>Ga0105358_10001797_pt1 | contig 11417 bp, 15 predicted proteins | sample GOMGulsemesocosm_5_FD_83509 | JGI IMG/M metagenome (GOLD analysis project Ga0105358, IMG submission 83509) | Methane-oxidizing microbial communities from mesocosms in the Gulf of Mexico - GOM15C Gulf of Mexico | ecosystem: Environmental > Aquatic > Marine > Cold seeps | place: Gulf of Mexico...
GCTTTAGAGGTTGCTGCTATTGCTTCAATATCAAACACCCAAATTGAGTCAAGCTTATGGTTTACAAGACCCTTTCGAGCTCCCCATCATACTGCTTCTTCTGCCGCTTTAGTGGGCGGAGGCTGTCAGTTTTGCTAATTAATGCTACTTTTCGCTAATTGTTGCTACACTATTTTATAACATTAAAATTTAGTACTATAAATATGGATTAATAAAAATATTGCTGTAGTTCCAACGAGTAGCACTGCTACTGCAAGGCAAATGTCATAACAAAAAAAGCTAAGTGGTGGCCATCAAATAATAAGATTAAGTCCCTTATATATAATTTTATTTAATAAGTGACTCTATACTTAGATCTAACCCTCTAATCCAAGTGATTCTAAAGATATATTCAGAAACTTCAGATGCTCTAAAATTTCTCTTTTTTTATTAAAAGGTATTCCATATACTATAGTGCCATCATATAAGCATTTGCTTGGATCATAATTAAATAAGAATGCTCCTTTTTGTGCATTTACTCTCGTGTTTGCATACGGGAACCTATATAAAAAATTTAAGTTTCTATAGTGATTTTTCATATATGAATGTCTTTCTATATCAAAGTCATATGCCTTTTTATAATTATTTGTATTTATATGTTGCTCTTTAACTTCACTAGTATTACTCATAAAATATATATATCCATCACCTTCAAAATTTGAAGAACAGGCAAAGTAAAGTGCCACTAATGGGTCGTAGGTAACATCTATAAAACGCGTATTTACTCCATAATGCCTTGCTAGAAACAAAAGGTTAATATCATCATCCGATATTTTATTGACATAATGTAAGTGATCTTTAGGTAGATTATTTTTAAACGTTTCAATTTCATTTATCTCTTCTTGGGTTATATACGTTGTTGGCTGGTCTTCCAATATTGGCAGTTTTCTAAAGGTTCTATTTCTTGCAATAGATGGTTGCAAGGCAAAATCATATTCTTTTGACTCACCTCTTAGCAATAAAGGTTTGTCCCACCCTGATAAATTTTTTGGAGAAAAACATTCAATTAATTCAGGTACAGAATTAATTTGCTTAGTAACCCTGTTTGAACTTTTCATTGTTTGACCTTGTTTAACAGATTAGATGTAATTTTTGACTGCATTAAGTAATTCTAATAACTCTGTTCTATAACGAAGGCATAACAGAGCAAAGCCAACAATCCAACTAATTGGTTTTAACAGAGAGATAAGTGAAACCATGCTTTGTAATTTAGATTGGTGCTTTACTAGAATTTCATTGCCGGACTGCGCAAGAAGAGGTCCTTCATAAAGAACAGCTAAATCTTCTTTTGGAATTGTCCAGCCACCTTGAAGGATATGCTTTCGAGGATAACCCTTTAATGGAATATCATCGTGTTTTATTGCATCAGGAAAAAGCATCATTTCTGAAGATGCCCACTTCTTAGATTGCCACCAATACAAATTGGATACCCTGTACCTATTCTTCCAAAATAAGCCAATAAACCTTTGATATCGAGATCTAGGCTTTCTGGCTATTTCTAATGTTTTTGGTATAACCATCCATGCTTCATTAATATCAGCAATAGCTTTCTCTCGTTTGCGTAGTTCAGATGGTGACATTGTGCTAGTTACCTACTAACGAGTTTGTAGAATCACTCGCTTTTAATAGTTTATTTCTAATATGATAAGCAATATATAAGCTTTTCATTGCTGAGTCTGTACGTAATACCATGATGCTGAAAGGTCAATACTTCATTATTAGTGCTACGGATATATAGAATTCATTTTTAATTGTAGCGCATGCTCTAGTTTACTTTTTGTCTTCAACAAGTCTGATAATTCTTTTGAGTAGTCATCCTTATTAATCGATTTTTCTGCTTCACCATAATAAAGCGTAACTAATTTTTTAAAACAATCACTCCTTTTATTTGTATAATCCTGAATCAAAACATGGAAATCCCTATTAAAATTCAAGCTTAATAACATGTTAGCTTTGTTTTGTACGTTCTTTGATATATAGTCAGACTTCCTTTTTATTACACTATCAAACGCTTTTACAAGATAATCATACTCTACTTGTAATTCAATATAAGATTCTTCAATTTTCAAGACTTGAAATGCTTTTTTTTCTCTTAACTCTATAAATCCATGACTTATGCTTTCTTCGATAGATTTAACTGCTTCAGTTTGTTTTTTTAGATTATCTAAAGCCTTACCAAAATCAACTCTGAACGCTTTATTTTGTGCTCTAGTTGTTAAGTATGCAGCAATAACTGTTCCTGCTGCTGTCAACAAGACAATTAATAAGAAATTAAAAAAAAAGAACCACTCATTACCCCAATACGTTTTATCAATAATTTGATTAGCCACTTGTTCAGCTAACATGGCTTTGTCCTCTGTTTCCATAATTCCCTTCTAACAGTTCTATTAAAAACAAGAAAATAGATTACATGAAACTCACTGGTTAATGCAAACAAAGTGATTTTAACAGTGGCACAAACCGGATGTGAAAGTTTAAGTTTTATTACTGCTCACTTCCGCTTAGCACACATATTACAAATTGAATTTACATTGAACGACTATATTGATGGCTTAGTAGTTTGTCAGGCTAAGATCTATTATATTTCAACTGGACGATCTAAATAGTCAAAGAAGATAAGCTTTTGAGATTAATTTTTCATTCAATAATTAAATTTCACAATCTTAATTACTGAATGACACTTATATAATTTAATAATGTATATTTTAGGCGTTACCATTCTATGACAAAACAACGAATTAAATCAGATAAGTTGAAGATTTTAGCGGCTCTGATTAGTAACTTTGAAGACAAACCTAGTCAAATAGAAATTTCAATCTGCACTTCACCAAAATCACCAGTTAGTGGTACTGAGATTGGTGTCAAAATAAGTCATATTAAAATCGGAATAATAGTGCGAAGCATTGATTTTTTACCCAACATGGGAATAAACTAGCCGCAGAGAAGCTGCTAGCAGAGCGCTTACTCAACCTAGCTTAACCAAACCCCTATCTGTAAATATTAAATTTTCAATAGCGATTGTAATGTGCCTTTTAATAATATCGATTATGGATTAATATATTTTACTGTTCAAAACAATCAAACTTCTTATGAACTACAAAATAATGAAAGTGTGTTTAACAACATCATTACTTTCTGTATAGGTTTAGGATAAATCAATAAACACACAACAGGGATAGAAATGACTGAACCAAAACGTATTCTCAAAGCTTTTCCAAAAGATGATATTAAGCGTGTAGTTTGGCTTATAGGTGGGATAAACACCAATGGTAATACTTCAAGAACACCATTGGTTGATGTATTAATTGTTAAGTTAAATCAGAATAATAAGGTTTCTGAACAGGGAATTATAATAAAAATAAACGTATCAGAGTTGGATACCGTTCGCATTGGCACTATATGGAAAGGGCAACTTAAAACAAAACAACAATATGCTTTTGATAATGAACAAACAAAAATATTCAAATTTCAACTTCCAATAAATTTTAAGTCAGATATTAAAACCATTTCTCTAATGGGAAAACTAAATGACTCTGATAAATACGGTGCAATACCTCCTTTCAAGTATCCTATTAATGATTATTTACCAACAAACAAAAATAAAGGTTCTTTTTTTAATGCTCGATTAACAGTACTAAAAACTTCTGATGAAGTGGAAGTACTAATTCCAGCATTAGAGCTATTCACATCAACTTACGCCTTTGATAACAAACAAATTCGTAATAACTTATGCTCTTTGTCATTACAAGAGGTAATTGATAAGTATGTAAAAAGTGTAAGTAAAAATGGTAATGAATTGCAGATAGAATTAGTTGAACCTAAATCACACACAAACGTAGTGTTTTTAGCCCATCTTGCATTGAATACTGAAGCACGGAAAAGAATAAGTCTTATATATAGTGCAATGCAAACTAAAAAAACTAATTTTGATGTTTACCCTTATCACGTTAAAGAATTAAAGCTGAATTGTTATGGCATTTGGCTAGATAATGATAAAAAGCGTTTTTTAGTTTTAAGAATTTATGGATCATCTCTACCCAATGAAAACAAAATAACATTAATTGAAAAACATACTGAAACAGAAAAAGAAGGTCCTTTAATAGAAAAGCCTTGTCTACCTGATACTAAATTAGATCCTGATATACCCGTTGGTGACCAGACAAGTTCAGATCCTAATACACGACAGGGTAGCGCCCATCATTCATCTGAAGTAATGGTAATAGGTCCAGAAGTCAAAATTAAAATCAAAGACATAATGGATATAAAGCCAATAGATAATGTAAATTATAAACCTTCACCTAAACTAGAAGATGAAGCAAAAGAATTATCATCAGGTGAACCATGCTCTAGCAAAGATTCGAAAAAGACAGCGAAGCTAAAGTTATCAGGAGATGAAGAGAAAAATAAAATTAAAGGCTCTGCATTTTTATTTAAAATCAATAATGCAATCCTCTCAAAAAAGAATAAAACCTTTTCCAAAATAGAGTATTGCGATCAAAGTGGTGTCTTTTCTCAATCTGGAAAATATGGCTTGATTGCAGGTCGAAAGTTTTTATTAGTCAAAGTATTTAACATCCAATATAGGAAAAAAGAAAAATCAGCGTTTATTCTTGAATTCGACAGGAAAGATGGTAAAAGTGGTAGTCTAGGACTTGTATTTAATACTACAACTGGTGACTTACCTCCTCATGAACTCATAGATTTATTGACAACAATAAGTGGTAATAAGTTTAAGTATCGGAGTAAAGATTTGAGTTCAAATAAAATGAAAAATTTAGTATTACCGGTACAAAAATCAAAAACATTTAAACATTCACTTAATACTGATAATTTTGATGAAAGGTATATAAATCATCTTAAGACTAAATTAAGATTTTGCTGGATTTAGTTAAAAATAATTTTAGTATTACATACAGGCTATGTTGTAGTTTAGTGTGGGTTATTGGCTGGAAAATTGGAATAGGCGGATTACTGGCAATGCCGTTCAAAATTTATCGTAAATATAAAAATGATGAGAATAGAGAGGTTATTCTCATCAAAAACACGCTTATATTGATTGAAATATAAGAATAATTAGATCAAACACTTTATTCTAATCAATACTAATGCTTCACCTACTGGTAACAAAACATACAATCACACAGAAAGAACGTCTGTTTAACTGAAGATGAAAAGGAAGAGTATTATGACTTTCACTATAATGAATATTGGGAACTGAAAGATATATTTCCAAACATTCAAAGAAAGTCAGAGTTAATCACGCTATACACAATTCTTGAACACAACTTAAATAAGTTATGCTCTATTTTTGAAAGACACAGCTCTAGTGAAATATCACTATCTGACCTATCTGAGCTATCTGGTAACGGTATAATTGATAAAGCAAAAAAATACTTAGTTAAGTAGAAAACATCAATTTACCCGAACCAAGTGCTTCTTGGGATGAAATAAAAATAATTCAAAGCATAAGAAATCGTTTTGTTCATAGTGATGGAATAATCAAAACAGTCAGCCCTATGTTCCAATATACAAATAATTCTTCACTTCTTGAACTTCAATGGTTAGATCGTGTGGTATGCTCAGACAAAGGATGTAAAAAGCACTACATGCTCTCAAATTTTATAAGGAAATAAAATAATGTATAAGATAATTTTTATAGCTCTCATATTACTAAGTAACCAAGCCTTTTCTGCTTCAAAGTGTGAACATGAGTGGAATGCTTTTAAAAAAGTTCAAGACCAATTAAGACAAAAAAGTACACAGTGGTTAAGAGATAAAGAACACAGAAAGCATAATGAATATCAACATTGTCGGCAGGGTAAAAGTAAAAAATCAAAAGCTGAAAAAACGAAAATCAAAAAATATAAATCAAAAAATGTTGTTGCTTATCAAAAACCAAAAGTTTACAAGCAATATAACTCTAAATATTCAGGGCAAATAAAAGGGTTATTTACTGGAAAAAAGCAAAAGGCTTGGATTCAATATTACAAAAGACCAAATAAATGTTTAATTCCTAAATCAATCCCTCTATTTTCAAAGTGCTTAAAGCATAGAAATGATGCGGCTGATAAATTTGATATTCAATGGCGAATGAACAATGCGCCATCACCTATAAAAATAAATATCATGAAAGGGATTGTTAAATGACAAATATGACAATAATATTAATAGGGCGCGTGGTTTGGTCAGGACAAAGGATGTAGATAATGAGTGATTCCAAAGATCCGCAGGAGTATGATGTATCCCAATGCAAATGGGAGGAAAGCGGAATGAAATGTACTAATAAAGGTAATCATAAGGGATATTGCCAAGAGCACATAAGAAAAGTAGACCCTGATTATACATTAGGTGCAGCAACTGGTGCAGAGGAGGGCTAATTGCTGCGAACCCTATTGGCGCAGTTGTTGGTGTAGGTCTAATTATTTATTTAGCATCAAGAGTAAAGTAAGTGGAATTAGCTAAAATAGATATCCCAATAGTTGTTGGAATTGTGATTTATGGAATTCTCTGGCTAATTATGTACTCTAGGCAGAAGATTGATGGTTCAGTAGATATGAGTAAACACTCAATATCTTTACTTAGTGTTGTTATGACGCTTGTTAATGCTTATTTTTTTAATAAAAAATACTTTTTCATACGGAAGCTTTGAAAGAATATTTTTATGCTCCTACATCCGCTTTAAGCTTCGCATTAATCGCAACACTAGGGTGGGCTTTTCATTTAAGTAAAAACTTGTTTCCTAAACCTGTTAAAACTTATGGTTATGAAAACGATGATAATGAAAGTTTAAAAGTGCAAAAACAAGAAACACTGAAACATACACAAAAAGATAACTGTAATCAAAGTTACAAAAAATACAGAAATGAACCATTAAATAATAAGGATAAATTCATGTTTGACGTAATAAAATCCAGCTGGAGATGGATTACTTTAAATTTTTTCTACACTCCAAAACGATTTTTTCAAAACAGATGGACCCACCTTAAAAACTCTATACTAACACGAGGTTCTCGTACTAAACTTTTTAGTTTTTTTATCTTATTATCAATACTATACCTTTCGATTACATTTTTGTTTATTTCAAATGATTGGTTCATTGAAAATGTACTTAACCAGTTTTTGCTCATTTCTGATCTAAACGCATACAGAATATCCCATATTGCATCGACAACAGATAATATTTTATTTGTCCTATTAATTACAGCAGGTTTGGCTTTATGGAGATTTTCAAACCCAGAGAATGAGACGTTTGAAAAAAGAGTTTCTTTTCTTTTCCCTAGATCAGTGAGCACTAAAAAAGGTAAAGATTTTTTAATTAAGCATATCAAAAGGCTTGCCGTTGTTTCCCCAAAAACACGAGTTACTTTTCAGTTAGATGAATGGCATGAAAAGTACGGCATATTAAAGTCAGAAATGCTCTATGAATGCAGTATGTCAAACCTTCACAATAAAGATATTTATGATGGAGCAGATATCGCTTTAACATTTTCTTTATCATCGGATTCAGCCGAAGCGTTAAAGAATAAAGCGAATGACGAAAAGATTGACTCAGAACATTTAGTTTGGGGGAAATTATCGGAGCTACGAACCATAACAGGCAATAGCGATGACAAGTGGCGATGGCATACCGAAGGTCATCATTTATTAGTTGATGGTGATTTGTGTGGAGAAACAAGTGAAACTTTTGAACTTAAGAAATTTAAACTACACCCCGACGAAGAAGCACAACTGGATTGTATAACAACATCATGGACATATAATAAAGATGGGGCATTCGATACGTTTGGTGTTTTTAAGTTCACTGAGGAATTAGAAATATTCTTTGTAAATAACACCCAGTTAAAGCCAACCATTGAAATACTGGTAGTCAAGAAAAAAGATTTTGCACTTAAACGAAAAAAAGAATGGCAAGGCGACATATGGAACGAACAAAAGCAAGAAGATCAAAAAACTTATAATAAGTATGAAAATATACCTCCACCTCCTAAAAATAGGGATTATGAGGAGATTAACACTCCTTTATCAAACAGAAGAAGATTTTCTTTTAAGGACTTCTCTGGAGACTATATATTGCTTTGGAGGGTAAATTTTCCCGAAATGCCCACTTCAATCGTAGAAAAAGATGAAGCAAATACTGATGAAAGTGCATAAGTAGAACAAAATAACTCTATTAATGCGAAAAAGATATAAAGAAGGTGTTATTTATAAACAAAAAAGCTTTCTTTTACTGTGTGTTCGTGTATAAATATATTAGTCTGTAAGTATTAGTTAGTTAAATATAACAATCAAATAAATCAATTAACAAAGGGAGTGGTGTTTTCATTAAAGAAAGATTGATGTATAATCGTCGGCCTTTTGATGCACCTAATGAGTATTTTATGAGAAATGGTTTCACTGGCGCTTAACTACCTAACAACTAAAATAGAAGTTTATAAATAAACATCTATTTTTTGTTTTGTGTATACGAAAATACCAGTATTTGATGTGCTTTCCTAGCCATTAAATACTGGTATTTTTTTTATGCTCAAAATTAGTTACAAAGTAAAGCCTGATACGTATAAAGTACTCCACATAAAAGAAAGCCCTCCATATGTACACCTAGCAAGCCGACAAGCCTATAAAATAGTACTAATCGGTCCAATCGAGCATTGGTTATATTAAATTTTAATTAGGTATTACTCACTAAACACAAAACTTGCTTTATCATGAGACCTAGCTATATTAAATATTCTATTGAATTATTAAGGAAGATAATCATCGTGAATAAACCACAAACATTACTCCCACCAATACTAGTCGATACTTGGATACAAATTCTTAAATATGATGATTACGAACTAGAGCAGAGGCGGTTTGTTATCAAAAAGTGGCTTAATTACTACTTCGGCTCGATAGAACTTGCGCAGCTGTATGTAGAGCAGTGCCGATCTAGATATGACAAAGCAAGTTAATAATTATTATAAGTAGTTGACAAATAAAGTTAACAGGATCACTAATCACATAACAATAAATATTACTATTACCAGCAAACCTAATTGGATATTTACTTGTCTATCGTCCAGTATGGATATTATAATCTCTCGCGTTTACTGACCCCGACGCATACTGTAATGTTCCGCTAGCTTGATAAATTTCATTCATTTTCATCGTTGTCATTATTTTCAGAAATGCCAATATGGATAAATACCACTCCTCCAATAACTCTAAGCATTATCACCGCAAAATACTGAAGAGGGTGGCTACTCCAATCTATCATGACCTTAAAGGTTGCACCCATACCAGAAATGCCTGAAACCTCACCTAAAACAAAACCCTCAATCCCCCAATAAATAAGATAGCCTCCAATACATATCATTACAATTTTCATCATTTACCTTGACACCTTTCATATTCAATTAATTCACCATTAAAGTATTGACCAATGAATTCTTTAATGTATTTAAGAATTTCACTTTTAGTTTTATGATCATGTAAACGAGATGTTACTCCGCTAATGCCCAAAATTGATGCCATTAATGCTTGAGAGTGATCTAAGTTATTAACATTTGCGATTAGTTGATTTGAAATATTTCCAAAATAATTTATTACCCCTACCCATACAATTTTAGCTAGCGTCATTGTTGCAGGGTTTAGTCCTATAAAGCCTGTAACACCGCCTATAGCTATTCCACTCAAAATACTCCCGAAAGTAGCATTCGTATTATTAGCGGCATTCCAGCCACCAAATAAAGCACCTATAGCACCATTGACAACGTTCCAAGCAAAATGTCCATTCGGATCGATGAAGTTAATCGGATCGCTGAACACATAACCGTAGATATTAGAATCACCACCTGCAAAGCGGATCGGGTCTTTTGACGTCCATCGCCCTATGTGGGCGTCATAGTCTCTCGCGTTTAAACCATATTATTTAATAAAGCTGCTCCAATCATTATCGACATCACACCAATTAGTAGATCAATTATTATTCTTTTTGACTCCACCTTATTTAAGTCTTGCTTTTTATAAAGCATTTGAAGAACGCATACAGTCATCCCCACGGAAGTTCCTATACCTAGTATTAAATATAATATCCCAAAAATATATTGTGAAAATTTGTAGTCATTGTTTAATACAAACCCTAGTATTTTGACTGGAGTACCTCCACTTTCTACATCACTTCCTGTCAAAAATAATATAGCTAAACTAACAATTGCCACACCACCTAGGAAAACCACAAGTCTTAAATAAAAAGTTCTCATTTGCTTTCCTCTTAATTTGCAGGGCAACTATATGTATAGTGAGCATATAAAACACCTAAACCAAATGCCCCTAAACTAGTAAAGGCACCACTAAACCCTTTGGCTTGTATGGAAGCTAATACAATATCGATTGTTAATTGAGTAGCATTTCCCCCTAAGAACTCTGCATAATTGGCAATTAACTTTGCCATATCAGCCTGAGCAGCGGTATATTCAGTACGCCCGTCATATGAAATTTGATTACGTTTAGCTTCAGCCTTTTTAAATTTTATATAGCTGTTGTAACCATCGTATGCGGCTTTTCCATGAATAGCTAAAAACAAAACTGTACTAAAAGCAATTTCACCATTCGGATCAATGAAGTTCACTGGGTCGCTGAACACATAGCCGTAGATGTTACTGTCACCACCATTGAAGCGGATCGGGTCTTTACTCGTCCATCTGCCAGTGACGGCATCATAGTCTCTCGCGTTTACTGACCCTTTTAACTAATATTTTTGAGGTTAATCATCTTCCTGCTTTCGCCTAAAGATTACAACCAAGGCAATTAATGCGCCTAACCGTGTAATTATAATCACAACAAACTCAACTGGATTATTTTTAAAACTAACCGTACGATTATCGATCCCTCTTCCGGAGCCTATTCCTGATAGATTATCGTTAAAGATTCCGTCTAATGTATTAAAAAAAACAAATAGCGCAAACATTATACAAAGAAGCCTTAGCATCATTTCTTACACCTCGCTTCCCATGCCAATATGTCACTGATAACGCTTTGTCTTTCGTACTCTAAAAAGTAATTAAGTGCTTCTCCGTATTTTTTCTTTATAGATTCTGGAACATAAGTGATCCCTAACAAAGAAGCTAAAATAGCTTTAGAATGGTCTAAATCATTCGTGCCCAAATTAAGCTGGTTTGCATAATCACCGAGGCCATTTACTGCCATCACAATGATTCCTCTTATTATGGTGTACTTTGCAGGATCGATTCCAATAAAGCCTGTAGCTGCCCCAATGGCAATACTTCCCATAATAGTCCCAAAAGTAGCATTAGGTGAATTAGCCGCATCATAACCATTTATTACTGCTCCAAATGCAGCACTAACAACATTAAATAAAATCTTACCGCTTGGATCAA
>Ga0105358_10001798_pt1 | contig 11416 bp, 14 predicted proteins | sample GOMGulsemesocosm_5_FD_83509 | JGI IMG/M metagenome (GOLD analysis project Ga0105358, IMG submission 83509) | Methane-oxidizing microbial communities from mesocosms in the Gulf of Mexico - GOM15C Gulf of Mexico | ecosystem: Environmental > Aquatic > Marine > Cold seeps | place: Gulf of Mexico...
CACTCTCTGCTGTCGGCGAAGCATCTTCCCATGGCCTGGCTGAGCTGGCGGGTAAAATATCTGGAGGTGATCATGACCATGGTCATGATGAGCTTGACGAGAAACCTGATGGGCACGCTCATCATGACTCCGGTAATCACAGTCACGAATCCCTGGACCATCCCACTATCCGGCCCGTAACTGGCCCCCGAATTTCCGCCCGGCCATTGCCTATCCTGGCCGGCGAGTCTCCCCGCAGGTTTCGTTACCGCCTAGAGCGTCCGCCCAAGCCGTCCTGACTGTTCCAGTCTCGCTGCAATGCAGCTTTTCAAATCCATTTTGTTGGAGCTTTTATGCTGTCAATTTTATTTGACGAACGTTGGCGTGCGCGTGCAAGTGCCGGCGGAAGTCGGCTGTTCTGGATATTCCTGTCTCTTGGTCTGCTCGGCATGAGCGCCGATGTGCTGGCCCACGCGGTCGCCGAGGGTGACAAGGGGTACATCCAGGAAATCACCGGCGTGAACCTTATTGCGTTCATGTACCTGGGGGCCAAGCACATGGTCACCGGTTATGACCACTTGTTGTTTCTGCTAGGCGTGATCTTCTTTCTGTACCGGATGCAACACATCGCTATCTATGTGAGCCTGTTTGCCGCCGGGCACTCCCTGACCATGCTGTTGGGCGTGTATTTCGACATCAGGATCAACAGCTACGTCATTGATGCAATCATCGGGCTGTCGGTGGTGTACAAGGCCCTGGATAACCTGGGCGCCTACCAGCGCTGGTTTGGCTTCCAGCCCAATACCAAGGCAGCGACGCTTATCTTCGGCCTGTTCCACGGCTTTGGCCTGTCTTCCAAGATTATCGAATACGACATTTCCCCGGACGGCCTGGTGCCGAATCTGCTCGCGTTCAACGTCGGCGTGGAAATGGGTCAGCTGATTGCCCTGACCATGATCCTCATCGTCATGAGCTTCTGGCGTAAGACAGATGGCTTTTTCCGTCATGCCTACACCGCCAACGTTGCCATGATGGGCGCAGGGTTCCTGCTCATCGGTTATCAGCTTACCGGCTATTTCATTGCCTGATTCTGGAGAAATTCATGTACAACACTGATATGCCCTCACGGGCTGAACTACCCAGCACGGCAAAACTCATTCGCTCCACCATCATCTCCGCAGTGGTCGCGGTGGTACTTCTGATGACTGTGGTCATGCCAGCGGAGTACGCCATGGACCCCACGGGTGTAGGCCGTTTTCTGGGCTTGACCGAGATGGGTGAAATCAAGCAGCAGCTTGCCGAAGAAGCGGCTGCTGATGAAGCCGCCCGCCTGGCGGCGGTACCGCCTGCAACCGAGGCACTCACTGCCGAGCCCGCCACTCCGATGCAGCAGGCGGTCAGTATCCCTGAGCCAAAGATCGAACCCACCGTCACAGCCCCTGCGCCCGCGACTCCGGCTGAGCCCGAATGGACGGATAAAGTCCGCTTTGTGCTTACACCTGGCGAAGGTACCGAGTTCAAGCTGACCATGGAGGAAGGTGCGGTTGCCAGCTTTCACTGGGTATCCGAGGGCGGCCCGGTCAACTTTGATACCCACGGTGATGGTAGCGGCCAGTCGATTTCCTACGAGAAAGGACGCGGTGTAGCGGAGGATCAGGGCGAGCTCACGGCAGCATTCACTGGCAACCATGGCTGGTTTTTCCGTAACCGCAATAGTGGAGATGTCACCTTGGTGTTGCGCACCCGGGGCAACTACGGTGAGCTGAAGCGGGCAATGTAAAGAGCTAGGCTCTAATGGGTGGAGCCCCACCAGGCAGCCTCGACTCGAGACTGCCTGGTGGACGGTTCAGGCTGATCAAATTTTTATAACCACTTTGGCTCTTCCGCTTCAGCGCTAACGGAGCGAAAGCCTCAGTCATCGTCAGTCCGCTTTCTCAAGCTCGGTAACAACGAAGTTACCGTCCTCGTTATCCGCATGGAACCTAACCTTGTCGCCCGCAGCCAGCCCTTCCAGGTCAGCTACATCCTGTATGCGGAACACCATCGTCATCCCTGGCATTTTCAGATTCTCGATCGGTCCGTGGCGCAATGTCACGCGCTGCCCAGCCAGATCAATCTTTTTCAGTTCACCTTCGGTCATGAACTTGTGTTCGTCTGCAATGGCTGAGCCTACAGCTAGTGCGTACGCCACAACCCAGATCGCTACTTTTTTCATCGTATTAGTCCTGTGCTCAATTAGCGTAAATCAGTTCGTTCCTACCTGGAGACCGCCCACCATGCCAGCTTGAAAGTGCCCTGGCAGCAGGCACGCAAAGTCGAAGCGGCCAGCTCGGTTGAAGGTCCAGATCAGCGTCTGCGTTTGCCCTGGCGCTACATGCGCCATATAAGGTTCGTCGTGCTCCATACCCGGAAATTTGGCCATCAGCGCGGCATGCTTTTCCAGCTCAGCAGCAGTGCCCAATACCAGTTCGTGCAGCATCTGCCCTTCGTTTGTAATAACCAGCTTCAGCGTTTCACCCTCAGCCACCTCGAAATGATCCGGGGTAAAGCGCATGTTGTCGCTCATGCGAATAACCAGTTCCCGGTCTACCTCGTCCGCCTTTGCGCCGATGCCCCAGGCCTTCTGTTCTGGTGAGAGCTGGCTGCGTTCGCTGTCGTTGGCATCACCATGTGCCAACACACCAGCCGACACCGTGCTCAGGGCCAATATGGCCATTAACCGTACTAATTTTTTCATGGTGTTTCTCTCTCTGGAAATCAGTGCCGCCGCAAAGGTTTGACAAGCACCTATACGGCCAGCAAGTCGCCGATACGATTCGACGGATAAACCATGACCAGCGCTGCGATTAACCGATCGAAAAGTTCAGCTCAATACAATCCGCTATCGTTTCAGAGGAGGGCGGTGCGCGGAGGGCGTTGGGGTGGCTCGGGGTTTTGTCCGACAAACATCAGGGGGTCGGGCCGGACGGAGAGCGCCGAAGCCAAGGAGGCGAAGGGATCATTATTGCGGCTTGTCAAAGCACTGATGCCATGGCAACTGACCGCACAAAGCAGACAGCCGCTGTGTACTGTGTCCTTTGTTCCTTCGTCCGCTTGGTTGGCCGACCCAGGGTGATCGCCAAACTCGCTTGCCATGTGTTGCGTGTGCACAGAGTCAGGCGTGGCAGTACAGTGAGCAGAAAACACGCCCGCAATCGCCTGGGCCGGGATCATCAAGATCATCAGCCACAACAGACAAGTACGTAGCGCGCTAGTTTTCATAACTTTCCCGACGACGGGGTTGTCGAATTTGGAGGTTAACGCTGGCGGCGCCAATAATCCAGTCGTCTATGTAACCAATCACCTTGCCAGAATCGCCAGCCAATTCTTCGGTTTTTGGAGGCCAAGAGCTGGTTTAGCGTTAGGTTTAGTAGAGCGCGTGGGCTACTGGCGTAGCATGATCTTCCGTGTTTTATACCCTGTTATCCCTGTTGAATAGGCTCTATGGACATGCGGTATTTTCGCCCGTCGAAGGCACTCCGCGGTTTCCCAATAATGCCATCGTAGCTACCTCACTTTGTCATACAGCCTTGTCATGATCCCCTTCTTTCCGAACATCCTGGGTCAGCAAAGGGAGCGACAGCATGGCTGGTATAACTCGGCGGGATTTTCTTCGGGCTTCGGCATGGGCACTTGGCGGTGTGGTGGTTTCCACTGGCTTGCAAGGCTGCTTGAGCAGCTCTTCGTCTTCGGATCCGGAGGTCGAACGCAGCCTGGCATTCGAGCATGGCGTGGCCAGCGGTGATCCGCTGTCTGATCGCATCATGGTCTGGACGCGCGTCACGCCCAAAGATTCATCAACTGCTGATGTGGATATCAGCTGGGAGGTCGCCAGCGATGCTGCGTTCACCCAAATGATGCACAGCGGTTCGGCCCGGACCGGGCAGGCGCGCGACTTCACCCTGAAGGTCGATGTGCAAAACCTGACGCCCGGCCAGAGTTACTACTACCGCTTCAAGGCCGGCAGCGCGACCTCGCCCGTTGGCCGGATGAAAACGTTGCCAGCTGCCGGCGTAACGCAGGTGCGCTTTGCCGTACTGTCCTGTTCGAACTTCCCGGCGGGCTACTTCCATGCCTATGCACAGGCAGCCCAAGAGTCTGAACTGGACGCGGTGCTGCACCTGGGCGATTACATCTACGAATACGCCACCGGCGAGTACGCGACGGAAGACGCAGCCGCGCTCGGCCGAAGCCTGCCCGCCGACAACAACGGCGAGCTGTTTACCCTGGACGATTATCGCAAGCGCTATGCGCTGTACCGCACCGACGCAGATCTGCAAGCCTTGCACGCCGCTGCACCCTTCATAGCCGTGTGGGACGACCATGAGGTCGCCAACGATACCTGGACCGATGGTGCGGAGAATCACAACGATGGCGAAGGGGACTTCAACCAGCGCAAGCTCGCCGCCCTGCAGGCCTATTTCGAGTGGCTGCCGGTACGCCCGGCCAGCGAAAACGACGAGCTGACCATCTATCGCAGTTTCGACTTCGGTGATCTGGTCAGCCTGCACATGCTCGACACCCGCATCATCGGCCGCGATGAACAACTGAGCTACGCCAACTACATCAGCGCTGGCGGCCTGGATGCGGCGCGATTTATCGCCGATGTAGGCGCCACGGACCGTACGCTACTCGGCCAGCCGCAGATGAACTGGCTGCAGAGCCAGCTGGCCGTGTCCAGCGCCAGGTGGCAGGTGCTGGGGCAGCAAGTGTTGATGGGCCGCATGCTGCTGCCCGCGGAAATGCTCACGGCCCTCGCTGACCCGGCCAACGCCGACCTGGCCACCACCCTGGGCGAGCTGGTACCGCTCAAACTGCGGGTCCAGGCCGGTGACCCGACATTGACGCCGCAGGAGATTGCCAGAATCGAGACCGTCATCCCGTACAACCTCGATGCCTGGGATGGCTATGCCTATGAGCGCGAGGTGATATTTGGTCTCGCCCGCGCCCTGGACAAGAACCTGGTGGTGCTCGCCGGTGATACCCACAACGCCTGGGCGAATAACCTGAAAACACTCGCCGGCGAGCCGGTCGGCGTGGAGTTTGCGACTGCCGGGGTGACCTCGCCGGGACTGGAAAGCTATCTCGGTCTGCCGGCAGCAGCAATACCCCAGGCTGAACAGGCGATCACTCTGCTGGTCGACGAGCTGCAGTATCTCAATGCCAGCCAGAGGGGCTATCTGGTGGTGACCTTTACCGAGGTTCAGGCGCGGGCTGACTGGCGCTTTGTCAGCACCGTCAAGGCCAGGGATTATGTGATCGACGACGCGCGTAGCAAGGCCTTGATCACCTTGCCCGGCAAGGTCAATCGGGTCATTAATCCGGCTACCTGAGACAGCCAACCACTGGTGAATGCGTGCTGCCCCGCGTCCATGGACACGGGGCAGCACCAGGCAGTGATGTCCAGGAAACAAGAGGCGGTTCGGCTCACCGGAGAAAACAGCGGCTATCACCGAAGGCGGTCGACCCGCAAAGGATCAGCGAGATACCATCGGTCTGAACCCATCGCATCGCCCCCAGGACAATCTCCCATGTCTGATACCGACACCCTGCAAGCCCTGAAAACAGCCTTCACATTCATGCCCAAGCCGGTAGAAGTCACCCGGTTCGAATATGGCGACGATGCCGGCAGGATTCTGGAGCAGATCAATTTTGTGCGCGAGGTACTGACTACCCATGGAATAGACCCCGATGAGGTCGCCGGAGACATCAATCCAAGGAGCACGCCCAACTCCTGCTATTGAGCACTCAGCGCACCCCGCGGAACTAATTCACTCCATTTGATGCCTAAAGCGCAACCAGCAAGTGTTCAACCAGGGCCAGTCAAACAGTGGCCGGTGGCTGGTCAACCGTGATAGTGAGGAGATCTAGCATGAAAAACTCAAAGTGGATTTGGACAAGCGTCGCACTTACCGCAGCTCTGGGCTTGTCAGCCTGTGATGTGGAGCAAACCGAAGAAGGTAGCCTGCCAGACGTCGATGTCAGCGTCGAAGAAGGCAATATGCCGGAATATGACGTGGAAACTGCCGACGTGGAAATCGGTACTGAAGAGAAAACCGTCACCGTTCCGGACGTAGACGTGAGTACTCAGGAAGAACAGGTTACTGTTCCAGATATTGACGTCACCATGCCTGACGACGAGGACGATACTTACAACTGATATACATCAGTAACGAGTGATCGGGCCGAGTCACTCAGCCAGAAAACTTCGCAAAGCCTGGCTGAAGTGTCCGGGAGCGTCCTGCTGCACCCAGTGGGACGCTTCTCTGATCAGCTGAGAGCGATCCCTCCGGGTTTCACCGGCCAATCGCTGCCCGTCAGCCACCTTCTGCCACGGATCGTCTTCGCCCCACAACACCAGTGTGGGCGCAGTTACAGTACGGTGCCGGTCCACCAGCGCCATGGTCTGGTTGGCGTTCAGCGCAGAGGCGTTGCGCAGCAAGCTGAGCTTTCCCTCCTCATCGGCCCAGGGCGCCTTGATACCTTCAGAAAACATCCGGGTTAACCGCTGCTGATCGGAAAGCCCCATGACCAGGCTTTCGTCCAACGCATCCAGCAGTGCCGAAACAGGCTTGCTCTTCCAGCGCAGCGGGTGGCCGAAGTCCAGCATGTCATCATCGAACCGGTCGTAGCAGACCGCGTTGCAGATGACCAGCTTGTCGACCACGCTCCGGTGCTCGATACCCAGAATCAACGCCACGGCGCCGCCAGTGTCGTGACCGACCACATGGATCCGCTCGATACCCAACTGGCGGAGCAGGGCGAGGATCATCCGCGCCTGGTCCTGAAAGCTGCGGTCGAACCGGTCGCGCCTGTCGGAGAACCCGTGGCCCAGAAAGTCCGGTGCGATCACCCGGTAGCCCCGCTCCGTCAGCAGCGGGATGACCGCATGGTAAAGAAAGCCCCAGGTGGGAATTCCGTGCATCAATAGTACTGTCCCTGCCTCGCCACTACCGGTGTCGATATATCTGACTGTTACATCCAGATGATTGACGCTGCCGGCGGGCAGCACAGTCAGCTGCTGCGCCGCGTGAAAGTCCTGCCAACTGGCATAGGTCATCGGGGCACCTTTAGCTGGCAAGGGATCGCATATGCGCTGCCAGGGCTGACGGATCCCACGCCTTTGCAGGCAACGAAGCAAGGTGCGCGACCAGGCCACTGATACGCTCACTCAGGCTGTGATGGCATTCGGCAAAGGCTTGGCGTTTGAGCTCATCATTGCCGTCCACCGCGGCCGGGTCCGGCAACCCCCAATGTACCCGCTGCGGCGTACCCGGAAACTGCGGACAGGCCTGGCCGGCATTGCCGCAAACGGTAAGCACGATGTCCAGCGGCACAGCGTCGGGCGTGAGAAACTCGTCCCAACTCTTGCTGCGCGGCGCCTCGCTACCCGACCACTCGCTCAACTGCGCCATTGCCAGGGGATTGACCCGGCCGGTGGGGTTGCTCCCGGCGCTGAAGGCCTGAATGTGACTGCCCAGCAGGCGATTGAACAGCTCCTCGGCGATGATGCTGCGGGCTGAATTGCCGGTGCACAGGACCAACAGGCGCATGGGCGCGGCATCATCGCTCAGCAGCATGGGCTTTCCCCTGTGGCGGTCTCGCCCATGTCGTAAGGCAGCGCTCCGCCGCAACCGGGGAAGATGCCATAGTGCCGGTCGAAGTTACCGATAAATTCGAAATGCGCCGCAAAGCGGGTGTCCTGCAGCATGCGCCAGGTATTGCCACACACCGGGAAGATCCGGCCGGTTTCAAAGGCGTGGTGCTTGTCGAGGTGGAACAGGTGCTCTGCCTCTGGGATGCTGCCGCGGTAGATTACCGCCTGGCCGTAATCCTCGCAGGCGGGCTCCAGGTCTGGCAGCTTGAACAGCCGGTAGGTGGCAGAAAAGAGTTGAACGTTGCCCAGCTTCGCGGCGATGGCGGGGTCGGTGATCTCCACCGGCCGATCTTCCACCAACCGCGGATCAAGAAAACCGTGGCGCCTGGCCAGATTCTCGAAATCGTTCCAGTACAGCGCGCCGCCCAGGCATTCACCATATAGCACATCGTCCTGGCGCAAGGCCTCAGGCAGACGGCGATCGGCGTAGATATCGGAGAAATACAGCTCGCCACCGGGCTTGAGCAGGCGATAGGCCTCGCGCAGCACCGCGTCCTTGTCCGGCGACAGATTGATCACACAGTTGGATACGATGACATCAATGCTGTTGTCGGCCAGACCCAGGGTATCCAGCTGTTCGATGTAACCGTGGTGGAACTGGACATTGGCAAAACCGAAGCGTTCGGCATGGTAGTCTAGATGACGGCGCGCCACGTCCAGCTGCTCTTCAGTCATATCAACGCCGATAACCTGGCCCTCAGCGCCAGCCAGCTGTGCCAGCACGTAGCAATCACGCCCCGAGCCGCTGCCCAGGTCGAGAATTCGGCAACCTTCCAGCAAATGCGGCGCGACCAGACCGCAGCCGTAGTATTTTTCCGTCACTTCGGGATGGATACTGGCCAGCAGCGGCTTGAGCCAACCCGGCATGCTGGATACATCACAGCAGGCGGATGTCTTCAAATCGGCACTGCTCTGCAGCACCTTACCGTAATAATCTTTGACCGTTTCGTGCATGGAGCCCCCGGCATGGTGAATTGGGCTCAAGGAGCCTGGCTAACGGAATGCCTTACGGTAGCCGAGTGTGTCTAACGTGAACAGCCTTCCGTGACGGGCAGGCAGGCGATATCCAGTGAGGCAACTGTTTCCGGCGATTGCTGTACGCTCAATCGGCTTTGCTCCAGGCGAACTTGCGGAACGGCTCGTCTATCGGCGTCTGCGCAATGTGATTGATATAGTTGCTCATCACCTTCTGCGAGACCCCAAGAACCACCTCAAGTACCTGCTGGCGGCCGTAGCCGGCGGCGTAAAACGCCTCCAGGTCCTGCTCGCTGACCTCACCTCGCTTGCGTACCACTTGCAGAACGAAGGTTCTGAGTGCCTCAAGCTTCTGATTCGGCAGAGGTTGCTCATTGCGCAAGGCGTCGCTCACTTCATCCGGCACCCTCATCGACTTGGCGATACCGGTGTGCGCGGGAACGCAGTAATGGCACGCATGCTCGACGTTGATACTCTGCCAGAGCACGGTTTTTTCTTCGTTATCAAAGCTGGTTGCCATGACCAGCCGATGCAGCTGCTGGTAACCCTCCAACACCGCGGGCGCTTCGGCCATTACCGCATGCAATCCGGGAATCATGCCAAAGGCTTTGGCCGAGCTCTCCAGCAAGGGTTTCGAACCTTCCGGCGCAGACGCCTGATCGTGGAGCGTGAAATCACCCATGAGACTTCTCCCTGTTTTTGAATGAATGCTCAAACACGTTGGCCTCTTCAGGCCAAGAGCGACACTCTTTCATCATATCCAGAACAGGTTTGCAGGGGTATCGGCGGACTGCACAACGAAAAACACCAGCGACAAGCGCTGGTGTTTGCGGGTGAAGGACGTAGCCGGGTTCAGGCTTTGTCGACACCCTTTTTGAATGCGTCTTTGACGTCAGCCTTGAGATTCTGTGCCTTGCCCTTGATTTCCTGGGCCGCGCCTTCACCTTGCAGACTTTCGTTGCCGACTGATTTGCCTACAGCCTGCTTTCCCTTGCCGACGATCTCGTTGGCGGTTCCCTTGATCTTGTCCGTGGTGCTGGTCATGGCATTGCTCCTGGCGACGCCGGGATTGGGTCGCACGAGAATAGGACCCCGAAGCAGTGATTCGGTTCATTTACGCCTCAAGCCTGCGGATCGCCGGGATACTGGGATTGCTTGAGCAGCCCAGCCAGATGGACACAGTTGCGCGCCATCATCGCGGTGGTGTGGCTGATATTGTCCGGGGTCTTTTCCAGCATATTGTAATCGGTGCCGGTCATGGCCTCGCCAACCCAATAGGTGGATGCGTTGGCCGGGATGCTGAAGCCGCAGTCGTTAAGGGCCTGGAACAGCTCAGCGCACACGTGATGCGCGCCATCCTCGTTCCCCACCACCGCCACAGCCGCGACCCGGCCGTAAGAAACCATACGGCCCTGATCGTCCATCTCGCTGAGAAAGGCATCGATGCGCTCAAGCACGCGCTGACAGATACTGGACTGATGACCAAGCCAGATGGGCGTACCGAGCAGAAATATATCCGCGTTCAGAATCTTTGTGCGCAGCGCGGGCCATTGGTCTCCTTCGCCCTCGTCGGAGGTGACGCCGGGCTTGATGTTGTGGTCGGCGGCGCGAACCAGCTCACCCTTTACGCCGAGCTTCTCCAGCTCTTCAAGACTCTGACGCAACAGCAGGTCGCAGGACGAAGCTGCGGGGGATTGTTTGAGGGTGCAGTTGATTGCGAGTGCGGTAATAGTCATGGGATCTCCTGGAACAGGTCGAGAGATATTGGGCAGCCACCCCCGGGCCGCGTTCACCTGTCTCGACAGGCGGTCTACTGGCGAAGCCCCCGCCATTTGCGTATAGACTGTCGCAGTTCCTTCCCTAACCGATCCAGGACCCGAGCATGGCCGCGACCTCCATTCATCGCCTCAACATCGTGCGTGCTGCAGCGCGGCTGTTCCGCAAGAATGGGTACGCCAGAACCGGGCTGAACGAGATCCTGGCCGAGAGCAAGGCGCCCAAGGGCTCGCTCTACCACTACTTTCCCCAGGGCAAGGAACAACTCGGCGAAGAGGCACTGCGCTTTTCCGCGCGGACGGCAACCGACACGTTGGAAACCCTGTGTCAGACGCACCAGAGCGCTCCGGCCCTGCTGAACGCCTTCGGCGCATTGCTAGCCGACTGGATGGAGCAGTCCGGTTTCCGTGACGGCTGCCCCATGGCCACGACCATTCTCGAGACGGTTCCGCAATCGCCGGCGCTCACACAGGCGGCCGGGGAAGGGCTGGCCGCCTGGCGGACAATCTTCGAGCAGCGTCTGCGCGCCGATGGCGTCACGGCAGCAGACAGCCTGCGCCTGGCCAACCTGACCATCGCGGTTCTCGAGGGTTCGTTGATTCAGGCACGGGTGGCTCAGGACCGACGACCCATCATCGAATCACTGGAAGAAGTGGCTGGCCTCATGCAAATGCGCTCGGGTCGAACCTGAGCCGCTCTGACCTGCCTGCACTGCCTGCTTTATCAGTTGCCTGACCTGCAAAAGCCTGCTAATTATAACGACTGGTCTACATATATTTTGCAGCACACAGGGAGCCATTTCGATGGATAACAACAAACCGATTCCTGCCGGATTCACCAAACACGACCGTCGCAGCGGGCTGACCGATCCATGGGAGCCGCTCTATGCCGCCGGATCCGAAACTGGCTTCAGCCTCGGGCTACATGCCGGGGCAGCACACGTGAACAGTCGCGGCTTTGTGCATGGCGGCCTGCTGTCCGCCCTGGCCG
>Ga0105358_10001800_pt1 | contig 11406 bp, 6 predicted proteins | sample GOMGulsemesocosm_5_FD_83509 | JGI IMG/M metagenome (GOLD analysis project Ga0105358, IMG submission 83509) | Methane-oxidizing microbial communities from mesocosms in the Gulf of Mexico - GOM15C Gulf of Mexico | ecosystem: Environmental > Aquatic > Marine > Cold seeps | place: Gulf of Mexico...
AGTCATTTTGCGCTCGTTGGTCGTCGATGAATAAAGAAGAACCATCATGGGTATATCCATTACCGAAGAAGCTACCAGCAGTTGCTACTACGGTTTGAGGATCGTCTAATGAATAATTTTGAAATGCACCACCTCGACTATTTGCGCCGATAAGCTGTAAACTTGGCGTTGTATTAGGTAAGGCAATATTTAACGAGTAATCAACATTAGTGATATAAATATTATGGGAAGTAGAGACTATTCTATTTTTTTCAACCAAGCTCACCGAATTAGGTAGGCTATTTAAATCGATAATTGTCACATAGTCAGTTGAACCTGACCGACTACCTTCAGTAGTTACATAGGCATAGGCCTTCCATTGTCCAATGACTTGGTCAAAATACTGATAAACTTTTACATCACGCCAACTTGAATTAACACCAGCAATAGTACCTACTTCTACAGGTGTTTCGGGGGTTGTAACATTGAATACAGTAACGCCGTTGTATGTGGTCATAATGGCATATTCATTGTTATTGTTAAGATCTACATGCCCCCAGATATCACTACCTTGTGCTGGCCTTGATGAAAAATCAGATAAAGGAACATGTGCTAACAGATCGATGTTTTGACAAGAAAAAACATCAGCCTTTCCATCTTGGCAAGGTATGCTTTGTTGTTGCTTACTTAATTGTTGGTGCTGTCCAATCTTTTTACTAAGTACCTTATCGTTCTTAAATGATTTACCGTCAGAAAGTACGGTAAAACCGTGTTTTCTCAATTGTCCTGCCATTTCTACAGGAATATTGGTTAATGTACTGGCATTAGATTGAGGGCTTTGTGATTGAAAATGATCAAAACGATTATAGCCGCCCATAATCGGCACTAACGCACTTCTTAAGTAGAAAAGCTCTTCCGCGGCGGTAATGTCATATTGTCCAGCAGCGACTAAAACACGATCACCTTTATTGGCCTGTTTTACCGCATAGGCAATGGTTTTACATGGACGCAATACATTGTCGCATTGCCCCGTGTCCTGTCCTTGTGGTGCAACAAAGCGCGCTTTGTCATGCTCTGAATGCGCAATAACGTTTGTGCTAATAGCAACAATTAATAATGTGATACTCAGCGTTAATAACCTAAACATGATAATCGTCCTGACAATTCGCGTACTAAAGTTGATTTATTAGTATACGATAAGCTTTTGTATCACGCGTGTAAATGTTATCTTTTTGTTAATCACTTTTTAAATCAATGAAGTACTTTATCTCTATGAAGGTTTTGAAGACTAAATGTTTGCAATATCTATTATTACTGGTCACAACATGCTTTTTTTACGGTTGCTCTGAACAAAATACAAACCCCGTACACTTAACATTTTCGCCAAATTTCAGTGGTGTTGCACTTAATTGTCACAGTATTTTTAACTTAGATAACAACAAGTGGCATTACCAACAACTGCAAATGTATATCAGCAATGTTGAACTGCAAAATACGCAGGGAGAATGGCATTCATGGCCAATGATAAAGTCAAAATATCAACACAGTAACGTTGCTTTAATAGGGGAGAGTTGTAATCAAATTCAAGACAAAGACCATTGGCAGATAGCTCTTGAACCTATGTCAGCATTAAAGAGCAAGAGCAAGAGCAAGAGCATGAGTAATATAAGGTTTACTCTGGGCGTACCGTTTGAGCTGAATCACTTAAACCCATTAACGCAGCCTAGCCCTTTAAATGTTTCATCGATGTTTTGGGTGTGGCAAACAGGGCACAAATTTTTGCGAGTTGAATTAGCTAGCGCTGATGATAATTGGTTATTTCATTTAGGCTCTACGGGCTGTAGTGCACCAAGTGTTATGCGCGCCCCTGCAAAACCTTGCTCAGAGCCTAATCAGGTTGTGGTGGAATTACCTTTTAATCCTAACCTAAAGAGCATTAATTTTGATCTTGCTGCCTTGTTACAAGGTATTAATGTCACTATGAATAGTAGTTGCCAGTCTGCACCAGATGATGAAAATTGTATGAAGCTGCTTAACAACATTGGTGTACTAGGTCAGCAAAAGGTGTTCAGTATTAATGTTCGTTAATTCTCTTTTAAAAAAACGTCACGTTATATTAATCGTTTGCTTATTTAGTGCTTGTAGCGAAGCACCAATACACACACAACAGCAAAACTCATATCAATGGCCAATTGCCGAGGGATTTCCAAAGCCACAAGTACCCAGCAATAACCCAATGAGCGATGAAAAAGTCGCTCTTGGTCGTGTACTTTTTTATGATAAGAATCTTTCGTTTAATCAAACGCAATCTTGTGCAAGCTGTCACTTGCAAGAAAAAGCCTTTGCTGAACCATTAACAGTATCGGTTGGTTCAACAGGGCAACTACACCGGCGTAATGCACCAGCACTGGTTAATATCGCCTATAACAAAACACTTACTTGGGCTCACGATGGTTTAACCTCTTTAGAACGACAAATATTATTACCGATGTTTGGTGAACAACCCATCGAATTAGGCATAACAGGGCATGACGATGAAGTATTAGCGCGTTTTAATAATCAAGAATATCGCCAATTATTTTCTCAAGCTTTTCCTAAAGAAGCGCCCAGTTTTGATCTCATTGTTAAAGCGCTCTCTAGTTTTGTCCGTAGTATTATTTCTTTAGATTCACCTTTTGATAAATACGCTTATCAAGGTGACGACAATGCAATTTCAGCTTCGGCGTTACGGGGTATGAACTTGTTCTTTTCCGAGAAACTTGAGTGTCATCATTGCCATGGTGGCTTTAACTTTACCCAATCAACCAGCCATGAACAGCAATTGATTGACCGCCGTCCATTCCATAATACCGGTCTTTATAATGTCGATAATAAGCTTGGCTATCCGGCTATTGATACCGGCTTGGCAGAAATATCAAACAAAGCTGAAGACAATGGTCGCTTTCGTGCGCCTACTTTAAGAAATATCGCCGTATCAGCACCTTATATGCATGACGGTAGCATTGAAGATTTAAGTGCAGTGGTAGATTTTTATGCAGCAGGTGGTAGAAATGTCACTGCAGGAAAATTCCAAGGTGACGGTCGCAAAAACAAATATAAAAGCGCATTTGTAAAAGGTTTTGAAATGAACGAGCAAGACAAAAAAGACCTTTTAGCTTTTTTGAATACGCTTACCGATGAATCCTTTTTAATGAATTCGAAATACGGTAAGCCCGAGTAGCTTTGTAGGTCGACACGAGCGCAGCGAGGCTCGACAAAGAATCTTAGTTTTACAAATCGTGCGTTAAACACCAATAACTAAAGGTATTATTTTCCTCACCGTTACTGCCATTAAATTTGCTGGTAAACAACTCATAAGGTATATAACAATAACCGTTATCGCCAAACTCCTCGCCCCACGAATTTCTAACAATAAATACTTGTTTATCATCATCAAAACCTACGGCTAATAACGCATGACCACCTAATCTAATTTCATCAATACTTGGCATGGTCATCATGCCGCTTTTAGGTGTTAGATAGAAACTTCTAGGTACCATCATGCCAAAAATAAAAGGCATGCCTTTAGTTAATGCAAGTTTTAACTCATCCAAGTTTTTGTCGGCAGTCAGTTTACAATAACGCGTAATGATATGTTTTCCTGCTTGGGTAACTGCTGCATCTGACGGTCTTTCGGTAATTGCCGCGTGAATTTCAGTTTCATGGTCTGCCATAACTTGTTGCAATGCCGCGGTTATTTCTTGAATTGTACCGGTGCGAACAACTTCTTTAATACTTGCTGGCAAGGCAGACTCTGGATAAGGCCAAGACTTCTCAGAACATATACCGTTTTTAAATAATGACTTAATACCATCCTTAATATAAACAGGTGCATTAAGGTCAACGACATCCCCCATGACACGCTCATTGTAATAAACAAACATTTGTGAAGCGTCTATATTACTGGCATTTTCATCAATAAAAGGCTGCTGATCTTTTATTAAATACAGCTCTGCGGCCACAGAAATTGCACAGGCTGAACATGAATTTAACAAACCTTGATTAATTATTTCTGAAGTTAGCTTTTCACGTAAATCAACCTTGGTAATAAGATGTGCTTTGATCTTTTGTAGTGCTTTTTGAACTTCTTCATGGGCACTAATATCATCACAAAAGTGGTGGGATTTATGACCGTGAATATCGCAAAACTGATGATCGCGGTGATCATGTAAATCGGGTTGTAGTGTTCTTTTATGTAATGCTTCCATACCTTTCATTTTATCCTTCCTATTTTATGTCTTTACATAACGTAAATGTAATTGCTTGTTTTGTCTAGGTAAGTTTGTAGAGGTAAATATAGAGCCTTTTATCTATTGTAGTTTGCTTATTGTAGATCGACACGAGCGCAAACGAGGCTCGACATATATTTTTAGAAAAACAACAATAATCAAATTTTCTCTTTAAATTCTATTACTTGTCAGTTAACTTACTTATAAAGAAATATAAAAGGCTGCAACTGCCTGATAAGGATATATATATATGCCAACTGATGTATGTTTAATTAGCATGCCCTATTCATCAATCACGGCGCCTTCAATTGGCTTAGGGCTATTAGAAACGTACATTACTGAATATGGAAATACAGTTGATTGCATTCATGGCTTTTTAAACTTCGCTGAAAAAATTGGCTTAGAAGATTACGAACTGATCAACACTTCGGTTAATGAATATCTTATTGGAGAATGGACGTTTTCTCGTGCTGCTTTTGGTAAACACAAACGTGACGATAATGAATTTTTTGACCTGTTTACCGATTTAACTGACGATCATAAAAATCGTTTTCTCGCAGCTAGGGAACATGCGGAAAAATTTATCGAAGAATTGGCAGCCGACATCCTTAGTAAAAACCCCAAAATAGTTGGTTGTACGTCTACCTTTCAGCAAAACTGCGCATCACTGGCCTTGTTAAAGAGACTCAAAGCGAAAAATCCTGACATTATTACCATGATGGGCGGTTGTAATTGTGAAGGCATAATGGGGCAAACTCTCAGTGAAGAGTTTCTATGGGTTGATTATATATTTTCGGGGGAGTGTGATGACGTAATTGGTGAGTTTATCGATAACATCATAAAGGGAAAAACTATCGATTATCACAACCTACCTTATGGCTTTATTACCCAAAAACACCAAAACTTAATTACCAACGTTGGCGATACTAAAAATGCACCGCGAGCCAGCGTACTTGATATGTCGAAAGTTGGTATGCCAAGTTACGATAGTTATTTCGAAAGCCTTGAAAATTCAACTCTCGTTGATATTGTCTCTCCTGGTATATTGGCAGAAACCTCACGGGGTTGTTGGTGGGGGGAAAAACAGCATTGTACCTTCTGTGGCCTTAATGGCAGCACTATGACTCATAGGTCAAAACAACCAGAAGTCGCCTTAAAAGAATTTGAATATCAATCCAATCGATATAGCCTCAATAAATTCATGGTAGTTGATAATATTTTGCCTGTTAATTACATGAACACCGTACTACCTGCTTTAGCCGAGAAAAAAGAATACAGTATCTTTTATGAAACCAAAGCTAATCTGAAGAAACAGCATGTTGAAGCCATTGCCAAGGCTGGCATAAAATGGATACAACCGGGTTTTGAAGGATTGCATGACGACTTCTTAAAAGCGATAAGAAAGGGCACTACTGCAATACAAAATCTAGCCGCTTTAAAGTGGTGTCGTACTTATGGTGTCAGAGTAACGTGGAATTTTCTTTGTGGTTTGCCAAATGACGAAGAAATTTGGTACGAAGAAATGGCAGAATGGTTACCACAAATTGCTCACTTACACCCGCCGGGTAAAGAAATGACCGAAATGCGTTATCATCGTTTTAGCCCTTATTTTAATGAAGCGAAAGATTTTGGTTTAGAGTTAACGCCTAATCAATGTTATCAATATGTTTACCCCTTATCTGCCAAAAGACTCAATGATTTGGCCTATTTTTTTGAGAAAAAATCTAATAAAACAAAACAAATGTATAGTGTCGATACTGTATTTGATTCATCTTCTCCGGGGCTGAATCAAATGCAGAAATTACTTGATGAGTGGGGTGAATCATGGAGTAATGGCGCTGCACCAATTCTTTATCTTATAGACCATGGTCATCAGATTATTGTAATGGATACTCGTAAAGTAGCGACAAGCCTAACACATGTTTTAACTGATCTTTCTGCAGTCTTATATCGCTTATGTGCGGAGCCGGTAACGCCTAAACGTTTAATGACTAAAATCAACGAATTCGATGCTAGTATCACCGAAGCGCAAGTTGACGAAATCATAGCAAAACTCATCAATGATAAAATTTTGATCCATCTAAGTAAATGTTATATGGCGCTGGCCTTTATCGCTGAAGATACTGATTTATTAGCGATCAGCGAATCACCTTACGGCTCTCTTGATTTATCCAAACCCGTGAGAGTAAAGAACAAAAAGGCAAGTTGATTCGACCTACAATACAACATCCATGTAGGTAACAAATTTACTAGGCTATCGCCATTTTCTGTGTCGGTGCTGCACGGCAAACATCTTCCATCATCAAGGCGACATAACGCAACGATTGAAAAGCACTCATTTCTACCATTTGATATTGCGCTTCGGTTAATGGAAGACGATTGATTGTATCGATAATATCTTGTTTGTGATGTACATCAATTTCGGCGTGGTGCATTAAACAATTAAAGCCAGCACGTGGTAGTCCCGATTTCTTAATCAGCCCTTCAACATATTCTACCGTTGGATGATGGGTTTCTAAACACGCCAAGTAGCCCATAAATGCTACTGGGTGACTATTTCGGATCCAATAATACTGGGAGCCTAACATTGCGGCAATATTAGGAGAGGGTACACGTGCTAACACTTCTTCCTTTGATACACCTAAAACCGCTAAGTCATCCAAACACCATTGGTCATGATTAGTCTCTTCTGGGATATGCTGTTCCATATAAGCAATTAACGGCGTACATACTGGGTCATCAGGTATTAATTTTGCACAACGTATCACTTCTTTCATCATCGGAATAGCTGAATTAGAGGTACGATAATTTGTAATTGCTTGCTCAATAACCACTTCTTTATATTGGGCAAGCTGGCAAAATTTAGCATTGGCATCACCGGCCCGTAATTCCAATAAAAATAGATTTTTTCTTAAACGTTCAAAATGACTGAGCGATGTTTGACTAATTGGCATTAGATGATAAATCCATGTAGTTAATGTCCTGAAAAATATACATGCGAGTAATTAATATATGGTATCAAGTAAATAAGTCAAGTGGCAAAATGGTGTTGCGAGGGATAGCAACTAATTGATGGTAAATGAGTTTTAAAGTTTTTTATAGTTTGATACGAGCTTGGTGATAGTACATGAGAGTTGGACAAAACGTATTAGTATTGAATTGGAGGATTAGGTTCTTGTCGAAGTACAGGTTGTTGGTTTCAGTTATAACTTCAACATCATTTGAGAAACCTTTTCTATGAAAACCCTACACAAGCTGACATCAACTTAGCTCTATACATATAAGCTGCTTCATCCCTGTAGTCTATGATAAAGCAGCTTAAATATGTTCAATGTAAGGGCTAAATAATAATACCTACAGGTTGTCCACTATTTTTATTTGCATTTTTGTGCATAGATTTTAAGTGACCGACTTCTTCTTGAGATAAACTATCTACAGCTTTCTTTTGTTCTGCTGACATTTCATCTTTATTCAACATACCTTCATCATGAAGGTGGTCGGTATTACTTTGCTGTGTCATAAGTATTCCTTCTTTTTATTATTAAAACGTTAATTGTTATTAATACATCCTAAGTGACATCTTGAACCATTCAAATGTGAATTATCAAAATAAAAGTCATTAACAGCATAGGTAATTATGTAATTTACTGTCAAGGGTTATCATATAGTTTTCAAATAAAAACAGTCACTAACAGGGAGGTAGCTAATATATTGCCGTTTTATTGCAATTAATAGTTGTCGTTAGGTTAAGTGATAACACTTAAAGCTTTAACTTAAAGTTGCCTATATATTTTACCTTTATATTTACTCTTTACATTTAATAGTAATGACTCACAATGGGTAAAAATAACTAATAATAAATTACTATGCGTGGTTACTCATTTTTCTTAACGTCTATCGCCAATGTTATTAAAGCGTTTGCTGTTTTCGATGTTTATTTTAACATCCACTTAAAAAACCGATTTATTACTTTAAGTAAAAAACTCCTATTAGCGAGTTTGTTGGTTCTAAGCGGTTGGCCTTTATTTTTAGTTAATGCTGAAGATAAGTCTCCTATCAACAACAAAACCAAAGCACCAACACAAAAAAATATAACTATAACATTTTCTAACTACACCACCGCAGATGGTTTATCACAACTATCTGCACAGACTCTATATAGCGATCTGAAAGGGTATTTGTGGGTTGGTACCACTGGAGGTTTAAATCGTTTTGATGGTTACCAATTTAAGACCTTTCACTATAATGCAAAACTAACGAACTCCCTGTCAAACAGCCATGTTACTGCCATTTATCAAGACCATAAACATAATCTGTGGTTTGGAACTAATGGCGGCGGCTTAAATATATACAACGCTAACAATGAAACTTTTAATGCTTATCAATATGATGAAAATAATTCAAAAAGTATCAGTGATAATGTCATTCAAGCGATTAGCGAAGATAATAGTGGCAATTTATGGATAGCAACCAATAACGGTTTAAATCGACTTTCTAGCAAATATATTGTGAATTTCTCAGCTAATGGTAAAGCTGGTTTTAATCGTTATTTTCATGATGATAAAGACACCAACAGTCTTTCGGATAATAATGTATCTAGCTTATTTAACGATAAAGAGGGCACTTTGTGGCTCGGTAGTAATAATGGTCGTTTAAGTTATCTAGCTGCAGACCAAAACAGCTTTGTTCATGTTATGACCAATGAACTTCAGATGGCTAATGACCAAGTTGCAATTACTTCAATAATCAAAGGCGCAGCAAATACTCTATGGATAGGTACTGAGCATGGACTTTATCTTTATGATAAAACTAAGAGGGCTTGGGTTAACGATCATCCTATTATTTCATTATTAAACGATAAAGCAATTACCGCTTTATTGTTAAAAGACAACGTATTTTGGATTACAACTAAATCGGGCGGTTATCGCTATCACCCGACAACGCAATTACTTGAATACTTTGGTCACGATAAAGATAATTCAAAAAGTTTAAGTCATAATCAAATAACTAGCATAACCGCAGATAAAAATGGCGGGATTTGGCTCGGTACCTACGTAAGAGGTATCAATCGTTATGACAGTGGTACAAGACAGTTCAATCATGTACATGCGATTAAAAATAAGCCGAACCAACTGAGTAGTAATGTTGTCACCAGTTTTTTAGAGCTAGGTCAAAAACGATTATTGATAGGTACTTATGATGCTGGCCTAAATGTTTTTAATAATATAGAAAAGTCATTTCGATATTTTAGTTATGATGGAAATGCTGATACTTCTCTTAGTAACAATGCAGTCATATCGATCGTAAAAGACAATGAAGAATCCGTATGGTTGGGTACATTGGGAGGGGGGTTAAACCATTTAGATTTAATAAGTGACAAAATTACACAATATCGGCATAACAGTGGTGATCCTACAACAATTAGCAATGACAATATTAGTATAATACGGGCATATGAAAAAGAGCATTTATGGATAGGGACTTGGGGAGGCGGACTAAATAAGTTTGATATTAAGAACCAAGCCTTCGAACACTTTGTGCATGATAACAATAATAAAAATAGTTTATCCGATAATAGTGTATTTGCCCTTCATCAAGATAAAAATCAAAACATATGGATAGGTACTGAAACTGGCGGTTTAAATAAGTTTAACCCAAAAACTAGGCAATTTACTCACTTTAAGCATCAGCCAACCAATAATAACAGCATCAGTAGTAATCAAGTGCTTTCAATATATCAAGATAAGCAGGAAATGTTGTGGATAGGTACAGCTGAAGGATTTAATTGTTTTAACCCTACTACAGAAGAATTTACGCGCTTTTATGAAGAAGACGGTTTAACAAATAATGTTGTTTATGGCATTTTACCTGATGAGGTCGGCAACTTATGGTTAAGTACTAATAATGGCCTATCAAGATTTAATCCTTCAACTAAACAGTTTAAAAATTATTATACGAGTGACGGTTTACAAAGCAATAACTTTGCTTCCTCGGCTTGGTACAAAAGTAAGTCTGGCGAACTGTTTTTTGGTGGCACTAATGGTTTTAATCGTTTCTATCCAAAGGACATTCAAGAAGATAGTACTTTACCTAGTGTGGTGTTAACTGATTTTAGGGTACACAACGAACTCGTCACTATCGTTTCCGAGCAGGACAGCGCAAGTAGCGACGATCTTAGCTCAGGTACTTATACAATACCTTCAGCGATAAATGAACTAAATAAACTTACTTTGACACATAATGAAAAGCTGGTTTCATTTGAATTTGCAGCATTACATTTTGCTGAGCCAATGAACAATCAATACGCCTATATGTTAGAGGGTTTTGATGATGACTGGATTTATACCGACGCGAACAATCGTCGTGCTACTTATACTAACTTACCTGCAGGAAATTTTACTTTAAGAGTAAAAGCTAGTAACGGTGATGGTTATTGGAACGAAGAAGGTAAGTCATTGCCTATAAAGGTTTTACCGCCTCTGTGGCAAACATGGTGGGCGTATACATTATATGTTATGGCAATACTATTGGCGTTTGGTAGCTTTGTTTATCGACAAAATTATAACCGCTTAAAAGAGCGAGCCATTAATATTCGTTTAACCCGTGTTGATCGCCTAAAAGATGAGTTTTTAGCCAATACTTCCCATGAATTACGCACGCCGTTAAACGGTATTATTGGTTTGGCTGAATCGTTAATAGACGGTGTTGCTGGACAGTTACCCGCAGATGCTAATAAAAACCTGGCAATGGTAGTGGCCAGTGGCAAACGTTTGTCAAACTTGGTGAATGATGTTTTAGATTTTTCAAAACTTAAAAATCATAATTTACGCTTAAATACCCAACCGCTAGATTTGTATAGCATGGTTGATGTGATAATCGCGTTGTCTGCCCCTTTAGTTGGGAATAAAGACTTAAAGCTGATTAATGATATTGGCAAAGATTTTGTCGCAGTTGAAGCCGATGAAGACCGTATTCAACAAATTTTACATAACCTGATTGGTAACGCGATTAAATTTACTGAAAATGGTGCGGTTAAAATTTCAGCCGAACAAGCAAACAACTGGGTAAAAGTTAGTATTAGTGATACGGGTATTGGTATAAGCGAAAATAAGTTTGACGATATTTTTAAATCCTTTGAACAACTTGAAGGGGATGAAAA
>Ga0105358_10001801_pt1 | contig 11405 bp, 9 predicted proteins | sample GOMGulsemesocosm_5_FD_83509 | JGI IMG/M metagenome (GOLD analysis project Ga0105358, IMG submission 83509) | Methane-oxidizing microbial communities from mesocosms in the Gulf of Mexico - GOM15C Gulf of Mexico | ecosystem: Environmental > Aquatic > Marine > Cold seeps | place: Gulf of Mexico...
ATCACCCCTTCGCGCATGGGGCGGATCGCCTCGATGGAACCGGGGGTGCGGCCCAGCATCAACTTGGCATCTTCGCCCACGGCCAGGACTTTCTTGACGCCGTCCTTGACGTGATAAGCCACCACCGATGGCTCGGACAAAATAATGCCGCGGCCTTTGACGTAAACCAGAGTGTTCGCTGTACCGAGGTCAATTGCCATGTCCTGAGTGAACACGCCGGATAGAAATCCAAAGAACGACATAAATGAGGGATCCCGTAAGTGCTGCAAAAGGGGCCTGCGACTCCAAACAAATCCCGGGCTTCTGATCTTATAGGCAGCGTTGCGGCGTCGCGAAAGAGCCTATTCTGTCCAACTAGCGCCTTTTCGCCACCTCTGGCGCTGTGATTTGCGCCTCTGTAGCCGTTTGAGACAGGTATCCCAGCACCGCGCGTCGGGCGCGGGCATATAGTGGCTCGCCTCCGGGTTCTCCTGCCATGGCGGCAGCGTTGATCAGACCTTTTGTGATCGCCACTACATCGCGGGCTTCCTGCAAGCCGGCTTGGGGCTGCAGGCGTCGCACAGTATCCAGCACCAGCTGCGCCATCTCTTCGGCCAGGGCCGTTGTCTCATCTGCCAATTCTAGGTTCTGTTCGATATACTCCACCTCGAATGCCAGGGCAGGGCGCTCATATTGATGCATCATCCCAGCCCGCACCAAGGCATCCACCGCAGTGGTCGGGGATGCATCCAAGGTTTCCAGCACCGCCTGTTGCATCCGTTTCAACAACTGCTGGCGCTTGTCACGGATCAGTGTCGCCAGAATGGCCTCTTTGTTGGGGAAGTATTGATACAACGATCCGACGCTGACACCGGCCCGTTCCGCAATGGCATTGGTGGTCAAGCCACTGCGCCCCTGCGATTCCAAAAGGCGAGCCGTGGCCTCGACAATCGCCGTTTGCGTGGCGCGCGACCGGTCCTGTCTGGCTTGTTTTCTTGGCTGATGCATGGGTCGGCTATCCTGTCAAAGAACGCGAGTTGTGAAATGTGAGCAATCCTTCAGATTCCAATAGCAGACGCAACACACAACGGATACTCCGATGAACCTCACAATTTTCCTGCTGCTCCGGGCCGATGCCTCATGGTTAAAACTCTCACGACAGCAACGCGCAGAAATCACCGAAGCAAGCCTGGGCACCCGCTTCTCTGCTGCGGGTCTGCGCCTGCGCCACTTTGATGCCGAAGCCTTCCATGCCCGGGTCAGCGAGATCGCCATGATCGAGGCAGAGGATCCGCAGGCCTATTACTTTGCCGTCGAATCCTTGCGCGATTCAGCTCTGATTGCCGATGGCTATTTTGAACTGATCGAGATCATTCCCAGCTACGAAGACGGCTTTCGCGCCTGCGAGGCCGCCTATGTGGCTTGAGGGCAAACACATCCTGGTGACAGGCGCAACGCGCGGTATCGGTCGCGCCTTGACTGTGCAACTGATCCAAGCCGGGGCAACCGTGCTGGCCGTGGCGCGGGACGGCGAAGCACTGGCTGCGTTGGCTTGGGAGCAGGGGCCACAGTTACAGCCGCATGCCTGCGATCTGCAAAACGCGGACGCGCGACAGCGTTTGATTGAGGCAGTGACCGATGGGCGGTCTCGGTTGGATGGGCTGATCAACAATGCCGGCATTCAGATCGAGGCCGACTATCTGGCCACCAGTCATGTGGATCTGGCCAAGGATATTGCCACCGAGGTCAGTATCAATCTTGTGGCGCCTTTGCACCTTAGCACCGCGCTGGCCCCACATCTGGCGCAACGGCCCGAGGGTTTTATCGTCAACATAACCTCGGCACTGGCCCTAGCGCCCAAACAGGACGCGCCGATCTACTGTGCAACCAAGGCCGGGCTGCGCAGCTTCACAACCGCCCTGCGCTATCAGGCGGGGCAGTTTGCCCCCAAGATGCAAGTGTCCGAGTGCATAATGTCATTGGTTGATACCGATATGACCTTGGGTCGGGGCCGCGGTAAAATCAGCCCGGACAGGGCAGCGCAAGACCTGTTGCAAGGGATCAAAGCCGGCGCGGACGAGATCTGGATCGGCAAAACCCGCGTGCTGCGCTGGATCAACCGGTTGGCACCGGCTCTGGCAGCCAGAATCTTACGCGGCTAACGGTGGTCTCCCGCGCCTTTGTCTCTCATCATAGATGAGAGGCAAAGCCTTGGGCCCGGCGCCGCTGCGCGGCGCGGGTGCCTGCCTGAACGACGTTGCGCAAGATCACCGTTGCACAGGTTCCATGGCAATTTGACCTATGGATTTGAAAGATTGTATTCCAACAAATAAGTATGATTTGGCTGCGATTGACCGGGCTGTTGAAGTCGGGTTTCCCAAGATCAATCCCATTCTTCTTGATTTGCTAGAATGGGTCAAAGATGGAAATTGGCCAGTTGCTTTGCCAATCACTTCCCTTCTGTCGGGGGCAGGGCCGGAAATTGTCCCATATATCAAAACGATTTTGAACGGGGATGACGGTATATGGAAATACTGGACGATCGACCTTGTGGTAAGACCGGCCTCGACCAAACTCCAATTGGCCGTGCAATCTGATCTTGACCGAATAACCCGGAATCCCAGTCAGGATGACCTGACCTGTGATGTTGGCGAGCAAGCAAAAGCGGTTTTGTTCAACCTGGAACGCACCGCCTGAAACCTGCCGGGTCAAGGGGCGCGTTAGCGCCCGTGCGCAGCACGGCTTGCCCTTGAGGCGGTTCTTCAAACCCATAATCGACAGGGCGCTTTCAGGGCAGACTTGCCCCTGAAACGCCTCCCCAGCAAGCCTTTGCGCCGCGCAGCGGCGCCACGCCCAAGGCCCTAATCTGGTTCGGCGCAGCCGGAACAGCTTGGGGCGCGGGAGCCCCCCGTTCCAAAATCAACAAGGGCCACCCAAACGGATGGCCCCTTTGCAGAATTATAAACCTGAACTCAGGTGACGTCCTTATAAGAAATTTCGCGCGCATCGCTGCCGGGGCCGGATTTCTCGCGGCGCACGATCAGCCGGTTCAAAGCATTCACATAGGCCTTGGCCGAGGCCACAACCGTATCTGTGTTTGCTGATTCACCAGTAGCAATCATGCCGTCTTCTTCCAGTCGGACCGAAACCGTGGCCTGCGCATCGGTGCCCTCGGTCACGGCCTGCACTTGATACAATTGCAGGCGGGCGGTGTTGGGATGCAATACGCGGATTGCCTTGAACGTCGCGTCCACCGGGCCATCACCGGTTTCAGTGGCGCTGACGTCCTTGCCGTCGATCTCCATCTCGATGGTCGATTCCGCCGGGCCGCCAGTGCCGCAGACCACTTTCATCGACACGATTTGCAAATGATCGTTTTCAGCATCCTCACCCGACCGCATCAGCGCGATGATATCGTCGTCAAACACCTCTTTCTTGCGATCAGCCAGCTCTTTGAAGCGGACAAAGACGTCCTTCAGCTGGTTGTCACCCACCTCAAAACCAAACTGCTCCAGCTTGTCGCGCAATGCCGCGCGGCCCGAGTGTTTGCCAAGCGGCAGCGAGGTGCCGGCCAGGCCGACATCCGCCGGGCGCATGATTTCAAAGGTTTCGGCGTTCTTCAGCATGCCGTCTTGGTGGATGCCGCTTTCGTGCGCAAAGGCGTTTTTGCCAACGATGGCCTTGTTGAACTGCACCGCAAAGCCAGACACAGCCGCCACCCGGCGCGAGATATGCATGATCTTCTGCGTATCGATACCCGTGCTCCAGGGCATGATGTCGTTGCGCACTTTCAACGCCATCACCACTTCTTCCAGCGCTGTATTGCCGGCCCGTTCGCCCAGACCGTTGATGGTACATTCGATCTGACGCGCGCCACCAGCCACAGCCGCCAGCGAGTTCGCCGTCGCCATACCAAGGTCGTTGTGACAATGGGTGGCAAAGATCACGTCATCTGCACCCGGCACCGTCTCGATCAGGCGCTTGATCAGATCGGCGCTTTCCATTGGCGCGGTGTAACCCACGGTGTCGGGGATGTTGATGGTGCTGGCGCCGGCCTTGATGGCGATCTCGATCACCCGGCACAGATAGTCCCACTCGGTGCGGGTGGCATCCATCGGCGACCACTGCACATTGTCGCACAGGTTGCGCGCATGGGTGACACTCTGATGAATGACATCGGCCATTTCGTCCATCGACAGGTTCGGAATGGCCCGGTGCAGCGCCGAGGTGCCGATGAACGTATGGATCCGGTTCTTCTCGGCGTGTTTGATGGCCTCCCAGCAGCGATCAATGTCACCGGTCTTGGCGCGCGCCAAGCCACAGATGCGGCTGTTGGTGGAGTTCTTGGCGATTTCTGAGACCGCGTTGAAATCGCCCTCGGATGCAATCGGGAACCCAGCCTCGATGATATCGACGCCCATATCGTCCAGAAGCCCGGCAATTTCGAGCTTTTCGTTATGGGTCATCGTCGCGCCGGGGCTTTGCTCGCCGTCGCGCAGCGTAGTGTCAAAGATCACGACGCGGTCTTTGTCTGATGTAATACTCATGTTGGTATCTTTCGTATCTGTCCTAAGCCATGTGGCGCGCTGGCGATCCCCTCTGAGCGGACGCGCCGGATGGCACGCTCAGAGGCGAGTTAGGATCAGTAGGCCACGCAGCGACGCGCTGCAAAAAGCAGCGGCAGAGGAAAGGATATGTGCGTGGTTGATCATGGCAGCGATTTATACATTCCCTTTGGTAAATGAAAAGCCTCAATTATCAGAATCTTTGCAGCCCTGCAGGACGATCCTCAAATTCTCCATCTGCTCGTTGATCTGATCGGGTTGCGACTGGCAAAACCCGATCAGCAACCCCTGAGCACTGCCTTGCGGGTCGTTGTCAGAAACGGGGCGAATGGCAAAACCGGCAGACTGCGCCGCCGCCGACAGCACCCGATCCGACCGCGACGGCGGCAGGTGAAAGGCAATTTGCATCCCAGCCTCATGTCTTTGGAAATATCCCATCTCAGCAGGCCAGCGCTGCAAGGCATCGGCGGCAGCGCCATAGCGTTGGGCGTAAAGCCGTCTGGCGCGCCGAATATGGCGATCATATTGCCCCGCGGCCATAAACTCGGCCAGCGGCCTTTGCGCGGTGATCGGGGCACTGCTGCCGGGGTGGGTCAGTGCATTGCGAAACCGGCTGACCAATCCGGCTGGCAAGATCAGATAGCCCAGCCGCAGTGCATGGGAAAACGTCTTTGAAAACGTGCCGACATAGATACATCTGCCGTCCCGGTCCAGCGCCGCCATGGCGGGAACCGGCTGACCCGCATAGCGAAACTCGCTGTCAAAATCATCCTCAATGATCCAGCCATCACAGTCGGAGGCAGCCTGCAGAAAGGCTTGCCGCACGGGAACCGGCAGGCTGCCTCCCAAAGGAAACTGATGCGAGGGCGTCAGGACCGTCACCTGTGACGGTTGCAATGGCAATGCTGTGCCTTGTGCTCCAACCGGCATCCAGTTGACCCGCCAATTGCGGGATTTGGCAAAGCGTTGCGTGGGCACATAACCGGGGGCCTCCAGCGCCAAATGCCCATCGCTGACCAGCAGGTCCATCGCCAATTCCAACCCGGCGCTGGCACCGCTGGTGATCATGACTTGATCCGCCGTCGCCGTGATGCCGCGCCACCGTCCGGCATAGGCGGCAATCTCACGCCGCAACTCAGGATCGCCAAATGGATCGTCTTGATGCACCAGCGCAGCTGGCGTGTTGCGTGCCACCCTGGCCACGCAACGCGCCCAGGGTTGGACAGGGAAGATATCTGGGTCAGGCGCACCCGGAGCCAGCAGTCCTGCCTGCGGTGTCGCACGGGTTGATCGCGCAGGCGGTGGCGCGCTCAAAGGCGAAATCGGAGCGATGTCGCAGACAAATATCCCCGCGCCCTGAATGGTTTCCAAATAGCCCTCGGCCACCAACTGGTCATAGGCGGTGACCACGGTGGATCGCGCAACCCCCAGGTCCTGCGCCAAAGCCCGCGAGGCAGGAAGGCGGGTCCCGGCTGGCAATAACCCCTCGGTGATCTGTTTGCGCAGCCCGTCGCCGATCTGTGCGTAACGCGGGGTAGGATCATCTGGCGATAGCAGGCGGGCAAGGATGGTCATAATTGGACTGCACAAATACTCAGAAACTGGAGCTTAATCAGAGGCCAGATCAGGGCTACCTGTCAAGTCCGAAATCACCGTGAACGAGACCCAGGCAAATGACCCAGACCCCTCAGGATACCGAATTGAAAACAGATCGCAGCCGGTTACGCCGCGCGCATGAGAAAGGCTCTTATGACCGCGATAGCTTGTACGCGGTGCTGGACGCCATGCCGATGTGCCACATCGGATACCAGATCAACGGCACGCCCTCGGTGTTGCCAACGCTGCAATGGCGCGAAGGCGACCACGTCTATTGGCATGGCTCATCAGCCAGCCGGGCCATTCGTGCCATGGACGGCGCAGACGTCTGCATGACCGTCACCATTCTGGATGGCTATGTGTTGGCTCGCTCGGCTTTTCACCACTCGGTCAATCACCGTTCCGCGATGATCTTTGGCCGCCCGGAAAAGGTGACCGACCCGACTGCCAAAGAGACGCATCTCAAAACCATGGTCGATATGATCTTCCCCGATCGTTGGGACAGCCTGCGCCCGATGACGGATCAAGAGCTCAAGGCAACAGCCCTGCTGCGGATGCCTATCTCTGAGGGCGCTGCCAAGGTGCGCACAGGCCCCCCGGTGGATGATGACGAAGATTATGCTCTGCCAATCTGGGCCGGCGTGGTGCCGATGTCACTGCAACTGCATCACCCCGAACCGGATCCGGCGAACCTGCAAAGCGTGGTAATGCCAGACCACCTCAGCCGCATTCGCATCGGCTAAGATTGGTGTAGGGTGCGTGCTTGCACGCACCACTTGGCGGCCCCTAGTTGTCAGAGGCGGGCGTCTCGCTGTCGGTTGTGTCCGCGCCCTCGGCCTCGGTTCCCAGCGCACCATTGTCCCAGCTGCCGCTGGCCTCTTGGCCGGTGGCATAGCGCATGGTGCCGGCGCCCTGACGTTTGCTGTTTAGGAAATGGCCCTCATAAACGTCGCCATTGGCATAGGTGGCCACGCCCTGACCGCTAATCTTGCCCTGCTGCCAATCCCCTTCGTATTGAAACCCATCCGGCATCTCGATCTTGCCTTTGCCGTGGCGCTGACCCTTGGCAAAAATACCAGTATAGACTGACCCATCTGCATAGGTGACCGTGGCCTCACCATGGCGGAAACTCTCCTGCCAGCCGCCATCATAGCGATAACCGTCCGTGGCAGTCATGACGCCATGACCATGGTTCTGGGCGTTCTTAAAGCTACCGGTGTAAACTAGACCGTTGGGATACGACGCCGTTCCTTCCCCCTCGATAACGCCGGCAATCCAGCTGCCGTCATAGGTGGATCCGTCAGGATAGGTGATCTTGCCCTGGCCATCAGCCAGATCCGTGCGGAACAGGCCTTCATAGATTGATCCATCAGGATAAGTGACGTGGCCTTGGCCTTCGATCTGCCCACCAAGCCAGGCGCCTGTGTAGACATAGCCGTCGGTGCCGCTAAAGGTGCCCTGGCCATCGCGCAGATCTTTGTCGAAATGACCCGCATAAATGTCGCCATTGGCATAAGTCAGTGTGCCTTGCCCCTGCCGTCGCCCGGCGTCCAGTGGACCCTCATAGATATCGCCGTTGGGTTGGGTCAGAATTCCGGTGCCATGCATCTGATCATCGGCCCAAGCCCCATCATAGATCAACCCATCCGGCATTGTCAGCTTGCCCTGACCATGCAGCTTTCCGTCCATCACATCGCCCGTATACACCGCCCCATTGGAATAGGTGATGGTGGCCACCCCCTGCTTTTTTCCATCCACCCAGTCGCCATCATACTCATAGCCGCCGGGGTTCTGCATGACGCCGCGGCCATTGTGGCGGGTGTTTAGAAAACCGCCCTCATAACGCGCGCCATTGGCATAGATGGCAATGCCCTGACCGTTGATGATGCCATCGACCCAGTCGCCCTCATAGGTGCCCCCGTCCGAGAATGTGATCTTGCCCTTGCCCTCGGGTTTGCCCTTGGCAAAGGCTCCTTCATAGACCGATCCATTGGGAAAGCGGGCGGTGCCTTGCCCGACGATCTCTCCATCGACCCAGTCGCCCGAATATTCATAACCGTTGGGCAGCCGGTAAGTGCCGCTGCCATGCTGCAGCCCGCCCCGAAAGGTGCCCTCATAAACGCCCCCGATTTCGTCTTGGGTCGAAATCACCTGAGCGTCCTGCGCCAGTGCTGCCGAGCCCAGCGTTAAGCTCAGGGAAAATGCGAATACACTGCCAAATCGGGCCATCGGAACCTCTGTCTTCTCAAAATCCAATGTCGCAGCAGCGCCACGACTTACCCTAAAGCTAGGCCAGCCGGTGAATTGTCGCAATGTCTTTTGCACCTGCTCTCTTTCCCTTGATGTGAGATCTGTTAAATGGCTGGGGTGGATTTCAAAGGACTAGAGCTGGATGACTGATCGTTTCCGCATAACACTGGCGCAGATGAACCCAACCGTTGGCGATCTGGCGGGCAATGCCGCTCTGGCGCGGCAAGCCTGGCAGCAGGGCTGCGACGCTGGCGCTGATCTGGTGGCACTGCCGGAAATGTTTATCACCGGCTACAACACTCAGGATCTGGTGACCAAACCCAGCTTCCACCAGGCTGCCATCGCCGAGGTGACGCAACTGGCGGCCGACTGTGCCAATGGCCCAGCCTTGGCAATTGGGGCCCCATGGGTGGAAGGCGAAAAGCTCTATAATGCCTATCTGATCCTCAAGGACGGGAAGATTGCCAGCCGGGTGCTGAAACACCACCTCCCGAATGAAACCGTCTTTGACGAGGTGCGCATCTTTGACTCTGGCCCACTCGGCGGCCCCTATGCCATTGGCGACACCCGCATCGGCAGCCCGATCTGCGAGGACGGCTGGCACGAAGATGTCGCTGAAACACTCGAAGAAACCGGCGCCGAATTCCTGCTGATCCCCAATGGCTCGCCCTATTACCGCAACAAGATGGAGGTGCGGTTTAACCACATGGTCGCCCGCACCGTCGAGACTGGCTTGCCGGTGATCTACCTCAATATGGTTGGCGGTCAGGACGATCAGGTCTTTGATGGTGGCTCCTTTGTGCTCAACCCTGGCGGCGCTTTGGCGCTGCAAATGCCGGTGTTTGATACGGCCATCACCCATCTGGACCTTGAACGCACCGCCGACGGCTGGCGCGCGGTCGATGGTGAAAAGGCGCATCTGCCGGATGAATGGGAGCAAGACTACCGCGTCATGGTCGAGAGCTTGCGCGACTATCTGCGTAAGTCCGGCTTCTCCAAAGTCTTGCTGGGCCTGTCTGGCGGTGTCGATTCCGCCATCGTTGCGGCCATTGCGGTGGATGCCATCGGGTCTGACAACGTCCGCTGCATCATGCTGCCATCAGAATACACCAGCCAGGAATCGCTGGACGATGCCGAAGCCGTCGCCAACGCGTTGGGCGTGCATTACGACTATGTGCCGATCGCCGAAGGCCGCGCTGCGATCTCCAACACGCTGGCGCCGCTGTTCGCAGGACGCGACGCTGATGTCACCGAAGAAAACATCCAGTCCCGCCTGCGCGGGCTGCTGCTGATGGCGATGTCCAACAAGTTTGGCGAGATGCTGCTGACCACTGGCAATAAGTCCGAGGTCGCAGTTGGGTACGCCACAATCTATGGCGATATGAACGGCGGCTATAATCCGATCAAGGACATGTATAAAACCCGCGTCTTTGAAACCTGCCGCTGGCGCAATGCCAACCACCGCGATTGGATGATGGGCCCAGCGGGCGAGGTCATCCACCCTAACGTGATCGACAAACCCCCCACGGCTGAATTGCGCGACGATCAGAAAGACAGCGACAGCCTGCCAGACTACCCGGAACTGGACGCCATTCTGGACATTCTGGTGGACCGCGACGGCTCCATTGCTGATTGCGTTGCTGCCGGTTTTGAGCGCGACGTGGCAAAACGGGTCGAGCATCTGCTCTACATCAGCGAATACAAACGCTTCCAATCCGCCCCCGGCGCCCGCCTGACCCCGCGTGCCTTCTGGCTCGATCGCCGCTATCCCATCGTCAACCGCTGGCGGGATCCGAGCTAATCCCCCTATATTTCTTCTTGTCTTAAATACCTCAAGGTGAACGGAGAGCCAAGATATTGGCTCTCCAGAGGGGCAGCGCCCCTGCTGCAGCCATACCAACATGCTGAGATCCTGCGGAGGCCAGCTGCTCTTTTTAGCTGCGTCACTGGATCTGCGCTGATTTTAGCGCGCTCCCAAGACTGCTTCTGAACGATTCGATTGGCAGCATTGTTCCCTGATCGGCGACAGTGCCTTCAGCGCGTTTCATTGTTGCCTTTCTTTTGCCATACATCCGGCAATTTCGACAAATTTGAGGCAAAATAGACAAAATCGTGGCGACATAGGCTAAATTGCTACGCGAAGATCGGGAGACAGCTTTTCCCGGCCTACCAGTAAATTTTTTGAGTTTCCGGAGGTGCTGAATGGGACAAAATTTTCAGCCAGATTTTAGTAAGATGCTTCAGGGCAATAGCGTTCAGGCCAGTGACGAAGAGATCATGGCCGAAGTCCGCAAAGTTATGATGGCCGACAAGGTCGAGCATCCTGACGTTGTTCTGGCCAGCGTGCAGACAGTAAAATCAGAGCCGCAAGTCAAAGGACCTAAAGCCGAAGCACTTGCAGCCACCCGTCGCAAGGTCATCGGCTATCAACCCTGCTGGAGCCACAATCTGATGATCCTGTCTTTGGCTGTGATTATTTACAGCCCGGTTGGTGTCGCTCTTACACTGGCTCTGGTTTCCGTCATCGCTCTGGCGCTGTACTGGATCCTAGGGGCAGACCGTATTCGCGCCATGGGCGGCGCTTGTTTCCGCCTTTTCAGCTGGGCGCTGCCAACTCAGGCGGACCATGCGCTGACATGGTCCAACCGTTTCAGTGAACGGCTTCAGAAACTGGTAGACTGGCTTCCTGATCGCTGGACCCAAGGGCTGTATCTGCCAAGCTTCTCAAACGAACCTCAGGAAGAGCAGGACTTGATTGAGCCATTTGACCGGCTTCTGGCCGAGCGAAGAGTGGCCGCCAAACCACAATAGGCCCAGACCGTTCAGATAGCATCCGGACCAGCAGAGTTTCCCTTGCGTTGAACTATTTGCCTCCCATAGTGCCGTGAGTTGAACGAGTATCTATTGGAGGCGTTTGTGCCTGGCCCCGAGCTGACGTCATTTCCTGCGGACAAACTTCTCCCCAAATCAGTAGATACCGTCGTCATTGGCGGCGGTATCATCGGTGCCTCGACC
>Ga0105358_10001802_pt1 | contig 11404 bp, 7 predicted proteins | sample GOMGulsemesocosm_5_FD_83509 | JGI IMG/M metagenome (GOLD analysis project Ga0105358, IMG submission 83509) | Methane-oxidizing microbial communities from mesocosms in the Gulf of Mexico - GOM15C Gulf of Mexico | ecosystem: Environmental > Aquatic > Marine > Cold seeps | place: Gulf of Mexico...
GCCTGGCGCGCAGCGCGGGCATAGTAATTTGTCAGATGGATTGAAACGACAGATACCGGCCCGCTGGATTGGTCAGCAGGGAATGCAGCAGATAATGGTCGTGCATGTCTGGTTCATGGGCGATTGCATAACACGGCGTTCGGCCTGCGCCAAGCCTGTTCTGTTGCCCCTCTCCAGCGGAGAGGATCTTTGATTTGGGTTAGCGTCCCCTTGGGGTTTGGTGTCTTAGAACCGGAACGAGGCGCGCAACGACAAAGAGTTGCTGCGCATTAACCCACCCGGATTCAGCCCATCAATATCCTGATACAACAATTCGCCACCAAGCTGCAGATTTTGATTGAGAGAATATGAAAGCCCCACCCCAAAAACGGCACCCAAATCTTGGGTCTGACCACTTTCTGCCCGCACACCGCCCACAGTCACATAGCCAAGCGTCTGTCCAAAGTCATAGCCCGCCCGCAGCTTAATCCGCTGCATGTCCTGTGTCTCGACACTTCCGACCTGTAATTGCGCGCGCTCAACTTCGACCTCGCCGCCAAGCACCAACCGACCAAAATCAAGATCATATCCCAAGTGGAGCCCCGGCACGCTGCTATCGCGTCCTGTCATACTATTGCTACGGGCATCATGTCGGCCAATGGACGCACCCAGCAGAAACCCGCTCCAATCACCAGCAGAGACAGGCATCGCAAAGACAAGCGTCAAGACCGCAGTCACGGCGAGGCAGGTTCGTTTTCCAATTTGTCCGGCAGCAGGCATAGTCATAACTTTCTCCGGGCACCGTTGGCACCCGTTATCCCCTTAGCCACCAGTATCTCGCAAAATGCTTAACACTTAGTTCCAGTGCCATCAGTGCCAACTGTGCCTGCACAGTTTGGATCTGGCCGGTTTCGTCTTCAGCCAAAAAAATGGGGGGCAATGCCCCCCAGTTTCGCTATTCAAGCTCAGTCGTTTACTGCCCGTTCGATTATTGCCTGCGGCTTGAATACCGTCTGGGGCAAGCGCACCGGCCCCGCTCAAGTTTTGCCGAAAATCAGAACATACGTGTCATGATTTCCAACATATTTTGCAAAGCCGCGCCCGGTCTTAGTGGCTCATTCCGGAAAACGGGACATGAAGGAGGCCCTAAACATTTTTTGTTGGGGGCCTCTTGAAAAGATCGTGATAATTTGGCGTTTGGAAGCGCATAACTCTACATATCGACCGATAATTTTCTGTCGTGCTCGAGTGCCAGTTCCTATCCATATGTTCATTGATGCTACTTGAATGAATGGCTGAGAACGATCACCCTTGAGATACGCCTCGATCCAGCCAGGGTTTTTCGGCAACTGTCAGGTCGTGCTCGTGGCAAAGCTCAGACACTGGTACGCCGCCTTCTGCTTGCTTTAAGATGCCCATAATCTGAGCGTCGCTAAATCGTCCGTTCTTCATTCATAATTTCCTCAGATATCTTGCCGAGAAAGTCTTATTTTTGAATACCACTAATTTTCGGGGGATGACCGCAGCTTTGGGCACTAAACGGATATTGGGACGTGCGTAAAAGTTCGCACCGGGTCATTGAAAACAAACGAGAATCTAATCCATCTCGCGCCAAAGATTTACGCGACCCTCACCATAACTTTGCGTAACAGCACCAAAGGCTCGCGCACTTTTTCGCTGCTACGTTCTTAGGGTGTCAAACCACTTAGGGATTTAAACCACATTTTGGGAATATTGGGAATAGGTCACCCCTCAGGAGACAGCGGTCCCTTGGCAATGCGTCTCCATATATTTGATTACGGGAACGGATTACCGACATTCCCCGCAGGTGCAGATATAGAGGCACGGCATAGGAAAGCGGACACCAAACGGAGGACATGTTTCTGAATCCGCTTAACTCCAAAGACTGCGCAAGGCAGGTTTTGAAGTCATGCTCGCCCAGAACCACGAAACACGAAACAACTTCCAGCAGGGCTTGATTTGGGCACAAAATAGCTACAGAACACAGGAGTTGGTATTTTACATGGGAGATATTGGTCTGATGGAAAATGTGGGAAAAATGATATTAAAACTATTAAAACTGCCTGTAATTGCTGCGTTATTTTCAGTGGCACTATTGAGTAGTGCTGCCTCAGCGCAGTCAAAGAATGATCTGCCGGACATGCAGTATTATGGATACAAAATCGTTCACCATATGTCATCTGTGGTGGGCCATATCGAGCAATTTGGCTTCAACGTTTTCGATCACCCTCGAATTGCCGACTACCGCTCTTTCGTCATAACACCAGCACTTGATCATTTTTATTCCAAGGCGGTAGCCGATGTCCGGTTTGGCCCCGTGATCATTGATACGCCTGCAAGGGACGACCGGTATTCAAGCATCGAAATTTTTGACGTCGAACATCATGCAATTTTCGATCAGGTCACTGCGAAAGAGGGCGAACGGTTTGTTCTGGTTCATGAAGATTACAAAGGTGAGTTACCCGAAGGCACGGTCATAAAAACGACTTCAAACTTTCCTTTTGTCTTTCTTCGTACTCAGACATTTGCATTCAATGAAGACAAATTGGCCAACAGTATCCGCCACGAAGCCCGGATGTATGGACTTTGGGAAAAAGTGGACCTGCCGAACCCCAAAGATACGCTGGCGTTGATCCAGTGGACCATTGACAATTCCAAGCCATATGCCCTGACACAGGACCTCATGGCTGAGGCCGCCACGAGCTATACTCCGGCGGTTCACAAGGAAACATTTGACAGTCTAAAGCAGTTTCTCTCTGACGGTGGAGTAAGCGGCAATACAGGCGCGTTCGAGCCGGTTGATCACCCAGCAGGCGGTAGCCACAAAGTTAGGGCGGCGGGTACGTTGATTGGACACTTGGGCTTCCCGGTGCATCACGCATATTATCAGGTCATTCCTGTGGATCGCACGGGAAAGAAGCTCGCAGGTGTCAACGGACCCTTTGTTTTGACTTTGCCCCACGTTCCTGGTGTCGATCTGTTCTGGTCGGTCACACGTTATGATGCCAACACTTTTCTGCCACTAAATCCCGCAGATATTGGGAACAACGACATTCAAGCGTATCCTGATTATTCAATCGAACCTGACAGCGATGGGAACGTCTCTTTTACGTTCAGCAAGGAAGATCCGGAAGATGGATCTTACTGGATGCCCGTACTCGACAGCGGCTACTATTTTGTTGTCCGGTACTATGGTCCAACCTCCAAGCTCAATGGCAGAACAGCCAAGGATATTGTTTACAAGGGAACTGGTCTGGAAGAGATATTCAAAACTGTGAAATTTTAATGTCTGTTTGAGCAACAAGCTGAATTTCATTTAGTCAGAGTGAATTCTTTGCCGGCCGACAGTCCCGCAAGCTTCGCACGAAACACCTCTGTCTTCTATTTGAAGGCTGGGGTGTTTTTCAATTTTCCTGGTTTGCTTAGATGAGGAGACGGTTTTCAACCGTATGAGCGGGAGATCTTGTCAAAAGGATCTTGCTGTAGAAGTTCCTCGATGGAGCAAGGTCCGCTTCGATGAGATGAACTGTAGCATTGCGTACCCGCTACGAACGGCAGCTCAGGGGGCCGCATTCCCCCCTTCCATTTCTCTCGGCCAGATCAATATAGCCAACAGACTTTTCAGACACCCCCAAATTAGTTGTCGATATCGCGGATCAAAAACCCTAAATACTCATGCGAAGATTGCCATTTCGGTGTGCTTGCGACTTCCCCTTAGAAAACTACTCTCTGGTTCAAAACGGCGTTGTTCTGATGCCCAAAAAGCCAACGTTACTATTAATCACGCAAGGGGTGCTGCCCACTAACCCACTCACAAAATTGGATTGAGATAGTTGAGAATGGAAGTCATTCTGATCATCACCCTGCGGATTACATGCGTCGTCAAAGAGCTTTCTGTATATATAGCAACGGTGCCAACAGCACCCGGGGGCAACATGTCCAAATCTGATGGGTTATTGAGCTTCAACCGAACAGGAAACGGCTCGGCTGGGATGCCTCCACTGGCTGCAATGACGCCCGTATTCATCGCCTGCCCACGTGACGATGCCGGAATAACGCGCTCGACTGTTCCTTGGATCAACTGTCCTGGTAAAGTTTTGATGGCCATTTCGACTTCCTGACCCGGGCGAATGTGACGAAGATAAATCTGGTGGATCTCAGTCAATGGGACCCGTTCAGAAGTATCAACAAACACCAAGGCAGGCAGAAACGGCAGGTTCGTAACCCGTTGCCCTTCAGCTAAAGCAAGGTTGGTGACATACCCATTTCCCGGAGCCCGAACGGTTGTCTGGTCCAAATTCCATTTAGCCTGATCCAATTTTGATTGGGCTTCGGCAACCTTAGCACTCACCCCGTCTGCAGTGACGGCTCCGATTTCAGTTTCCAAACGACGCACGGCAGCTGCGGCAGCATCTACTGCCGCATCAGCAGAATCCAGATTTGCGTTGCGCAGTTCAAGGCGGTTTTCCGTGATGGCACCACTTGCAACCAATTTGGCGTCATCATCATATCTGGACTGCGCCAACGTTTGCTGCGCGACTGCCTGACGGAATTGAGCCTTGGCGCTGTCGAGGCTATCCACATCTTGCTTGGCCTGCGATACAGCTCGTAGCAGAGATGCATTCGCTAAATCGACAGCCTGCTGAAATGGTATGGGGTCAATCTGAAACAGAAGATCCCCCTTACTCAGCGGTTCATTTGCTTGGACGTAGATACGAGTGACTTGTCCGCTGACATTGGGAATTACCTGCACCGCCCGCGTCATCATCCGCATTGGCCCAGTTGGCGCACCCCACTGCATAGGAATGAACAGAAAAATAAATAGAATGGCATCGAATGGTATGATGCTTAGCCAGGTCATCTTTGTGTTGGGGAGAACCTTTAGCCGGGTCAGAACAAACAGAATGCCCGCATAGAGTAATGTTAAAAAGACAATCACTTGTCGCCCTCCAGAGTAGCGTCACACTGATGGGGGGCTTTCAAAAATGCCCAAACCAAGGCTAAGGGCCAAAAAAGGCCACCAGCAAGTGCTCCGAGCCAACCGGCCACATTGATGGCCTCGTGTTGCGGGTGAAACCGTTGACGGGCAATTTTACCGGGTAAACTGGCCAAAATGAAAAACAAGACAATTACGGTAGCAATCAATGTGATGAGAACGATCCAAGCGAAGTAGTCCAAAGCCGTCATCGCTTTCCCCTATTATCATTTTTCAAAATTTTCTCGGTCGCTGCACAGACCTGCACATTAACCGGAGCTTCAATATCCGAGAGTAGGTCAACCGACCAACTAAGAACAGACTATCCTTATTTGGTCGGTAACTTATCATGATGTCAAACTGACGCCACTCAATAAAGTAGTCTATGCGCTTGTCTCGACCGGCCGTACATATCGCGTCTCCACATCATTGATTGTGCGAACAGATAACCGAACACGAACCATCACGGAGATCGAAAATTCGATGTGCCTGATTGACAACATGCCATGGCCAGTAACCTCCAAAAGACAAAAATGGAGTGGTTGTAGGGAACGATCTGTTTGAAGAAGGGAAATGGAAGCGCGAGAGACGCGATGAGCTTGAGCGCCCAGCCCGGGAAGATCGCGCGAGAAATCTGCGCATCTTGAAAGATGTAACGCAATTCGCACCCGGATACGGGTGCGAAAGACTATGGTGCATTTGCGCAGTCCTTTGGTCGATGCGCAAAACTATGCTCGTCCCTATAGCGGGAGAAAGCCAAGCTCGAGCTGTACTGAATGCAAAAGGCGCAGGAGGGTTGATACCTCCTACGCCTTCAATGCCTTCTTAGATGGCTTGGTTAGGTGCAGCCCGCGTCAGTAGTGTAGTCGAGCTTGATCTACGCAGCTCATCACAAAATGCTCCATTAAACGCTCTTTCTTCTGTGTTATCGTATGGTTATCGTAGCACCAAAAACGGAGCCTGTTTGTCTGATGGAGTGTCCATGACGGCATAGAAGGCTTTGACTTTGTTTTTATCACCCGTGAGGGTAATATTTTTGTTCGCAATACCAGACATATGAGTTTCCTCGCCCCGCAGGATTTTGTTGGTGAAACTGCGCTCCATTGTCATGATGGCATCGGCTTGTGCGGGGAGATCATCCAGTATTTCTAAAATACCGTTGCGCAGAATAAGCGTGAACGCCTCGCCTGTGTCGGTAAAGTTATAGCCCAGTGTAATATTCACCCCTTCGGAACGCGCAGGGTTGATCTGGTAGCGCATATTTTCAAAGACCAGAGCTGTGGCTGCACTCTCCACATCAAACAAAACTTTCATCATCTCGGTTTGTAACGCTCCGGGATTGACCTTGCCTTCTAACTCCAAAGCGCCAGTGAGGTAAAAGCCTTTGGTGCTGCTGCTGGTTTCCTGATAGCCCAGTTTTTTCAGGGATGAGGCTTTGAGGAAGCGCGCATCCCAGTCCTCTTTGTTCACACGGATCAGAAGAGTTGTAAGCTCTGCCGCCCATTGAGGGTCATCCTTCAGGTAAGAGGCTTCGGCCTGCGCAAAAACTATATCACGCCCTCCCATCATCTTGATTAAGCGCTTGGCTCTCTCCATTTTTGGTGTAGGCCGCAACGTAGCTGGATCGCCGTTCCACCAGCTAATATAACCGCCATAGACATTACGCGCACTGACATCAACATTGCCGTAATATTCGGTTGTCCAAGGCTCTATTTGCAGCGTTTCGGGGAGCGTATTGAGCTCCTCGGCAATATCATCGGGGCTGTAGCCCATATTGATTAAACGCACCGCATGATCATGGACATATTGCATGGAATCCCGATAATTGGTGAGCACAAAATCAACATTTTCTGCACCGTTGACGGGCTGCCCATGGCTGGGTACGAGATGCTCGATATCATAGGCGCGCATCTCATCAATGGCGTTGACCCACTTGATAATATCTCTGGGTTTTGTGCCGCGCAGGGAATGGAGTTGCGGGAAGGTGGGGCCTTGCAGTTCATCCCCTGTAAACAGCACTTTTCTGTCTGGTAGGTAAATGGCCAGATGACTGGCAGCTTCTCCACCAGTGGCAAAGAAAACAAATTTCTCGCCCGCCAGTGTCATCTCGGTACTACCATCCAGTGGAATAAAAGTGTTTGGCTCTACAAATCCATTGGTGCCGCCCGCATGAAAGCCACAGCATCCGACGTGGAAATATTTCCCCTCTCCATCAGCGGGGAGCAAATTGCCATACATATAAGCAGCTCTCAGCCCCATAATCGGACCTGTCGCCTGATTTTCAGCCACGACTTCTTCTAAAAGATTTTCAGTGGCGATGATTTTTATATCGTTATCATCACCCACAAAGGCCGCTGCACCATTGACGTGGTCGGCATGGTGATGGGTGTAAATGATGGCTTCAATGGGCTTGTCTGTCCGTGTTCTTATATCTTTCAGCACTGCGGCGGCATTGTCTTTGCTAACCGAAGTGTCAATCACAACCAGCGTATCCTCGCCCTCGAAAATAATGATATTGCCAAAGCCGCTATTGGGTTTTCCTGATCCCGGTGTGTTGTAATCGTAAATAGGATGATCACCAATCTTGATCATTTCCTCTTTGAAAAAATCCCCGTGCTTGATGAAATTCTCAGGCGCAAAGAAAGGCACTTCATAAGGGTTTTCCTTGGCTGTTTCAGCTTGAGTGGTCGCCGGAAAAACCAGACAGAGTAACGCAGTCGCTTTCAAAAATAGTTTTTCCATAAGTCTTTCGCTTTTGTTGGCTGACATTCCTCAGGTGGAATGCTGTCTCTTGCAGCTTGTAGATGTTCTGGGACCCAATCAAGCCACTTTTGCAAATGGTGCCGTGGATCGGGCACCGGTCGCTTGAATTGAGCACAATTTTTCCAAATTAGCCGGTGCCGTTTCGTCTATCGCGTCTCGAACCTCCTCCAGAGCGGCGTGCCATGGAATAACCATGGCCGATAAAGGACTCGACGAGGGTCAGGTGCCTTTTCCATATCGGCCCCCTTTGATCGCTTGTCTGCTCCGAGCCGAACAGCCGGTGTGCTGAGGATCGGAGCAGAATTGCGGCGCTTCTTCTTTTTCAAATACTCCTTGGTTCCCGGCACCCTGATTGACACATGGCCCTCGGACACATTCTCTTTTCCTTTGGAACCGCTTGCGCCTGAAACATACTGACGAGGCTCAAACCAATTGAAATACACGCGGTAGATATTCAGAATTGCCACGAGCACTGCCGGATTGAACATTGCCCCGCTAATGTAGCTGGGTCCGGTGCGGGTAGAATTGCCACCAGCTCTCTCCGTAGGACTTGTGCGCACCCGAAGTGAGTTCATAAAACTCGAAACCGGTTGAATTGTTGAAGCCAGGACGCGCCTTGCAAGAGCTTCCCTAAGCTCCTGGTCCTGAATATCCTGATGGAAGGCAATTCCCTTGAGCTTTTTTCGGTATTCCTTTCGAAGCAACGGGAAGCCGACGACTTTGTTTGTTTCCCCATAATGCTGGACCGGAGACCGTATCCAGAGAGCCGGAAATTGCTCGGATTGGAAGTTGACAATGGGGAAAGGTTTTACGCCACTTCCGGCTTTTTTCATTGCTGGTTTCATCTTCTGGGCGCAATAGAGCCTCAGAAGCTCATAGTCCGAGATTTCATCGGGATGGGCCCGCCGCCAAGCCTGTTTGAATATTTCCAGATCTTCTTGGAAATCATCTTCTCGTTGCTTGGAGACAGGCTTGGATGAGGTTTTGTCAAACGATAATACAAACCACTCGAAAAGATCTTCTTGGATCATGTCGCGGAAGATGTGGGGCACGACACGAACCATGGACGCCTCTTGTTCGCCGACCAGGGTGATTTTGCCGTGTGGCATCATTTCTTTGATACATGCGAGGTGAGCCGCCTTGGTATATGTGGGCCTCACCATGATGCCATTGAAGCCACCGCGGTAATCTCTGTGGGACTCTGGTAGTCCGAAGTAACCATGGCGTAATTCGTTGAGGAGACAGCGCTGATCTTCAGCCTTGTCGAGGTGCTGCTGAATGTTGTCAGGGATTGGTGGCACGACACCATCTTCATCCGGTTCAAAATCAGCCATCACGCGCTCGGAAAATACCCTCCATTCATTTTCGGTGCTCGCAAATAACGCCGCTTCATCGAACCTTCCGCTCGGGCGCTGAAAATGAAGAAGAGGTGCCGTGAAACTGCGGCCTGACTTCTGCTGGTAATGACCTCTAATGTTTTTTAGCTGGCCGTTCTGCGTCAGATAATTTTCCTGGAAGAATGCTGTGGGATCGACCCGAGGATCAAAGTTTGCGTCGATCCGGAACACATAACCGGTGCGGATGTCCGCGCTTACTGAGAATTGCAACGGTGTCAATCTCTTGTCGGTCTTGCTTTCCCAATTTACACTGACGACAACATCATCGTGCGCGATCTGCATGTGTTTGAAACGGTCCGATTTCTCCTCTCGCTCCTTCCACTCTTTCAGTTTCGCCTTCTCGAACGCCAACAGCGTTTTCTCCAGCCAGAAGATCCGACTGTAGAGGCGGCTGACACCACATTTCTTTCCTGTATCCGGATCTGCCAATTCGCGACGAAGATCGTTCAGGCTGGCGCCATTCACCAGTTTCCGCAATAGGCGCACATTGTCGTGCTGGTTGATCTGTTTCTGGTGATCCAGCGATACGGAAATCCTCGCCCTCTTTTGTCCCTGGCAGGGCTTGTGGATGATTCTGAAACCTGCGGGCTTGGATTTCCTACCGTTCTTTCCCGGCTTTAGTTTGCCGTGGGTTCCGTTGAAGATGAACTCTTCCGGTGCATCCAGATAGCGTTGTCCGCAATTGCCGCACACCGGTCCCATCAGGAGATCATTTTGGAGCCGAAGCCGGTTTAGTTCTTCTTCAAAATGATTGTTGGACAGAACTTTGAACGAGATGTCGCAACTGCCGTTGCGCTTTTGGTGCCGACAGGCCATCACGCGGCCATCATCCCAGCCATGAGGGTCGCCTTCATACTCAAAGACGGTTGAAACACGCTGCTTCTTATCGTCGCTATTCAGGATATAGGATCCGCTGCCGGAGGTCAGCGCAGGGATGCTCACCGAAGCCTCCATCTTTCTCTGTTGCGATCCTCGCCCTTTGAAAGTTGGCAGAGAAAAATCTGGGGCGACCCCAAAGTTTCTGCAATCCGGATCACCACAGGTGTTCAGGTTGAGTTTGGATGAAAAAGGAGGATACACTACCTCCAAGGACAATTGCGGAATACTCTTGACCATCAGACCTTCCCGTTCTCTGAGCATCAAGATGGCCTCCGTGAGCCGAATTCTATATTGGCCAGAGTTGGAAAATCCGAAGCACTGGCGTGCATTTTTTTCAATAGTGTGGCCGAGGGACTTTTCTCCCTCAGACTCTGCTCCTTCTCTAACTTTTTTCTTCCTGAAAAATCAAACGCCTACCGAGAATAAATCTCGATAGGCGCTGTTGTTGTGTCCCGGATTCCGGAATGAGCCACGGTCTTAGGGGCACGCCATAAATCAACTGCACCCCGATGTTCCACCACAGGTGTTGCACTTCATGCAGGTGCCATTGCGCACCAATGTGTAATTGCCGCAATCATTGCAGGCCTCGCCCTCATAGCCCTGCATTTTTGCCTTGACCCGCGCATCCATTCCACCGTTTGCAGTGACAGGCGCCGCTGTACTACGCTGTGTTTCAGGGACCAGAGTTTGCAGGTTGGACACTGGATCGGTACCCGGTTTTATTCCTTTGTCCCCATGCTGCCCACCCCGAAGCACAACCAGTTCCTGCGGCAGTCGTTTACGCAAATAGCCGGTTGATGAGATCTGTTTCAGCACTTCCAGAGACCTGCTCGCCGCAGTTTCGCTAAGTTCCGAAACATTGGATACGCCCTCTTCCTCGCCACTTCCGAGATCGTCGAACGACGCCCCTTGCGGTTTCACATGCGCCAGATCGGTGCGATCAAGATAGCTGACCGCCAGCTCCCGGAACACATAGTCAAGGATCGAGGTGGCGTTTTTGATGCTGTCATTACCCTGCACCATGCCGGCTGGCTCAAACTTGGTAAAGGTAAAAGCCTCGACAAATTCCTCCTGCGGCACGCCGTATTGGAGGCCCACCGACACCGCGATGGCAAAGTTGTTCATCATGGCCCGAAAGCCTGCCCCTTCCTTGTGCATATCAAGGAAAATTTCGCCCAGGGTGCCGTCCTGATACTCGCCGGTACGCAGATAGACCTTGTGCCCCCCAACAACCGCCTTCTGGGTATAGCCTTTGCGGCGATGCGGCATCTTCTCGCGGTGTGATTTGATGATTTCCTTGACGATGACCTTGTCCACGATTTTTTCCGCCAGCACCGCAGCCTTTTCGTGGTTGTTGCCCGTTTCCAGCACCTCGGCGGCCTCGTCGTCA
>Ga0105358_10001805_pt1 | contig 11401 bp, 4 predicted proteins | sample GOMGulsemesocosm_5_FD_83509 | JGI IMG/M metagenome (GOLD analysis project Ga0105358, IMG submission 83509) | Methane-oxidizing microbial communities from mesocosms in the Gulf of Mexico - GOM15C Gulf of Mexico | ecosystem: Environmental > Aquatic > Marine > Cold seeps | place: Gulf of Mexico...
ACGAAGAAGTTGCTTTTGACCTAAGCCAAAAGCCCTGCCCATAGTTTCTGAAAAACCACGAGCTGTATGTACGGGAAGCATCGGAGTGTCGCCGAAAAGACTTAATGGGTTATACGGTAATTTATGCAAATTGTATTTTTTAGCATCTGTCGCCCCCATAAACTTGTCGTCTACGTAATCCGATTTGTAGTCGAAGATCAATATTCCAATAGGTTTGGCATCAACATTCAGATGCTGATTACGATACAGCTGTGTAACCACAGATTTTGTACATTGTGTTTTGCCCGTGCCCATCGTGCCTATGATTCCTGAATTAGTGTTCATGAATTTGGCAGTATTCGTCGGTTCCCAATAAATATCCTCTCCGTGTTTTACTTCACTCCCGATAAGGATTTTTAGTGTGTCGCCACTTTTCGAAATAGCTGCTGGAGTAACCGGCTCTACCGGGGTAACCAATTCTTGAGCTTCGACGATGATATCGTCCTCCTCCGTAACTTCAGAATTAGATATCACTACTATTTCATCAGTAATTTCAGTCCCCTCGGAACCAACCGGCTCTTCAAATACAATCTCTTTTGGTGTACTGTTCTCTAAAAAGTATTTGTCGGCAATCGTCGCAGTGGCGGTCTGAGAGCTATCAAGCATTAGACTCTTAAGTGGCGTGGATATTGTTTTCGGTACAAAGCTAAATGGAACTTCAATTTTCAGTATTCCATCGACTTCTTCCGTCGTTGTTTCGAGACAGCTATCGTTTTCCAAGTTCGCCACGACGAATCCATCGGGATAGTTGTCTATTGCCGCCAGTTCATAATCGCCTTTTAACCACCATTCTTTTTTATCAAGAAAATGGTCAAAGTAATTATCAGGGTAAATCGAATATAGAAGGTACTTGTCTATCTGCATAAGCATTTGACGAACAAATAGGCCTCTATATAGCATTCTATCAAGACCGTCACCGGCCAAAACATCTTGCGCCATATAACGGCCGAGCTCCTTCGCTTGTATTATAGCCTTACCCGCATCGTAGCTAACGCCCGCTTTTACTTCGAGTGGAAGCAAATAGAGTTTTTCGTCCTTTACCCCGGCAAACAGCACATCATCAGAAATTGCGCCTTTATAGTGATTTTGTACGTGACGTGAAAATTCAGACCCAGCTTTACTTAAACCAATGTTTCCTGCAACACGAACCATTTCCCCAACAGACATCGGAACCCAAGTGATGTCTGATTTACTCAATAAACAGCTGACAAGTTTGTAGGCAGCAAGGATCCCCTGACGCTCTTTTCGAATTTTAGGAGGGGCACTAACCATTTGAAGAAGCCACTCTCCGTTAAAGGCATTAAACTCTCCGATTAACCCTCCATCGTCCTTAGCTAATACCTTGTCATATAAATCTTTTTGACTTGTAACAGTAATAGCGTCATAACTGGCCGAGCTTGTGTATTGATCCGAATAGTGAATTAGCAACATGTTTCCATTATTTCTGAAAAAATCCAATGTGACCTTTGGGTCAATTACTGTCGTCCAAATCGAACTCTCATGTGATCGTTCTAGAAACTCCTTAAAGCGATCATCTACTGCCAGTGCGATAGCACTGTTATCGCGGTATTCCGATGTAGTGTCTCTTACTGGTCTAATCAACCTACCAACTATTTTGGCAATTTCTAAATGGATCTTGTCTTCGTAGTCAACTTCACTTAAACCGAACCCAGTGATGTAGTTATTCTTTTTGCTAGCAGAGGCCTCACCATTAATTAGTCCATGACAGCTTACGCCAGATAATTGCTCTGATGGGTTAACATCGACCACCTTTATTTTTTGGTTGTTACGAAAAAAAGTCAGGTGAGCATACTCTTGTGAAGTGACGTCTTTATGTGTGAACTTGCTATACGTGACTCTAGTACGCAGCATATCGACTATCGTATCTGAATCATTTTTAGCAGCACCAATATTTAGTTTGTACCTCGCCTTTATTTGATCATAGTTTGATATTTCCACAAACTTGTCAAACTCGGATTCAACTAACTCATCATCATAAAGATTCACATGAATATTAAACGTTTTAGACCCCCGTTTAATTACATTAGCGACTATCCCGTTAAATAATTCTTCGTTGGTATAGTTGTTAACAGAGTTGATTATTAGAGTCGCTCGTGAATTCTCTGACCCAGTTTGAACAAAAAGCACCTCAAAGGCCTTTGTGAACTCGTCTATTTTGTTTCTGACAAGTTTTGTAACGTAACTGTAGTTTGTATCTTTGTGGGGCACACAGCGCATCCAAAAACAGTTTTCCTCTTCGGCTTTAACGTAAGAAAATTCATGATCTGAATCAAAGATAAATGGGATCAGGCCCTGAGGGTTTAAGCGATCTAGCGTGACTTTAGGTAGGTCGTAAAAACCATTTGTTTCGTCCGCTACCGCAGACATAACAAGCTTGTCATAATAAGCTAGAACGAGAGGATGAAAGGGCGTGAAGAATTCTCGGCCTTCAAATATCGATATCCCACTCATAACGATAAGGCGATCTGAATTACCCAAATACTGTTTTAAAGGGATACCCGAAAGATAGGAATGATATTCCACCACAACAGCTTGAACCAAATTTTGATATTCGGTATCCCAAGCTGCCAAAGACGGGAGTGTATTGTTTTCTCTATAATAACTATACAGATTGCCGAATGCTGCTGATAAGGCTGGAGCAGCCTCATTTATGTCAGCGATCGTTACCTGTTTATCTTCATCTTGGTTAAACGATAGAAGATTCTTATCAACTATATCTTGCTCGTAGTTGAGTAGAATGGTGGAACGAGGAGTGCCTTTTACTTCCTTGTTGTTAATATAGACACGATTCTTGCTTTGGTTAAAAACACCGAAGCTCCCCTTTTTAAAGAGATTGTAGCCATTGCCCGAATCAAGCAATAAAGGCAAGTTCAACGAAGCCGTCGCCGCAGCACCTTCTATCTCAAATTTAAGTTGACTAGTCCCACTCTTCACATCGAAATTAATTCGATCAACTTCATTAGATAAATCAGTGAAATCGAGAATATCCTGAGAAGCAGAATCAAAAACCTGATTTACTTCTTTTACGGATGTTGTTTTACAGAGGCCAGTATTGGATATTTCAAGCATTGTGTCCTGCGTCTGCAGTCTTACAAGATTCTTATGTGGAACTATCAAAAAGATATTCTTAATCGCTTCGCAATTAAACATACCCTCTTTCACAACAAGACAATTAAAAGTAAAGTTCTCAGACGCCATATTGCGTTTAAGGCGGATACTGAAAAATCTTGGCACATCCGAGATTGTCCCGGTTACAGTTAGAATCGTTTTTTTAGCACCACCCTGCAAATCAAGATTACTCTTTGTAATAGGCTCTACTTCAGAGGAATCTTTAACAGAGAGCTCGTTTTTCCGAATTCGGGAACCAATAAAACTAATCTCTAGGTCGAAATAATCGCTGTCAGCGGCGACTCCTATAAGTACATTCCGAGTCTTTTGTGCAGACTTACTTGTACCCTTGGTGCGAACAAAAATTGTTCCCGTAACAGAGTTTTCATTGGTAATCTCAAGGTTTTTTTCTCTATTTTCTGCTTGTTCTTTAAGGTAATCCGGATAACTTACACCTTTCCATTCAAGGCGCTTAATATCGCTGAAGTGACTTTCAATGAATCTTTCACTAAAATCTGGTAAATGGGTTATTAGTTGGTCCGGAAAATGTTCCAACACATCTTCTATTTCTTCGTACAAAGCTCTATTACGATCCAGCCGCCTACGAATCTGTTTCTCACCGGTTTCGCTAGTTCCGTCCATCCCATTAATGCCAGGGTCAGGAAGTAGACCAATTTCTTGAAAATCCATCTTTCGATCTGAAATTGCGTAATAGAGGCTTTCGAAGCCAAACATACTGCCCTGATCATCAGTAATAAAATCGAACTGATACTTTAATAGTATTTTAGATATCGATTTTGTCCCCTCCTCGATCTCAGCCTCAACAAGAGTATCCAGCGCCTTCTTAATTTCACGTGGATCAAAAACGCTGGTTGAATTCGTTAGATCTTCGGCACTATTTACAATTGTATCTAGTAAGCTGTTGTGGATAATAAGAAGAGCAGTAGAGTTGAAGTCTCCTGTTTGGCCAGCAACTTCATCACGCAAAAATGAAATGAAGTTTTCGGTAAATCCTGTATCCCCACCGTCACTGTGCATAACGGGTATCAATTTTGTACCGCCACAATCTATATAAAAAAGTTCAGACCCTTTACATGTTATGCTCCCGGAAACGGTTTCGCTATCTGTTAGCGCGCCAAATAATTTTAGACTATTTTCTATATTGGGGGATGGAAACTGATACCTGAATCCATCCCTAGCGTTTTCTCGAGCCCAGTCGAGGAAGTATGCCGCTATAAATTCTTCAAACTGTCTTACGGACATACACTGCGTCTCCACTATCACTCATTCGTTCAACGTTACCCACACGCTCATAAAATTTAATAAGAGCCTGTTGCGTGCTTTTATCAAAATAGACTCCGCGCGCACTAAATGCATCTAATAAATCATGGAATAGGAGCCGTTCATTTTGACCGATACACAAGTTCGTCAATAGAGAGAGATAATCTTGATTCATAATCAAGATCTTTCCAACCCGCCCCCTACTCCGAACAAAAGTACTACATAACTCCGTTTCTGTTGATTTCAGAAACTTAGCATGAGCCGAGGCTCGCGTCTTTCCAGGATCAAACTGCTTAATTGATAACTGCATCAATGCATTCAACCAATATTGTGCGTCACTATTTGATGTGTCGTAACTAAATTCAGTCTCTCGCTGTTTAGCAAATGCCACAGCATAAGTTTTTAGTGCTACAGCATCCTCACTTCTAAGCTGTTTTAATAAGCTCCAGATAGGAATACGCCTCCCCTGGCTAGCAACATCTTGAATTGCTTCAGACATCGTCAGGTAAGGGAAAATGAGCCCAAGACTCTTTGAAACTCTTTGGTGCCCTTGCTTAACAAGATCTGTTCGCTCCACACTTGCTATTTCATTCTCTAGAATGAAATAGACCGGACGGACAAATGGTTCATCGGTGAATCCGCCAATATTCAAAGCCAACTGAGCAGTATAGAGGTACCCATACAGCTTCAGGAACTCTTCCAAATTTTGAATTAGATACTTGGGATGATCTGATAGAAACTTAATGTCCTGACAAAACAATTCTTGCAAAAAAGGTAAGTAAGGCGCCTCTTCAATATTCTTAGAATATCGACTAGCAGTGTGTTTTTTTAAAACTCTCTCTGATCGCAGTGTATCGACCAACTGTTGCTCTAGAAAATTTCGCTTAATACGCTCTGGATTATCGTTGTAATAGTCTTGCATCAAGCTAGAAAAAAGATCCCCCAAAGGATTTTTAGAAGATGTAAAGCTGGGGAGAATCTTAAATAGTAAACACTCAGGCGCTATCTTGAAGAAAGCCTCGGATGAGAAATACATGCTCTCAATATGCTCCCACATCTTTGGTTCATCCAGCCTTTCTTCAAACTTTTCTTTGCATAGGTCTTTGAATTTACCATAAGGCTCGCCATCCTCTTCTTTGACCATAAGGTCTTTTGAAACATCCTTATTAAACAAGTTACGAACAACAACACCCTTAGCAATTTCCCAATCAAATGCACCTTCCTTGGGGCTGGTTCTTGCAGGGAAATAGCCAATTGTGCGGTTCGTGTTAGCAACTTCACCATCATTCAAATCTTTCTTAATTATCGACATACCTAAAAACCACTCACCCTGATTTCGCCGTCTTGACTTTCTCTAAGCTTAATTGAACTTTTGTTCCTACCTTTATAGAGAAATAGGCTAGATGAAGCATTCGCGATTACCGTGATTTTATTGACTATCTCATCTAGTAAAACCACACTGTTTTTATCGTGTTTGTTTGGCCGAAATCCTGCAACCACACGCATCATCATTTCCAGCAAATTCACGTTCATGAAAACCGGACCCAACGGTTTATCGTTGACAGCCAAATGCAGTTTGAAGCCTGAAATATCCTTGCCGGTATCCAGAACAATATCCTTATACGATACAGAAAGCTCGATATCCGCAGCCAGATCATAGTCGCCATGCGATGAAATATAAAACCGGTCTTTTGCTAAGTAAGTCGCATTACGATTTGCATACATATTAATTGAGGCAAGAACGATCTTGCTATAAAAAAGCCTTAGCCGTACCTTTAACTCAGGGCTGCCATCATATTCTTTATGTAGTTCCCAAATATCTTTGTAAGTGTGAAGAGCTAACTCATCGAAAGCATCCTGATATTTATTTACATAAGCATGCTCAAAGTCTGTGCCCTTGACAAGATACAAACACCTAACCAACGATTGTGCGTCGGTAACACCCCTTATATCAAACCGACTGTCCAATTCTTTAGAAAACTTGGAATAGCTGTTGTCTTGAATCTGTAACTTTCTATGAATAACGAACAGATCAAGACCTTTGTTTCTGATGACACTCGGATCAAAATATGAAATGGCTTCTAACAACTCATTGTCACCACCATTAAACAGGTTGTCGAATAAATAACCAGGTCCCGTCAGAATGCAATAAATGAAATCCAGTAACATCCTTACGGTAATAAACTGATCTTTACGGATTCGCGCGCTCAATAACAAACAAATTACGGTTTTTTGTACTCCTGGGTCTCTAAGTTGGCGTATGTTCGATACTAAAATAGGATCATTACGTTGCGCGATGGCTTGCTGGAGATACCCTTCATAAGGATTATCGTCTGAGGCACTTACGATTTTTAATAAGAGAGTACTGAAAAAATCTGAACAAACTTCTCCCGAAACAATATTGAATTTGGAGAAAGACTCGAAATTAATAAAGACATATTTTCCTTTAACTTCCTCTCCTTCCAAAAACGAATGGATGGCCTCCTTAATTTCAGCGTGCTCATCGGCGCCTTCTCTAGCATAATTTCCTAGCATGCCAATATTTACTCCGACAACCAGGCCATTATTGGAGTTACTGAATTCCGCAAACATCGAGTTTAAGGTTTCGACTCCCGTCATATCAGGATCAAAACTATGTGTTGCATCTAAGTGAAAGTCGATCTCACCCGCATACCTATCACGATACCGAGTTAGAATTTCTGATTTTCCGTCTCCACTACTACCGCACAAGAACACGATTTCGTCAATATCAATGCTCTGCAGTTTATCCTTGAACGTTCGCTCGATCTCAGTTTCGACGTAAAGGTACTTTTTAACTAAATCCAGCTCATTGCCGATCTCAGTGCCGGCCGTCGATACAGCATACGGAGAGGATTTGGATAACATCCCTAGCGCTTGTCTCAAATCCATATTTGTCACATTCGTTCTCTATATCGTTTTTCACAAAAAATACATGGAAGTTAATATTGCGATAATATTAACTTCCATTTAAACTACATTTAACTTCCTAAATATTCGTCTTTACGATTAAACGAACCATGGCCAACAATTTCAACCACGTTTTCCCAGCCATACGTGGTGTACAGTCCGGTCGCCCGTGTTATGTGGCCATGGTACCCATGAGAATAGTACCTAAACTGTTTATTTTTGACGAAGCAGAGGTCCCCACTGAGCTACGAGCCCAAAGGACACTAAACTCTCAACGAATCCCCGAAATCGCGGCTTATTTAGTAAATAACTCTTCTAATTATACGCTTTCATCCATTACAGCATCTATCGACTCTAGGGTCAATTTTGAGCCCATTGCTGACAGCGGTTTGGGACAGAACATGGGTACATTATCGATCCCCATGGACGCCGCGATATTAATTAATGATGGGCAGCATCGAAGGGCTGCGATAGAACGCGCACTACAAGAGAATACCGAGCTTGGTCATGACAATATTTCTGTTTTGTTTTTCATTGACGAAGGCCTGTCACGAAGCCAGCAAATGTTCGCGGATTTAAACAAACATGCCGTTCGGCCAAGTGATTCTATTTCTACGCTTTACAATCTGAGAGACGATTTATCAAGCCTTGCACGTGAGGTACAAAAGAAGGTTCACATTTTTAAGCAAATGACAGAAATGGAGAAGTCGTCTATCTCCAACCGCTCAAGCAAGCTCTTCACGCTTTCCGCGATCAAGAACGCGAACAAAGCCTTGTTGGGCAAAGGGGCAAAGGGGCCAAAAACAACCCCCGAGGAAATTGCACTTGCTGCTTCTTACTGGAATGAAGTGGCTTCCCACATGCCAGACTGGCAGCTTGCACATCAGAAACAAGTTTCTACTTTTGAGCTTCGAGAGAACCAAATACACGCCCATGGCGTCTTTTTACAAGCCATGGGTCAAATTGGCTACGATATACTAAGCTCCAATGCAAAAATCTGGCAGGAAAAACTAAAAAAGTTGGAAAAAATTGACTGGTCAAGAATGTCATCCAACTGGGAGGGCCGCGCAATGAATCAGGGAAGAATTAGCAAAGCGAGAGTGAACGTCATTCTTACCGGCAACCTAATAAAATTAGCCCTGGGCGTCAATTTGACACCCAGCGAGGAAGAAGCCGAAAAGAGGTTTTTGAAGAATGCCTGAAGATACCTACATATATAAAACACATGCTGAGTTAATAAAAGAGTGCAGCATTGCCGAGCGGCCTCTCTCAGAGCTAGTCCGTGAAATCCAGGATTTGTACTGTTCAGATAACCGTTCATGGATTATCGGGTTTAGCGGCGGTAAAGATTCAACCGCCGTAGTTTCATTAATCTATAGCGCATTGATTGGCCTTAAACCAAAGCAACGATCAAAGCATATCTATGTTGTTTCGTCTGATACCCTTGTAGAAACACCGGTAGTGGTCGACATGATTAAAAATGTCATGGCACAAATTAATATAACGGCCAAAAAACGCGCGCTTCCGATAACTGCTCATCCAGTCCACCCTAAAATGGATCAGTCATTTTGGGCGAATTTACTAGGCCGCGGCTATCCTGCTCCGCAGCAGACCTTTCGCTGGTGCACCGAGCGTATGAAAATCGATCCGGTGAGTGAGTTTATTACCGAGAAGGTCGCAGCACATGGAGAAGTCATCGTGGTGCTTGGCTCCAGGAGCAAAGAAAGCGCATCACGCGCCCAAGTCATTGGCAAACATCAAATCGCGGGCAGTCTGTTAGCGCGCCATACCTCCCTCCCCAACGCATATACCTACATGCCTATTGTGGACTGGGACGCAGATGAGGTCTGGGAATATCTGATGCTTGCCCCAACACCTTGGGGTGATTCGAACCAAATCCTATTTGAGTTGTATAAAGGCTCGAACCAAGGTGAATGCCCAATTGTCATTGATAAAACCACCCCTTCTTGTGGTAATTCAAGATTCGGATGCTGGACCTGCACCGTCGTGGAAAAGGACCGCGCGATCCATGGCTTGATTGAGAGTGGTGAAGAGTGGATGCGGCCGTTGTTGAATTTCAGAAACGAGCTACATCATTCCACAAGGCCCGAAAACAAGAACCACTATCGAAACTTTAAGCGTCGGACAGGCAAAGTCTCCTATGCTCGCGGTGATATTCAAGACGACACTAGGGATATAGCTGAAAAGAAGCATGTTCCCGGCCCCTATTGGATGAAACAACGCCAAATTTGGTTAAAAAGGTTATTGGAAATGGAGAAGGAGATCCGCGATTCCGGCCGCCCCATAGACTTAATCGACCGACAAGAGCTAAAGGCCATTCGACAAGAGTGGATACGCGACCCCAATGAGCCAGACTGGATGGACAGCCTGCCAGCAATCTATGCTGAAGTGTATCCAGAAGACGAAATCGACTGGGTACAAAGTGATATGGCGTCATTCTCTAGTGAAGATAATGAATCCTTGATCACTATTTCCAAGGAACACAATATCTCGGCTGAGATGATCATAAAACTTCTTTCGGTTGAGAATGAAATGTCTGGCTTGGCAGTTCGCAAAAAGATCTTCGACAAACTCGAAGGTATACTTAACAAAGACTGGGGGTCGCTCGAGGAGATCAAGTCTAAGATCGATGCCAAGCAAGATATCAGTGTCTGGGATGAGAAGCTCTCGCAGCTCCGAACAACGCTAGAGACGACTCGATGATATTCAAGAAACTCATCATCACCGATTTTCGTGCATTTAGTGGTGAACAGACACTAGACCTGGCACCCAAACATGCCAAAGGTGAAAATCGCCCCATCGTCTTGTTTGGTGGCCTAAATGGTTCCGGAAAAACCTCTACATTAATGGCGATCAGAGTCGTAATACATGGCCGTCAATCTCTCGGACAAGGTACCTCTAGCACTCAATACCATGCCTTTCTCAAGTCCTGCATCCACCGAAACCCTAAAGCGGTAATCAAAAGCCATCAGTCTTCGATTAGTCTCTCCTTCGATCATGCGCACATGGGTGAGGTTTCAGAATATAGAGTGACTCGAACCTGGGCCGTTGATTCTGCTGACCAGTTATCAGAATCACTGAGTCTTTCCAAAGATGGCGAATACCTCGATGAGCTCAACTACGAACAGTGCCAAAGTTTTCTAAATGAAATGATTCCGCCCGGCGTTGCCGATTTGTTTTTATTTGATGGTGAAAAAATCGCCGAACTCGCTGAAGATAGTAATGGCGCGGCCTTAAGCGGGGCACTAAAGAAGCTCGTTGGTATTGATCTATTAGAGACCCTACAAACTGACTTGAAAGCCACACAACGCCGTAGCCTGAAACGCAGCGCAAATGAAGTCACCCTAACTGAAATAAACAACCTCGAAAAAGAATTAGATCAAACAGAAGAGAAAATGCAGACCGCGAGAATGCGCATTGCTGAATGGGAATCCGACCTTAGGCGTGTCGCAAACCTCAAAGACAATAAAAATAATGAGATATTGTCTCGTGGCGGCGCTTGGGCTGAAGGTAGAGACCAAGAATTAAGGAAGGAGGTTGAGTTACGGACCAACCAGGATGCTCAGAAAGCCAACCTGAGAGAGCTATTAGGCTCTTCCCTGCCGTTCGCTTATGCGCCTAAATTTTGCGCTAAAGTCCTGAAAACAATCGGCGGCGAGATCGAAGCTCAACAACAAATACAATTCGAAAAAACTTTCAAGTCCAAAAAGGCTACTCTGAAAAAAGCCATGGCCAAGGCGCTTGATGCGAAACAATACAAAGCAGTCGAGAAAATCTTGTTGGACACTTATATGAGCAAAGTAACAAGAAAGATCAAAGCCCTACACAACGTTTCTCCGCTACATATGGCGCAGTTTTCCGTAGTATTGGCGGATGCCAATAGAACCAAGATAAAGGCCGATAAGCTGGCCAAAGGAATCGACACATTAGCAACCCAACTCGAGATGGCTGAGCGCAACATTTCTCGTGCCCCGGATGAAGAAATTCTAGCTAAATTGAAGAC
>Ga0105358_10001807_pt1 | contig 11397 bp, 9 predicted proteins | sample GOMGulsemesocosm_5_FD_83509 | JGI IMG/M metagenome (GOLD analysis project Ga0105358, IMG submission 83509) | Methane-oxidizing microbial communities from mesocosms in the Gulf of Mexico - GOM15C Gulf of Mexico | ecosystem: Environmental > Aquatic > Marine > Cold seeps | place: Gulf of Mexico...
AGAAACCCCAATCATGACAAACAAGCAACACACAGCCCTCAGCGTCAACCTCAACAAGATCGCGCTGATTCGCAATTCTCGCGAGGGTGATTACCCCAACGTTGTTGGACACGCCCAGACCTGCCTCAACGCCGGCGCAGATGGCATCACCGTGCACCCGCGCCCAGATCAACGCCACATACGCCCTGGAGATGTACGACAACTCGCGGCTCTAGTCGCTCCGCTCAACGACATCGAGTTCAACGTAGAGGGCAACCCCTTTGCTGATTCGCTGGGTGACTATCCTGGGTTTCTCGAGCTGGTAAAGGAAACCCGTCCCGATCAGTGCACGCTGGTACCCGATAACAATGAGCAGTTGACCTCAGACCACGGCTTTGACTTGAAACAGTCGGGCGAGACCCTGCGGCCTATCATTGCCCAGCTGCAAAGCTGGGGCTGCCGTGTCAGCCTATTTATGGACCCAGACGCCGAACAAATTAGACTGGCAAAAAGCATTGGTGCCGATCGAATTGAATTTTATACCGGGCCTTTTGCGGCGCTCTACAAACAGCAGGATGCCGAATTTGATGCGCTCTTCCAACGCTACATTGAGGCCACTGAAGCCGCCATTGAAGTGGGTTTAGGAGTCAATGCGGGCCACGACCTTAACCTTGAAAACCTCGCCAAATTCAGGGAGCTTCCAGAGCTGTTAGAAGTCTCCATTGGCCACGCGCTCACCGTCGATGCGATTGCCATGGGCATGCCTCTGGCGGTGGAGAAGTACGCGGCGCTTTGTCGTAACTAAAGGTCGTAAATAGAGACACCGCAGCTAAAGGTCTCGTAACTAGAAGTGACGGTGTCGTGACTGAGAGGTGTGCGGGCTTAAAAAGGGGTTCAAAAAATTGCCCACGCCCGCCACACTTGAATTCGTTCCGGCTGGGGCCGTCAAAACAAATCAACATCACCCTGCTTGGCGGGGCCTGAGAGCAGGCCTTGTTCCAGCAAGGCCTCATAACACGCAAGCTGGTTGCGGCCATGCTCTTTCGCGTAATACAGCGCCTCATCGGCGCGCCCTTGTATGTCCGGCAGCGAGCATCGGTGGTCAATAACCGTGTAACCCAAGCTAACCGTCACACGCCCCACCTGCGGAAAGTCTCGCTGCTCGACCATGACCCTAAAGCGATCAAAGATAGGCCATGGATCGCCACTAACACCGCGTGCCACCACGACAAATTCCTCACCCCCAATGCGAAACAACCAGTCCTGCTCTCGAAAGGCTTCACGCATCATGCGCCCCATCAACAGCAAAACCTCATCGCCATAGAGGTGTCCAAAAACGATCGTTAACCTGCTTAAAAAAGTCGATGTCTAAAATGGCAAGGTAATCCAACTGCCCATTTTCATTATGCCGGCGCAGTTGATATTGACTGCTAAATAAGGGGTTGAGCTTCTCCTCAAAAGTCCGGCGGTTCAACAATCCAGTCAAGCTGTCGATCGATCCGCGCTCCAGCAGCCGGTTTAAATTTATATATACCTTCGTGATCGCTTTAATCGTGTCAATACTGTCGCGTACACTGGGCGCATCAATCAGCACCACACTCAACAACGCTCCCTGACGCACGACCAGACTTAATTGATTATCTGCATACAACTGCACCGTCATTGGGTCAACTTCTGTGCGCCACACCAAGTCAGCCAAGCGTTCAGAATCCTCAAGCAGCGGCGCACCGCCCTCGTAAGCCGCTGACAAACCGGGGCAATGAGAATCCCTGAGCGGATCAAAACTGTCCCGCAGGCGCCAATGTATATCCTGCCCAGCCAACCGCCCAGCGTAATAACAAATACGTATATCACCAGACAGGCAACCGAGCAACGCCGCAATAAAGCCCGTGCGCAATAACCCCACGTCTTGAAAGCTGCTTAATTCAGAAATGGCGTAGAGCGAGCTGCTATTTGAGGTCATAAACTCACAAAATTCTAGCAATGCAGGAGGTGCCGCAAAGCGGATAAATTTGGTCTAATATTTTACTAGTGACAACCTTAACGATAGCTTGTAACGCTGCGTGGCGGGAGAGCGGAAATAGCCAGCCTTACAGTGTATCTATCAACAACTCTAGGCCTCACCACAACAGTATAACTCGACACAACATCTGTCATAAGCGACACTTACCAGAAAGAGCCGAACAGACCAAAGAACAGGAGCCCCTTATGCATTCCATTCTGGTTAAAGATTACATGGACTACAACCCTCACGCGATTAACGCCAGCAGCAATGTCAAAGAAGTTGTCGAACAACTGTTAAATCAACACATTCTAGGGGCTCCGGTTATCAGTTCGGACCAGCAACTGATCGGCTACATATCTGAACAAGAGTGCATAAAAGAAATGCTCAACGATGCCTTCTACTGTGAAGAGCCCACCTCCGTTTGCAATGTCATGGTGACAGATGTCATATCAGTCAGCCCCGACGCCTCCATTATTGAAATCGCCCAAACCATGCTAAAACGACACCCCAAAAACTACCCAGTGGTGGAAAGCGGTAAGTTAATCGGCATAATTAATCGCGCGCACATACTCAAAGCCCTGTTAGAAAATGAGCAGGACTGTTACCTGCAGCACTGATCGATTAAATTTATTCCCCCCTGCCCCATCGCTGGCTAGCCCATTGCGGTACGACCGGCCTATAATTGCCCTCGCCCAAACCTTGCTTGGCCTATCACACCGTCGAATGGAGTCACCTTGCCCACAGCGCCCCCCCTCATAAACATCATTGGCGCCGGCCAACTCGGGCAAACCCTTGCGCGCCTGTGGCAAGACAAGGATTTACTACAGACTCAGCAAGTCCTGACTCGGTCACTGGAAAGCGCCGAGGATGCCTGCCGGTTTATCGGCAGCGGAGCCCCCTGCAAGCACATTAGCGCCTTCAAACCCGCTCAGTATTGGCTAATAGCCGCACCAGACAAAGATCTGGCGAAACTCGCCGAAGAGCTTGCCCGAGCAGCACTTATTAACAGCGACGACACAGTGTTTCACTGCAGCGGGGCGCTCAGCAGTGAAATACTCGCGCCTCTGCAGCACCAAGGCGCATTAACGGCTAGCGTGCATCCGATTCACAGCTTTGCCTCCCCCACTAGCTCAATTCAAAGTTTCCATGGCAGCCACTGCGCCTGCGAGGGAGACGCACAGGCACTGGTGTCCCTTGACAAGCTCTTTGAAGACATTGGGGGGCAGTGCTTTAAGCTAGAGAGCCGTCAAAAAAGCCTCTATCACGCAGGGTCTGTCATGGCCTGCAACTACCTCGTCAGCTTGCTAGAGGCCAGCCGTGAAACCTTCGCCCTTGCGGGCATCGACCGACAAACCAGCAATGCACTGATGGCGCCACTCGTTCAGCAAACCGCCGAGAACCTACTGGGCAAGAAAGAAGGCGGGAAACGCAGTGAAGGGGCGACCGCGGCCAGCGTCCTCACCGGCCCTATTGCTCGCGGCGACCACTCGGTAGTCGTGGAGCAACTGCAATTGCTGAGCGACGCCCAGCCTGAACTTGCGGAGCTCTATCGCTGCTTGGGACAAAAAACCCTTAAAATTGCCCGCCTCAAGGCCGCCGCCGAGCTTGAGCAGCTCGACGCGCTCGAGGCCATCCTCAGCGCAGAGCCACAACCACCGAGCTAGTTCGGCGCATACAAAACCCACCAAAGCTGACGATTGGGCGTTATAATCGCGGGCTGTCACTCTGCACGCGCCAACAATCAGCACATACCAATTATACGAGCAAAAAAAGATGCAAGACTCAGCCGCCTACCTTGAAAAGAAGCGCTTTTTTAATCAGCTGTTAACCATCTATGGCCGCAAACCTGTACTTGAAGCGCTGCAGGAACCCAGTGCCAAGGTCTACCGTTTACACTTGGCCGAGTCGAATAAAAAAGCAGGTATTATTGAAGACATCATCAAGCTGGCCACAGAAAAAGGCGCTGAGGTGCTCTACCATGACCGTAAGTCTCTGGCGCGCCTGTCCAAAAACAGCAAACAAGACCAAGGTGTGGTCGCTGATATGGTCTGTGAGGGTTACCGAGATTACCGCGATTTTTTAGCCGAACAGAACACAAGTAAAAGCCTCGAGCACTACGATATTATCGCCCTCGACAGCATCACCAACCCGCAAAACCTGGGCATGATTATCCGCTCCGTGTGCGCAGGTCAAACCACGGCCCTATTGCTGCCGAATAAAGGCTGCGCCAAGTTGGATGCGCTGGTCATCAAAGCCAGTACCGGGACACTGTTTCGCGCGCCTATCCTGCGTTGCGACTCGCTGCCCAAAGCACTGCAAGATTTTCGCGAAGCCAACTGTGATGTCTACGGCTTGTCATCACACGCCCAAACGGCTATCGGCGACATCAACAACCAAAAGTCCTGTGTTTTTGTTCTGGGTAATGAAACCGAAGGGGTAAGCAAGGAAGTAGAAAAGAAATGCAACGCGATGCTCTCTATTCCCATGCAGCGTAATGTCGAGTCGCTGAACGTGGCGGTAACCGCCAGCCTACTGGCTTTTCGCCGAGTTCTCGGGGGCTAACCTCCCAACTCCCAGTTAAGTAAGATTAAAGAACACTGACACACACAGGGCCACGAACAACAGCGCCGAGCTTAGCTGCCATAACATCAGTGGGTCACGGTTGATGCGCTCGCGACCATAGTGCTTCTTGTACTTGGGGTTGGGGTGTTTAAGGTCATGAAGGAACTCCGACACATCGGTGTAGCGACGCTCAGGTGCGTAGCGCAAGCCTTTTTTCAGCGCCCCATCGACCCAGATGGGCACCAGCGGATTCAACTCAAAACTCGGTGTGTAACTGGTCTTTAAATAGGCTTTAGCGTTGCGGCACTGACTGAGCTTGCCGTCAAATGGCTCCTGACCAGCGAGCATTTCATAAGCTATAACCGCCAGCGAAAACACCTCCGCCTGCACGCTGCTACTGCCATTCAACACCACTTCTGGCGCTGAGTAGCTGGCGGTTCCCAGATAGGCATCGCGCTCCAGTGGCGTGGCTATTTCAGCAATGCCGCCAATATGGCAGGAACCAAAATCGATAATCTTCACCTGACCATTCTTATCAACCATAATATTGCCGGGCTTAATATCTTGATGCAGCGTCTCTCGGTTATGCAGTGCCTTGAGCCCCTTGGCTATCTGCTCAAACAGATATATGGCGTCCTGCACCGCTGGTTTGGGGTTTTCCTTAATCCACTGAGCCAGAGTGATGCCATCGATATACTCGGTCAGGTAATAGAGGCAAGAGCGTGGCTGGCTGGCCTCCACCACCTTCACCACGTGTGAATTATTAATCCGCGTGCCAATCCAACTCTCCACAATAAAGCGCTCGATATAGGCGGGGTCATCATCGTAGTTCACCGACGGTGTTTTCATACAGAAGCGCTCGCCACTGAGCAGATCGGCAACCAAATACACCTGGCTGCGGCTGCTGGCGTGCAGCGTTTTCTCAACTCGCAAACCATCAAGCTGCTTACCCACCTGTAACTCCGGCGGAAATGGCAGCTCGGTCAGTTTCTGACACACATCATCCATATCCTGCGTCGGCAAGCTGTCGACGTGTAGAATTTGGCAGCTGAGGTTATCGCCACTGTCATTGGCGAGCGCCTGCCCGATCAACGATTCACAGGCGGCCTCGTAGGCCTCATTGGTATTTTCGCTCACCACCTGCAGCAGCGTATCGCGTATATCCTTATCCCGCACAAAATCGTGAATGCCGTCGGTACTGAGAAAAAAAACATCGCCGAGTGCAATATCCAGACGACGAAAATCGACATCGAGCCGCACATCCAAGCCCATCGCCCGTGCCAGATATGACTGCTCCGAGCTAATGACCGTGGTGTGGTCGCGCGTCAATTGCTCCAGCGATCCGTCGCGCAGGCGATAAATTCGCGAGTCACCGACATGAAAAATATAGGCCTGATGCGATTTAAAAATAATGGCGCTGAAGGTGCTGACATAACCCTTCTGGGCATCACTGAAGTGTCGACCCTTGCCATAAAGCCAACGATTTAAAGAGGTCAATACCAGCGAGGTGGATTTATTAACGCTCCAGGTATCGGGTGTGGAATAATAATCGGAGAGGAAGTTATAGACGCAGGTTTCGCTGGCCTCCTTACCCGCCTCGGCGGCACTGACACCATCGGCAATCACCGCCGCCACACCCTTGGCACCCAGCAGGCTGCCCTCTGGAATACGAATACCTATGGCGTCTTCGTTGTCGGCCTTCTTACCGGCAACAGAGCGCTGCCCCACCGTAAACGCCAAGTCCCCATCCAAATGCCAACCCGTCATATCCAATCCCTAAAACGACAACCCACTTACCTATTAATAATCCAAGGGCTCACTGAACTCATCGGTGGACAGCCCCCTGAATAAAAAAAGGAGGCTAGGCCTCCTTTTTTATTCTCAATCTAACTCATTCAACCTGTACTACTGGCGTTAGTGCACTTCGATCATCTGCACCGTGCCGTCAGGCATGACTTCTGCCAGGGCGCCCTTGGGTTCATCCAGAAACATAGCCGCCACTGTCGCCAAAGCAATGCCGCCAGCGATGGTCATAAAGAACACAGGTGGTGACACCACAGAGAAGACCGTCAGGAAGACCACCGCACCGATATTGCCGTAAGCGCCAACCATACCCGCCACCTGGCCTGTCAGGCGGCGCTTGATCAGCGGCACCACCGCAAACACACAGCCAGCCGCAGAACCCAGAAAGAAAGAACAACCCATCATCACCGCCACAGCAAGCGCAATGGGCCAATCAGCGGTAATTTGCGACATGGCCAAGAAACCAACCGCTGCACCAGCCAAGAGCACCACCAGCGACATTTTACGGCCAAACTTATCACTGATGAAACCGCCAGAAGGACACGACAACATATCGGTCGCCGCAAAACAGGCGCCCAGAATGCCCGCCAGAGAGACAGGTATCAAAAAGGTATCCCGGAAGTAGAGCGGCAGCATCGACACCACCGCCAGCTCGGCACCAAAGGTCACCGCGTAGGCAATGCTCAGAATCGCCACCTGCTTGAAGTTGTACTGCAGAATTTTATCGACCGGCTTAACGAAGATTTCCTTATTGACCTTGTAGATCTGAGTCGCCTGGAAAAAATAAAAGCCCACCAATACGGCGTAAACCACGCTGGCGGCGAATTCGCTAAGCAGCCCCAAGCCGGTCACCTTCCAGGTTAACACGGCCAGTGCGCCATACATGGGGATGTTCATCAGCAGATAAAAGAAGAAGTCGCGTTTACTGGACACTTCCATACCACCGGATTTATTCGGCTTAAAGTAGGTTGAACCAACCGGCGTGTCGGTGACGGAAATGTAGTAGATACCTGCATAGACAAGCGCGATAACACCGGTTACTGCCGTCGCATAACGCCAGCCATCGTCACCACCGAACATCAACGCCAGGGTCGGCAAGCTGATAGCGGCGACGGCCGAACCTATATTACCCATGCCCTTATAGATGCCCTCGGCCAGCCCCAACTGACTGGATGGGTACCACTCACTGATCATACGAATACCGATGACAAAACCGGCACCGACAAAACCCATCAAGAAACGTGCCAGCGCTAATACTTCAAAGCTGGTCGCCGTGGCAAAGAAGAAACACAAAGCGGAGGTCGCCAAGAGCATGACTGTATAGGTCAAGCGCGGGCCGTATACGTCTACTAGCATGCCGGTGATAATACGCGCGGGAATCGTCAGCGCTACGTTGAGGATCAACAGGGTTTTAATCTGCTGATCGCTCAAACCCATGGACGCCTGAATGGCCACCAATAGGGGGGCATGGCTAAACCAAACCAGAAAGGTCACAAAAAAGGCCAACCAGGTGGTGTGAAGGATCTTGGCTCTGCCGGTAAATGAGAGGAAGTTCTCTCTCATGTTTGATGTCGTCATTTTGTGCTCCGCTGCGTTCTACTTCCAAAAACAGCTATAAAGCAAAAACCGAGCCAACAACTAACCACTTGATTCTTATGGATTTTTTAAATTAGCGATGCAAAAGCCGCACTAAAATGAATCGACCCGCACCGCAATGAGCCATCGCCGCACCGCAATGAGCCATCAGTGCAGACCACAAGAGCCATAAGCGCAGCTTACAAGAGTGCAGTAATGCCTCGAAAAAGGTCAGCTCTCGGCGCCCGCGTCAACATTCTCAACTCCCCAGAGGGAACGGTCGACAAAATGCACTAAAAAGGCTGCCACACTGACCCCACCCGCCACACTGAACAACAGCCACGGCCCCCAAAAGCTGGCGGCATAACCGCAGGCAAGAGCGCCCAGCGGCGCTGCACCAAACAGGGATAGCTGATACACCGACACTATACGACCGCGGTACGCTTCTGGCGCCTGTTGCTGTAACAAACTTTTACCCAAGCTTGCCGATACGCCAGCCACAACCCCCCAAAAGAACACCAAACCGAAGAGCCCGGTAAGGGTTGGTTTGGCGGCAATAGCCAGCATCAGCATCCCGGCATAGAGCAAGCTGAAGAGAATGGCACGCCCCGGGTAGCGGGTAGGACCACGCTTGAGTAGACCCAATGTGGCGACAACATTACCCACCACAAAACACAGCTGCAAACTGGCAAAATACACGGCGCCCTGCTGATAGGCATCCCGAGTCAGCAGCGGCAAGGCCACCACAAACACGCCTATGTGAATAAAGCCGTTTAAACCCACGAGGATCACCAGGTTACGGAGGATAGCGTGACGCCAAACCAACGCCAAACCCGCCTTGATCCCCGCCACCGACTGACCGGCGCGGGGTGCTGACGCCGCATCAACAGCCGGTGCTTTCAGCCACACAGCAAAAATCAGAGCAGTTACCAGCAGACAAGCTGCCTGCCCGAGCAAAATCCAATGTACACCCAAGACACCCTGCTGCCCCGCAACAGCAACACCCACGGCCTGAGCGACATAAAGGCAGAGCGACATCACCACCACAGAATGCTGTAAACGACTTCTACCCTGTAACAAACCCGGCAATAGGCGTTCGCGTAATGGTTGAATAAAAGCGATGCTCACTCCCAGCATCAGCGCGTAGATCAGCAGCCAAGATAGGACCAATTCGCCACGCAGCAGCAGGTAGGCCATGAACCCATGGCAAAGGGCCAGACCAATATAAAAGAGCGGCAAACGGCGCTGGCCTTGAGCTCTATCGGCAAAAGCCCCCCCCACCAGTAATAAAACTACACCGGGCAGCAGGCTAAGCGACTGGACCCAACCCAGCTGCTCAGCGGATAGTTTCAGCTCTCCCACGGCCAGCCAAGGCAACAATACAATTTGGCAGCCAGTGGCCAGGGCCGCAAAGCTAATGGCTATTAGGTAGTGCACAAACGCGTTAGGCAAAAGAACCCCAAAGTCACAACTAGATGAATAAAACACAAATCTCAGCAGGCCACATTCTAGCGGTTAGGCCCTCGTATCAATAGCCCAACAGCCAACCAAACGCAGAAAAAGCCAGAACCAGCACCACAATTGGCAGGTGCAAGCCCCCGCAATAAAAACAACCCCACAGCCACAGCCGACATATGCACTGAAGTACTCACTGCGCTGATGAAGACAGGTTTATACAGTGCCGCCAACAGCAATCCCACCACACAGGTATTAATGCCTGCCACCGCGCCTGCCACCTTGTGCTTTAGCGCCAATGACTCCCACGCCCCGCGCAGAGACACCACCAATAAAAACCCGGGCAGGAAGATAGCCAGGGGTGAAAGCTATTTGGCTAGTACCTAGGCCTGATAAAAACTGGCTAAAGGCAATTAAACGCCCATAGGCATGATCATCCAACCAACCCAAAGAAGGCGCCAAAACACTTCAAACACCGATTTCACTCAACCCACCTAAGGCCCTTAAAGAGCGCAGCTTACGTTTATCTCGGTCACAAAAAACCCCGCAGCCTCTAGGGAGGTCTGCGGGGTTTTCGTCGAGGCGTTAACGCACAAGCTTAAAGCTTATAGCCAGACTCCTCGTGGGACACAATATCCAAACCGGCGGTCTCATCTTCCGCACTGACGCGGATACCGCCGGTCATGAGACCCGTGAGTTTCAGTAGGGCAAAGGTCACCACCGCGGTGTAGAGAGCGGTGGCCACCACACCAATAGCCTGAACCTTAAACTGCGCCAAGATCGAATAGTCCGCGCCTTGAAAGCCGCTGAACACACCCAACTCAGAAGAGGCGAATACCGCAACCAACAGACTGCCCAAAATACCGCCTACACCGTGAACCGGGAAGACATCCAGAGAGTCATCGATTTTCCATTTACGCTTGATCATCTGGGTGGCGTAGAAACAGATCACACCGGCGCTCAAACCAATCACCAGAGCGCCCGCAGGGCCGACAAAACCTGAGGCTGGTGTAATAGTACCCAGACCCGCCACCATGCCCGTGACAATACCCAGCACGCTTGGCTTACCAAACTTGATCCACTCCATGGTGATCCAAGCCAAAGCACCCGCCGCCGCCGAAATATGGGTGACGGTCATGGCCATAGACGCGTTGCCATCAGCGGTCAACGCACTGCCGCCGTTAAAACCAAACCAACCCACCCACAGCATACCGGCACCGGTCACCGTCATCGTCAGGTTGTGCGGCGGCATAGCCGTGGTTGGAAAGCCGTTACGGTTGCCAATAACCAGAGCGGCAACCAACGCAGCGACACCGGCTGTGATGTGCACCACGATGCCACCGGCAAAGTCCATGACAGCAATACCGCCAATATCAGACAACCAACCGCCACCCCACACCCAGTGACAAACAGGGAAGTAAACGCCGACCAGCCACAGTGCACTGAAGAGGATGACAGATGAGAACTTCATGCGTTCAGCAAAGCCACCAATGATCAACGCCGGGGTAATAATGGCGAAGGTCATCTGGAACATGAAGAATAAAGACTCTGGGATATCGCCACTCAGGGTCTCCAGGTCCATGCCACTCATGAATATTTTGCTGAAGTCACCAATGAAAGCACCGCCTTCACCAAAGGCTAGACTGTAGCCAAACACCAACCAGATCAGTGAAGCCACACAAGCGATGGCAAAACACTGCATCAAGATAGACAGTACGTTCTTAGTGCGTACCAGACCACCGTAAAACAACGACAGTCCCGGTAGCGTCATCAACAGAACCAATGCCGTCGCTGTCAGAATCCACGCCGTGTTGGCGCCGCTTAGATCATCGCCCGCAAACGCCAATGGTGATGACAGAGCCAACACCGACATCAGAAGTTGTCCAAATAGTTTATTCATTCTTTACCCTGCTATTACCCTAAATATTGTCGGCACACCGTTTCAACTCAAGCTAAGCACGTATTGCGTACAGCTCGTCATTAGTTCGACACACAACGCATGCCGCACCAAAAATGCA
>Ga0105358_10001808_pt1 | contig 11395 bp, 9 predicted proteins | sample GOMGulsemesocosm_5_FD_83509 | JGI IMG/M metagenome (GOLD analysis project Ga0105358, IMG submission 83509) | Methane-oxidizing microbial communities from mesocosms in the Gulf of Mexico - GOM15C Gulf of Mexico | ecosystem: Environmental > Aquatic > Marine > Cold seeps | place: Gulf of Mexico...
GCATCAAGACTCAATGTCATTTGCAAAAAAATCACAAAAAACATTCATTATCGTGATTTTAATTGGTCAATGTTAAGTTATGAATTAGTTTTAGATTTACTCTCAATCTTTAAAAAAGAAAACAAAGCCCCTACAACAATAAATTCCTATTTATCAGCTATTAAAGGCGTAACCAAGCAAGCTTGGAAAAGTAAAATAATAAACACTGACAAGTATTTATGGATAAACGATATTAAAGACATAAGCGGAAGCCGAATAAACAAAGGAAGAACACTTAAAACCTCAGAAATAGTTAAATTGATAAAAACCTGTCAAAAAAAATCCAATGCTTTAGGAAAAAGAGACGCAGCAATAATAGCAATATCATACGGGGCAGGGCTTAGAAGAGATGAAGCCGCTAATTTAAAATTAGAAAATTATGATAGAACTAACGGAACAATAAAAATAATAGGTAAGGGAAATAAAGAAAGAAAAAACAAAATAAACAACAAGATACAAGTAATAATAAATGATTGGATAGATATTAAAAGTTTAAAGACTGAATATATATTTTACAAAATAAAAGACGAAAAACATTTAACAGAAAAAAGATTAACAGGTGGAAATATTTATACAATGCTTAAAAAGAGGTATCAAGAAGCCAATATTGAAAAAATATCACCACACGATTTAAGAAGAACATATGCAACAAAGTTATTAGAGCAGGGTGAAGATTTATTTATTGTGCAAGAGCTAATGGGGCATACGCGAATTGATACAACAAAAAAATATGATAGAAGATCGGATAAATTTAAAGATAGAGCTGCTGAATCATTGCCATTTTAAAATTAAATTGTGGTAATACTAATAGAGCGCTATTACCACTTTTCCGACCCTTTATTGATATTAAAAATCAGTACCTAGAAGGGCTGCTTTATTACAGAAAGCGGGCATTTTAATATTTATCTTTTTGTTTTGTTTCTTAAGGCCAATACAAACATTGCGACTTGAGTCGGGAAGAGTATTCGGAGAAAGGTGTCGGAGAAACGCTGCCAGAAAGATAAATCACTTAATAAGTTAATTCGCTGCAGAGTAACTGTATTTATGGAATGTAACAAAATATCACCCATCCGAATCCAAGATGCTGTGATGTCTTGACCGCAAAATAATTTTTGTACTTGAAAATTTGTAGATAAGATAATTGTCAGAGTGAGGTGAGTTAAAAATAGACCAAGTAAAATTAACAATGCACGTTTATAATTGGTTCCATAGAAAGAGCTAAACCTGTAGATTTCTAAAATAAAATTCCACTTCCTTCGTTTTCTGGCTTCCATTTCACCTGCATAAAAATCATGTGAATTATCGTAGTCTTTGATGTTTTCCATAGCCATTCGTAATTGACGATATTCATGAATGAGATGATCATATTCTTTTGTATAATTATTATTAAGATTTTTTTTATGAGTATTTAATTTGACCGAATTAGTTTTCCGCAGCAAATTAACTTCGTTATAAAGTCCGTTACGATTTAATTCTTTTTGATAAAAGTTCGTATTATAAAATCGGACGCCTATGAGAGACACGGACTTAAAGCTAGTATTTCTTAGGTCAATATCTTGAAATATAACTTGGGTTGGGCTCTCGAAAATTGCATTGTCAAACCCGACTATTTTAAATTCATCTACATTTTCATTGCTAAATATATTACTGCGATAGCCATGAAATAAACATGCCGTTTTAAATCGACAATTAGTAAAATTAGTGAGTTTTTTTACGGTAGAAGAAAATGAAAATTCATCTTCAAAAATAGCGTTCCTCGCATCAACTTCTCGTGACTCACTAGAGCAGTGGAATTTCCCTAGAAACCTTGTAGAATCCATACTCAAACGATTTATATTCATTACAGGAATAATAGTATTTCCATGTACCGTTGAACGAGAGATGATCAATTCTCGGATTGCATAAGACTCTATTCTGATATTTTGGATATTGGAATCAGAAATATTTATCCAAGATTTCTCTAGCTGTTCTTTTACTTCATCGAATTTAAAATGTTCAAGTAAGATGTGTTCTTTTGGGAAATTTAAACCCTCCCAATGTAGCACGTAAAGATCATTTTCATTAATGACTGTATCTTTGATTTCCTCCAATAATAAATGATCAAATTCATCTCGACTTAGAGAATCTTCATGATCCAAAGGTAAATGCAAGCGGCAGAAATCATCAGCAAACACAGCTCTCTCACAAAACTGATGGCCTTTACATTTATCAATATTTTTTTCTGTCATAATATACCCCCTTAATATTGAATCACTAATTCCATTTCTATATTTTACCTTTCAGGCTAGGTAATTAACGTCCGTTATGTGGGCGAAAGAAGACATTAAGCTTTTCATATCGTTACGTCAACTAAGCGCTCTATCTAGACACGTTCACTTTTACCACTTTGTTGAAACTTGCTATTAAAGCTAATTAGACAAGTTGGAATAAATTTTGGATTGATAATGCCTTACTTCAGCGTCCGTTTGAGTAACTTGTTAGCTACCGATTTACTATTTGTATTTTACCGATAACATCATTATCTGTGATTATATGCTTTATACCTTTATATGGACTCTCTTCAGACAACTCCCAAATGAAACTTGAGAAATTAACCATTACAGTTTTTGAGTAAGTTAAAATATCAAGTGATTGTTTTTCATCGTTAGATTGACAAAAGAATTCTTTCAATTTTTGATCAAATTTATCAAATGACTCTAATGTATTTCGTTCAAGTTTTATTGCTTCTGGATTTATTGGTATCGGTGCGATGATCTTAGGAAGTAACTTTCCTTCACTCAAAGCAATACTTTCAACTCTAATCCAGAGATGGCCACTAGCCATCGACATTGGACAAGCATGTGTAACTAAGTCGCGATATGAACCTAAGACATTCAACCACCCCTTTTTATCACAAGCATTTTTAAAGTTAGTTCTAAATACTGTAGGTTGGGTCTTATCTTTAAAGTGCTTTTTGAAGATACGTGATGTCATGTTCATATGCTTCACCCCCAATTTTTCTTCATCTGTTAATATGAAATGAAAAATAAATTCAGATAAATAATCTCTTAAAGTACATGCATCAAATAAAAAATGTTGAAAAGAGCTATAAATCTCTTTTGAGAAGCCATCTTGAAATTTATTCCCTATTTCAATTTTTTCTCGTTTACACCGCCCCATAAGCTGCTTTCTATACGTATGAGAAAGTACTTTAAATGATTCATTTAGAGTACTAATTTGGTGTGATATTCGTTTAGCAATATCCCACAAGAACGCATCCTTTAATTTATGACCTTGATTTGATACATGTGACCAGTGCCAAATAGCTTCAGTTTGTGACCATGGTTTTGATTTATAGGCTGTATGTACTCTCCATTCAGATGGAGCGCTTCCGTCGATATGAGATACATCAGTATAAAACGCTGTGCCAACTAATTCACTTAACCCAACTTGTGCTAATCCTTCGTATAATTTTTGATATGTTGGAATAGTTATTACTGCTGATTTACCATCAATGGTATTTGGATAGATCTTAACTTGATCAGATGACGGTAAATTAATCGCATGAATACCACCAAGAAAATGGACATCTCTCCCTGATATTGGCCAATTACTCAATATTATTCTCCATACTTCGACAAGGTAGCAAACGACGCATTAAGCGTACTAAAATTGTTGGTTAGAATATGGAGCATAGCGAAACCTAACCAACTGTTTTAATTCCGTTTAAATGCCTTATTAAGCTCTCTCTCGCCACAACTTCTCTGACATTTCTTCAATAACTTCTTCGTATCCCCAACTAGGATCAAGTATTGGCGTAAACTTAATAAATTTTAAAGCCGACTTGGAAAGGTTATTCTTACAATACTTTTCAAACTCGTTTGGCTTCTCAGCTATTACTGCTACAACTCTACGACGTTTGAACCGAAAGTCACCATGATGACGCCATTCTCGTTCCCAAGCAAAATCATAGTTATCGGAAATGATATTAATTAAAGCATAATAACGAATTAGGTCTTCATATGATGAGTTCTGCAATTTCAACTCTTTAAGTGAACGTATGTCCCTAAAACTATTTCGGAATTGACTAAGCAAAAGAGACTTTAATTGTGTCCCTTTGTCATTGATATATATTGCTTGGCTAGCCCCTTCGTCAATCATTAAGTTTCGCCAGAAGACTAAGCCATAAGGCGAAAGTTTAACTTTACGTCCTTTAATAGGCTTTGCTAAATGTCTTAGCTCGTTAAGAGGCACTTCAGTAAAACACACAGTGTTAAATTTTTTTTTTAAACCTTGAGTAAAACACCTGTCGTCCATGTCATAACCGAAAAGACAATGGTGATTTTTTGCTTTTATAACCTGTGATTCAATAATACTCACTAGATTATCCTTCGCACTAATACCATCAGCATCTTTCGTAAGGTGGACTAAAAAACGTGAGAAATCCTGCCTATCTTTTACCGCCTCCAAAATGCCTCCTTATCCGATAAAGTGAGCTTTACAGCTTATACTGGAGAAAACCTTTTTTTATACAGTTTATTAACCGTCTGATTTATTTATAATAAAAATAAAATTACCTTTATAGTATCAGTATATCAAGTGTTTATTTATTTTTTTTAATGCGCCTTTGGATAAATCGTGTTTTTATCTCGATTTCTCTAGTGAAAGCGTGCAAGAAAATAATTTCCAAAGATAGCTTCGTTTACAAGGCCCAAATAAGCACTAAAAAATATATTGCAAAATTCTCTAACCTAATGTCAGGAATGCGCACTAAGTTATCAGTTTGTTTAACTCAATTATATTGTTTCCAGATACTTATATTTCTCTGTAAGTTTTTATAGTTTGTTACTCTGCAGCGAAGTCTTCTGGCCAAATAAAGTAAGAACCAAAACGACCTTTTTTAGCCTCTCCACCTGCAGTTATTCCTTTATCAGTTAGAGTTTGTTTTTCATTTTGTTCTACTATATACCCCGATGAAAGTAGTTTTTCTAATAATTCAGGGGTTTTAAGCTTAAGTTTACTTGCCAATTTAGAAGATGTGATTTTATTCGATGAATTATCTTCTGCAGAAGAGTCTAATTTAGAGGCTTTATCTTCTTGTATTGGCTTTTCAATTTTCTGCAATGAAATTCTAACCTCATCACTGATTCTTATTATTCTTTGTGCTTCCTCGTAAGTATCTCTATACATTTGCGAATCATCTTCACGAGATACATACACGCCCATTTCATTATTGTTAACTTGGCTAAATTCATAAAGATTTAAACTAGTTATAATACAAGAACTTTCATTAATGTAGCACTTCGCATGCAGGTTTTTACAGAAGCTTGTTCTAATGAAAGAAAGCTCATTAAACCAACTGATTTCCATTGGTTGTAATTCACTTTTTCCATAAACGATACGCACATCAATTTTTAATCGATTTTTATCTTCAAGTAACTCTTTAATGCGGTCATTTAACTTTAGAAAAGGACTTATTAGAATAAGACGTTCAGATGCATTTTTTATTAGCTCTTCTAAGTAATAATTTGTTGCGCTAGTATTTAAAAACTTTGCCATAATAAATCCCTTTAAAATAATAACAAATACTACACCGCGCAAGCGCGTTTGAAAACAATTAAAAAAGAAGAACTTGGCGCAAGGCTGCATTGTTTGGTGGAATCTACCCCCGTAATACATAACGAGGGGTTTCGCTCTTTCTCATCCTCGTTGCTCAGGCTTCGCCCTCGTCCTCGTCATTCGCTCACAACAAGAACACAAAACAAAGATCTAAAGACTAAATAATGTCGCTACGCTCCGCTTTATAAGAAATAGTTCCAAAGAGCTTCATTCAATATTTAATCAATAAAAATAATGGTTTCTAAGAACATTATTTTCTTAACTGCTTGGTTTTCATTCGTACCTCATTGCAACCAGGCATAAAAATAATAACCTCAGACACTCCACGATTTTTCTTTGACAAAATCTTTCAATCACTCTATTTGATTAGCATCAAATTAAGCGCGCACCCCTATGTTTCTGCGAAACGGGTACACATTAAATTGACACTAAACAAGGAACTAGACAATGCCAACCATTCAAATGCTATTAGAGCTAGATTATTCATTGTGTGATGCAATGAAAATTCCTTTCAAATTTAAACGTCTAAAGCGTGTATTTGGCAATAAGCCAAATCAATTTAAATTCAAGTTCATTTTGATAAATACCAAACGCAGCTTATTTAAACGATTTTCAGTTCAAGTAAATAACTTAATCAATAAAATAACAAGGTGGATTAAATGCTAATAAAAATTAATGAATCAGACCCTGAGTTCGTAACGTTCGTTGAAGAACTAAAGCAACATTACAGTGAAGCAACCGCAGCTGGAGCAAGCAAGAAAGCAATTATTAATCATGTTTCAGTAGTTAAAGACTTACGTAAAACAAGAAAGAGACTTGAACGACTTGAAGATAATTATAACGAACTAATAAAACTTGTTCGTGATAAAGCAAGTATTGAACAATCAATCAGGATAATGACAGGTTAGGAATAGTACCAAATAGTTATCCTGGTAATGTTGCCAGGATAAAATAATAGTACCAAAATCAGCTTACCGGTTTAACCAGGTTAAACAATTTTGGTACTAAAACGTGAAAATTAAGTAAAAAGGGTTACGGACTAAAAATTAGATTAACCTCCAATAATTTGTAGCAGGGTCATTACCAAGGGAAACTTGCAGTCATCAGACATAGGGCATTGTGTCGATATTTTTTACACTATTTCGTAATAGGGGAGTGCAGTAAATTTTAACTCTTTAAAAATTAGCATTATTAAATTTTTGGTATATAAGTTGCGTAAAACTCAACCAGCGACCGACCTTGCTTTAGAAAATTGAAATGGTGAAGTCGTGGCATAGAAGGTAAAAAAAAATGGTCGATACACAACCGGCCATCTCGACACATAAGGACAAATAGGAAGGAGAATGAAATGATGACTAAAAATTTGATTGTGGCATATAAAGCAATTTTGCTTTTAAGACATAAACTGATTGTTTTTTTTATTTCTTGTTTATCTATAACGGGGCTAAATACAGTATATGCTGCCGATGCCTTGTATATGGTTGCGATACCTGCTTCTGTTATACAAGATCAGTACATAAGAAGGATTGATTTAAATACAAATGTAATGACTGATGCGTTTACTTTGGATTTTCCTGCAAGATTCAGCGGAATGGCCATAGATGAGCCAAATGGTAAAATTTATTGGAGTCAAACTAAATATGCACAAAACGATTGCTCTGTTTGGAAAGCAAATTTGGATGGAACCAATCGAGAGCAGATCGTAGTTGGCCAAGTCGGAGCTGGCGTTATTGCAGTCGATTCTGTGAATGGAAAAGTTTATATAAATGGTAACTCAGGTGGTTGTGGAGGAAGTGGTCCAGCGGATGGTTATTGGGTTCATAGATTTAATCTGGATGGAACTAATATTGAACCAGTTCCAGTAAGAAATGATCAATGGTACGGAATTGCACCTAACCCAGATACCGGCAAGCTATATTTTGCTAGTGGTAGCAGTTATTTCAAAGATATTCTACGTTCGAACCTGGATGGCACTGGACCAGAAGTGCTTATATCAAGAAATGACTTGGTAGATGGCGAATTCGTGGTTAATACTGCAAGACAAATTGATATTGATTTTAACAATACGATTTATTGGATAAATGCTGTTCATGATTCTATTTGGCGGGCTGACTCCGATGGCAATAATTATGAAATGATAGTGGATATAACAGACACCACTAAATACAAGTATGTAGCCGCATGGGGAGTTCAAGTTGATAACGTCGCTGGTAAATTATACTGGCATCGACATCCAAGACCTTTAGATAACTCATTTCTACCAACTGAAGTTTGGCGTTCTGATTTAGACGGCAATAACAAGGAGCTGGTTGTCAAAACGGTAAGGACTGATATCATAGCATCGTACTTGGCTCTTGTGCAGACAGAAATAATACCTGAAGACGAAGATGGTGACGGAGTAATTGGTGACAAGGATAAATGTCCATTAGAGGACGCTAGTGGTTATGATTTTGACCAAGATGGTTGTATTGATAATTCTGCTGAAACAGCCGAACTAATAATTATTGAAATTGAGAACCTTTCTTTATCTGGTGTTTTATCCAATTCCGATACCAACAAACTACTAAATGTAATGGAAGACGCAGCAAAACTTATTGAGCTTGGAAATTTAGAGGCTGCTACTGACAAATTGAATAATTTCAAGAAGAAAATTAGGCGGTTGGTGATTAAGGGTAAATTGACTGAAGAACAGGGTGATTTTTATTTAAATGCGGCTGACGCCACTCTTGCGGTTTTGTACCCCTAAACCAAAAAATGACCGTGTGATTATGGATAAATCCACCACAGTCTTTTTTATGTTAAAGCTTCACTTAAGTGGGGCTTTTTTATGTCAATAACACTTAGTTGTCAATGCGGATAAAGCTGTAATTTAACCATCGTAAGCTCAGCGCTAATTAGTTCTTAACCTCAATCACTTGTTATATAGTTTCTATCTGTGAATTATCATGTTTAACAGGCTTACTGATTACCTTAGGAGAACAGTGAACCAAACGTGTTTTGTCACCATCTTTAAGTTTAACCGTACAATGATTAATATATTCAACAGAAATACCAAAGTAATGTAAATCATCGCTATTAATACTGATTTCATTTTCACCCTGATAAAGCGTAAAAAAATACTCTTTATATTTTCTATCTTTATTCAAGACAACCGTTTGATACCCGTTCATATAAACCTTGTTGGCCTGATAAGGTAAACCTAAAGAAGTGCCGCTTTCATTATTAGCCTGAACAGAGTCAGAACTATTAAAAAAACCGTTATTTTCAGTAGAGGTATTGCTAGAAACCTTGAACTTTTCTTGATTGCTTTCCATGCTACGCTCAGAAATAGATTTCTTATCTTCCTTAATAAAACCCCACCATGTCGCATAACAGACAGCAAAAAGTAATATGGCGATTGTAAACAGAAGAGTAGGATCTTTAAAGCCGTTAGCTCCTCCTCTTTTCGTAATGTCTCCTGTGCTTGTGCTTCGGTAACATTTATGGACTTCAACAGGGACTTTTCTCCATTTGGTAATGTCATCTTTCTTTTTTGGTACACCGCTAGTTTTGGGTAAATGTTCATGTATACGAGGTCTCCGTTTAAAGTAAGGTATAAACTCTAAGGCTTGATTGTATTTATGAAAATAAGCAAACTCACAAACAGAGCGTACCAAAGTATGAATTTGTGTGATTTCAGGAGTACAGTAGATAATATCCCAGTTATATTTACGATGGCGCATGTTAGCTTCACGCATCAATTTAGGGTAAAGAATATCGCCATTTTCATCGAGTACAGTCTCTCCCGTATCATCGCGAGTACCTTCACTTAAATCAGGCTTAAATTGAGCAATAGCAGCCTTATAATGACTATAAAACTTGTCTGGTAAATGCTCTTTTATAGACTCTATACCTTGATTGTCTAACTCTTCTGGCTTAAAAACCTTAGCATCATTGGGAAAAACATCTTGTACCTCATCAATAATGATAAAGGCTTTAACAGGCATCCACCAAAACCATCTACGCCAAAGAAATAAACCCGTTTCTGTTTGACTAGATAAACGCCAAATATCAGCACTTTCAGGAAATACTTCATTAAGTTCAATTTCAATAGATTCTTTAGTTAGAACACCTTCTATATTCGTTACAACAACACGACCTGAACGTAAAGCAGGAAGGACTTCAAACCAAAAAGCTGATGCGGATTTAAAAGAACCAGGAGCACCATGAAAAATACTAGCAGACATAATAATTACCTTATAAAGTTCATGACAAACTTAGTCATATAAGCATTAAGTAATAAATTCATACCATCAAAGAAACGCATGTCAACACAAGCTTGTCTAACGTCTTGAGGTAACAAGGACATTTGAGCAGTAATTTGAGACATTATATTTAAATCAGCAATAATGACTTTGGCAACTCCCCAAGAATATTGAATTATTTCTAACTGAAAATATAACTTTGCTTTAACGACCCAAACTATCAACCAACCCGTTAACCGCTGTAACATACTAGGTACATCATCAAAAAAGAAATCCCACATTTCGCCAAAACTGTCAGCAACCATTTGTGAAGCACCACCAGCATCTTGGTAGGTATCACCAAGAGCCATAAACGGTAAAAATAAAAACAAACAAAATATTATATTTTTCATTAATCACGCCTTAGTAAAATAAAAGCTGCATACAATGAACATAAAAGCATAATTGGACCTGCTAACAACTTAAAAAAATAATCAAATCGCCCCAAAGATAAATCAAATGTACCTTGCGACAATGTTAGAACTCTTGATTCATAACCAGTAGCGCTAGGAACAGTTATAGTCATTAAAGCTGAAGCTTCTGCTTTTGCTAAATTAATGAAATTTGTTGTATCAGTTTTTAATTGTTCAATTTCAGCTTGAAGTGTTGCTTTGCTAGAATCATCAAACAAAGCACTAATTTTTGATTTATCAATAGCGGCTGTGGTCGTGGTATATGTTTCTCTTTCTTCTTGAGCTGCACCGCCACCCGAAGGTTTATCTTTTACAATTTTTGTTAATTCTTCAAGCGCAGCAACAATTTTGCCATCGCCAGACTTAGTGGTAGAGATTAAAGCCTCGGTACCTTTACGTGTAGCATTTTCAATTTGGGCTAGTTTTTCATTGGATTTTTTTGTAAGTGCAGCCACTTCAACCGTTGCTTTGGCCTCTTCACTAACAGGTATTGCATTGTCAGGCGTCCAAACACCGCCAGAATCTAAACAAGCACCACAATGACCCGAAGTTGCAACAGAGCATGAGCCAGTACCGATGGGACAATCAGCCTCAGTTGCGTTTTGCGTTTCATCCCAAGTGCCGCCCATGTCCTCACAAAATCCTTTTGTAGAGCTAGCAGCAATAACAGAGCATGTACCATTATCATTAAAATAATCGCTTTCACCCTCACCAACATCAGGATGCTTAGACGTATCACAATAGACATTTGCCCCATCATCTATACAGCCATCGTCACAAATTTTTGTGCCTTGAACATCTTTACAATGTTTTTCTTCACTGGCTTTACAATAATTTGTACCACCCGAGAACATACAACCATCTTTATCATCACCAGTACCTGAACTATCAAAAGGGTCATTTTCAGAAGAGCCACAACCTAACGTTTCATTAGCTGTGCCTTTATAATAAGTGGCATCACCAACAGTGACTTGACTAACCGTACAAGAAGCCCCGTTATAAGCTGAGTAACACATAGTCGATGCTGAATTATTACCAGAATCTAAAATAAGCTCTTTGCAA
>Ga0105358_10001809_pt1 | contig 11394 bp, 5 predicted proteins | sample GOMGulsemesocosm_5_FD_83509 | JGI IMG/M metagenome (GOLD analysis project Ga0105358, IMG submission 83509) | Methane-oxidizing microbial communities from mesocosms in the Gulf of Mexico - GOM15C Gulf of Mexico | ecosystem: Environmental > Aquatic > Marine > Cold seeps | place: Gulf of Mexico...
AGCCACAGCAAGAGATGTTGTCTTTTGTGCAAAGTAATAGCCGTGGAGGGATTCGGACAACTGTTAAATCACTCTTAGAAAAATTTGAAAGTAAACCGTATGGCTGGTCATTTGCGGCCACCCTTTGCACTCTTGCACATTTATCTGGGCGTGCAAAAATTGAAGTTAGGGAGTCGACTAATTTACTTGATGATTCAGAGCTTGCCAGAGCGCTAAGAAATACGGCTTTGCACAGCAGTCTTATACTCGACCCGCAAGTAGAGTTTAGTCAATCCAAAATCCGCAAAGTCAAAGAATTTTACAATGATTACTTTGAAAAAGTGGCTCATGCAACAGAAGTGAAAGCACTTGCTAAAGAAGTGCAAGAAGGCTTTTTTGAGCAATCTATAGAGCTGGACAAACGTTTATCGCAAGCTACTCAGTATCCATTTTTAAGAGCGTTGTCTTCTATCGTTTCAGAGCTACAGGAACTTAAAGCTAAACCCTATACATGGTTTATGACAGAGCTAACCGCCAATGAAGATCAATGGTTCGACCATAAAGAAAAGACTATTGACCCGATCCTCAAGTTTATGAAAGGGGCAAATCGAACAAGTTTTGATACTGCTAGGCAGTTATTAGAATCTCAAGCGCCTAATTTGGATTATGTCGATGGAGATGAATGTCAGCGACTATCAGCAGCTCTAGTTGACCCCGAAATTTATAAAGGCAATGCAATTCAGCATTTAAAAGCCGATATCGAATTGCTAAGCCAGAAGCTTGAAGAGCAAGTTAAGCAAGAAAAACTGAAAGCTATTAATGTTATTGGAGCGCTTGAAAGTAAATTTATCGGCTTTGATGAATACAAAAAATTGGACGCTGAAAAACAGGAGCAATTAAATAGTACTTTCTCTGAGGTGAGAACTAAAATCAATGCACAAACACTTATCGCTATGGTCAGAGATGAAACACATCGGTTTGAAGGACGGCGTTATTCGCTACTTGTTGAACAACTTATGGCATGGAACCAGCCAAGCCCAGCGGCAAGGTCTGATGATGAAAAGGAAAAAAACTCAAGTGTCAGTAGAGAGCAACAAAGTGATGCCGGAGAGGAAAGTAGACCTAAGCCTTCTAAGCCAGCAACTATTTCAGCAAGAGCTATAAATGTAGAGTTTCATAAACCCTGGTTGGCTAACGAAGTCGATGTTGAGCAATACATAGAAAAATACAAAGAAGCATTAATTAAGGCCATTCAAGAAGGAAAGAAGGTGCAGCTATGATTAATACGCTTGTAGTAAAAAATATAGCAGCATTTGAAGAGCTACATATTGATTTTTCACCCAAAATTAATGTCATTATTGGTGAAAATAGTTGCGGCAAAACACAATTGCTAAAAATAGCATACGCTTTAAACTTTACGCAAGGAAAGATAGCCGATGGTAGTTTGTCTACTAAGGTACAGATTAATGATTTTCTAGCATCAAAGTTTGTAAGTTTATTTAAACCGGATAAAGAAAAGGTAGGTGCTATTTGTAATGAATATCTGGCAGCCAAGACGCCAAGTTCTTGCCTTTTGACGGATGGTAACGATAAAGTATTTGGCTGTGAGATATCATCCTCACGATCTACTACCGTGAGTGTTCAAGGTGATCATAAGCTTAGAGCCGAATCAGGCATCTTTATACCTACGAAGGAGGTTTTGAGTTTATTACCCGCTATAGCAAATGGACAGGTTGAAGCAGATCATCTTAAAGCATTGTTTGATGATACTGTTCTAGACCTTTGTTATCGGCTCTTGGTAAAGCCTCAAGAAGATATACAAAAAGTAATAAATGAAGATCCGAGAATAGGAACACTTTTACCTGGTTTAGCAAGTGCAATTGGCGGGCGTTATGAAATAGATGGTGCAAATCAATATTTTTCCGTAGGTGAATATACAGAAAAATCGAGTTCTACTTCACTTGGTAGGCAAGCCCGAACATACAGCGATGGAACCACTCTTAGTTTTAAACAAACTAAAGCAGGTGCGCTATCAACATCGATGACAGCTGAAGGTTATAAGAAAATCGGTATTTTACAACGTTTGCTTGAAAATGGTGAGTTGAGTCTTTCTACAGGTAGCCCATTATTTTGGGATGAGCCAGAATCAAATATGAATCCAAAGTTGATGAAGTCTCTTGTTAGTTCCTTACTAGAATTATCGAGAAACGGAAAGCAAATAATCTTGGCTTCCCATGATTATGTTCTATTAAAATGGTTTGATCTTTTAGTTGATAAAGGAAAAGGTGATCATATCTTATACCACTCTTTGCATAAAAATAATGCAAATGGAAAAATTGAGATAAATACAACTAATGATTATCTTGCGATTTATCCTAATGCTATAGACGAAACGTTTGAGTTTCTAATTAATTCAGAATTAGACCGTTCTTTAGGGAGTATTGGTCAGTGAAAATTAGATGTGATGGGTTTGAATTTGACTTTACAAATGCTTTAGATGTTTTCATTTTTGATGAAAAAGATAAATTAAGTCCAAATTATCATGGGTTAACCCATGCCCTTAAAGCTGTTGATTTAATTGTTGAACTTGAAGAAGAATACGCCTTTATAGAGATCAAAAATTTTTTTGAACCACAAAAATACAATGGTAATGAACCCTTTAATTATCTAAGAGAAGTACTGAAATATAAGTATAGGGATACATGGCTTTACCGTTGGGCAGAACAAAAGACAGATAAACCTATTAAATACATTTGTCTTTTGGAGCTTGAAAATGCTCTTAACTCACGAATGTCAAAAGAGGTTAGAAAGCAACTTCCTGTTAATGCCAAGAATACCAGTCCTCGCTGGTTATCAGAAATAACTGCGGGGGTTGGAGTTGTAAACTTTGACCTTTGGAATATACGATTTTCCGCTTGGCCAGTAGTACGAACTTAAGCTTTATAAGAAAATAATATTGAATATGGAAACATCAAAACTAAAAAAATTCGCCCAATACGCACGCCGCAGCTTAATCGACCAGGTGGGCAGCAAGCTAGAGCAGGTTATTAAAGAAGAGAGCGCGGCTCGACGTGAATTGCCGCAGGTAGTTGAAAAACTGGATAAGGAGTTAGCGAGCAAAGGGAAAGAGCAGATTGTAGAGCAGGTCGCTTATGTTTGGTTTAACCGTTTCTGTGCGCTACGTTTTATGGATGCCAATGACTATAATCGTATTAGCGTATTGTCTCCTATTGAAGGACAGTTTCAGCCTGAAATATTAGCTGAAGCAAAGGCCGGCCATATTGATGAAGCTATCGTCAACAATCGAACACGAGAAAAAATATTTGGCCTGTTAAATGGCACGGTTAAAAGCCGAGATGGGCAGGTAGAAGCCTATCATCTATTAATCGTGGCAGTCTGTAATGACTATCACCGCATTATGCCGTATCTCTTTGAGCGTATTGAGGACTATACCGAGCTGCTCATGCCTGATGATTTATTATCAGGCAATTCGATCTTGGCTTATACCCGCGAGGCGATGACACCTGAAGCTTGTGAATCGGTAGAGTCTATTGGCTGGCTTTATCAGTTCTATATTTCTGAAAAGAAAGATCAAGTCTTTGCCGATTTAAAAAAGAACAAAAAAATCACCCCAGAAAATATTCCCGCAGCCACCCAGTTATTTACACCGCACTGGATTGTACGTTATTTGGTAGAAAACTCCCTTGGCCGCTTATGGATGCTGAATAATCCAAGTTCAAAAGTCATTGAACAGATGGATTACTACATCAAACCAGTGGAAACCGAAGACGACTTCTTAAAGATAAGCGGCCCAGAAGAAATCAAGGTATGTGATCCTGCTTGTGGTTCAGGTCATATGCTCATCTATGCCTATGACCTGTTGTACGCGATCTATTTGGATGCAGGGTATGATCCTACGGATATTCCAGAGTTGATTCTTACCAATAACCTTTACGGTATTGAAATCGACGAACGAGCGGCAGAGTTGGCTGCTTTTGCATTAAGCATGAAAGCCATTAAGGGTAACCCCAAAGATGATGGTAATAATCGCCGCCGTTTTTTTCGAAATCCCACCAAGCCCAATATCTGCCGGCTAGAGAAGGTCTCGTTTAAAGAAGAAGAGTTGAATGAATACATTGATTTTGTTGGTCGTGACCTCTTCACTCAAGACTTACGGGCGACATTAAATGAGTTTGAAGAAGCAGATAACTTTGGTTCACTGATTCAACCGACTTTGAAAAACACTGAGGGCATTTTAGCGACCTTAGAAGCGAAGGACGTTTCTGGACAGTTGTTTTTAACTGAAACGCATAAACGTGTTTTACGGGTTATAAAACAAGCCGATTATCTTTCTTCTAAATACCAAGTAGTTGTTGCTAATCCACCATATATGGGAGGGAAGAGCATGTCCCGCAGAACTACTGCTTGGATGGCTGAAACCTATCCTGATAGCAAGTCAGATTTGATGACTGCCTTTATGGAAAGGTCTGCGAGCCTTAGTAAATACTCCGGTATTTGGGCAATGATTAATATTCCATCTTGGATGTTTTTAAGCTCTTACGGGAATTTGCGAAATAAAATTATCGCTAACCATTCAATAAGCAGCTTGTTGCACTTAGGGCGTGGAATATTTGGTTCTGATTTTGGAACCGTAGCCTTCGTTATCGATAATAAAAAACCCTCAGGTAAAACATCAGGTGTTTATCGAAGGCTATTCGAGGAGCATGTCAAAGTTAGGCTTCCAGATAAGATTCGCGCACTCTTTCTACAAAAAGATTATAACCGATACACGCTTAAGCAAAATTTGTTAAGTGTTATTAGTGGCCAGCCCATTGCATATTGGATTAGTAGTGATATTCGGAACTCTTTTGTTAACGGAATTCCCTTTGGAGAGCTCTCCAGACCGAGGCAAGGTCTAGCTACAGGATGCAATGATGCTTTTCTTAGGAACTGGCATGAAATATCCGTTAGCTCAATAGGTTTTGGGTTAGGGTCTCGCGAGGAAGCTGAAGAATCTGGCTTAAGGTGGTTCCCTTACAATAAAGGTGGGGAGTGGCGAAAATGGTACGGAAACAACGAGTATATAGTCGATTGGCAATTTGACGGAAAGAGAATTCGAGAGTTTACAGATGAAAAAGGTAAGGTTAGGTCTCGACCACAAAACACAGAATATTATTTCAAAAAAGGGATTACATGGTCTGATATAACTACCAAATCATTTGCAGCTAGGTTTTCACCCCAAGGGTTTGTTTTTGATGTTAAAGGTTCCTCCGGTTTCCCTGATGAGGAAAACTATAATATTGTCTTAAGCCTGATGAATAGCAGGCTCATGTACGGCTTCATGCAAATATTAAATCCCTCTCCAACGTTTCAAGTTGGTGATATGGCGAGAGTTCCATTTCTTCCCATTAAAAGTGAATTTGCACAAGAATTATCTAGAAATACAGAAAAGCTTATTTCCATCTTCAGAAAAGACTGGGATTCCATAGAGTTATCATGGGGGTTTTCTGTTGATCCAATTGTTCAGGAAAGAGCGCAGACCGCTAAACTATCGAACGCTTATGAGAAAATTTTAGGCCGGTGGAAATGTGTAGTTGAAGACGCGAGAAATCTCGAATCTGAAAATAACAGCATACTCATTGATATATACGGGTTTGAAGGTGATTTGGGAGAGAAGGTTGTTCCTACCGACAATGAATTGACTCTATTCTGCAACCCTGTGTATCGATTTCCTGATAATTCAAGGAGAGTCTATGCGGAAAATGAACGAAGTGATTTGCTGCTAAATGTAACTATTGCGAATTTTATATCATATTCAATTGGCTGTGTTCTCGGAAGGTATGCACTTGATAGAGAAGGTCTAATTCTGGCAAATCAAGGCGATACTCTTGAAGAATACTTGAAACATGTTCCACAGCCATCGTTTATGCCCGATGATGATAACGCCATCCCAATGATCGACTTCGAAGGCGACTGGTTTGAAGATGATATCAGCGAACGATTTAAGCAATTCCTTAAAGTCACTTTTGGCGAAGAGAATTTCGCAGAAAATTTAGTGTTTGTTGAAGAAGTCATCGGCAAAGATATCAAGAAGTATTTTGTTAAAGACTTTTATGCAGACCATGTAAAACGCTATAAAAGGCGGCCCATTTACTGGATGTTCTCTAGCCCGCAAGGCTCTTTCAACGTATTGATTTATATGCACCGCTACCGCTCCGATACAGTAAGCGTAGTGCTTAATGACTACCTACGTGAATTCCGTACCAAACTGGTTGCCCGTAAAGAAAGTTATGAGCAAGTGGAAATCAGCACGTCTGCAAGCCCTAAAGAAAAAACACAGGCGATAAAATCCGTTGCCAAAATTAACAAGGTAATTGATGAAGTAAACGATTACGAAAGAGATGTTTTATATCCACTGGCTGGAAAAAATATCGAAATAGATTTGGATGATGGGGTGAAACATAACTACCCATTATTTGGTAAAGCCTTGAAGAAAATTGTTGGGTTAAGTAGTTAGATGGTTGATTTGATATTCGTGACAATAAATGAGAAATATTTTAAAGATGGAGACTATTATGCAAGAAAATAAACACTACACCCTCTTTAAAAATGGCTCGGTATGGCTGAAAGCAGATTTTCATTTGCACACAAAGGCTGACAAAGAGTTCATCTTTGAAGGTGAAGAAAATAGTTTCGTTAGAGATTATGTTACGCAACTGCAAGAAAAATCTATCCGTATAGGTACTATTACTAACCACAATAAATTTGATAAAAATGAATTTTCAGCCTTATCCAAATTTGCACGAAAGAATGAAATTCTTCTGTTGCCCGGCGTTGAGCTTTCGGTGAATGATGGTGCTAATGGCATTCACGTACTGGTGGTGTTTTCTAGCCAGTGGCTAGAAAATGGTAATGATTACATTAGCCCATTTATTAGCAGTATGTTTCCGGGGAAGGCTGAACCCGAATATCAACACGAGAATGGCCGTAGCGATAAGAATATATTACACGTGGTAGAAGAACTTGAAAAAGTGAACAGAGATTACTTTCTTATTTTTGCTCACGTTGAACAACGTAGCGGTCTTTGGGAAGAAATGAAGGGTGGGAAATTAAGTGACTTCGCCCATAAACGCTACACGACGGTTCGTGAGCGTACATTAGGATTTCAGAAAGTAAGAACTCACGATGATCGAGAAAAAGTGAAACAATGGCTGGATGGTTGGTATCCCGCCGAAGTGGAAGGTTCGGATGCTAAGGAGATAGAGCAAATAGGTACAAGAAACCATGAAACTTGGTTAAAAGTGGGGGATTTTACCTTTGAGGCCGTAAAGTATGCGCTTGCGGACTCTTTACATAGGCTTTCCACGAACAAGCCTGAAAACAAACCTCATTCATTTATTTCTAGTGCTACTTTTGAGGGTGGTATTTTAGACGGGGAAACGATTGAGTTCTCTTCAGAGTTGAATGCTTTGATAGGAATACGGGGCAGCGGTAAGTCATCTTTGCTCGAAGCGGTACGCTACGCTTTGGATATTCCATTTGGTGAAAAAACCATCGATATTGAATATAAAAATAAATTAGTCGCACATACTCTTGGTAGTGGTGGCAAAGTAACCATTAAGGCTAAGGACAGACATCAACAAGAGTACACAATTAGCCGTAGGCTAAATGATAGCCCCGAGGTCTTTGTTGACGGCGAACTGCAACCGGGCTTAGCAATTCGAGAAACGATCATTCATAAACCTATATATTTTGGTCAAAAGGACCTTTCTAGTACCGGAGAAGGCTTTGAGAAGGATTTGGTAGAGAAGTTAGTAGGTGAAAAACTGTACGATATTCGCGCCCAAATAGAACTTCAAAATCAAACTGTATGGGCATGTTGTGAAAAATTATTAAAACTTAGTAATATCGATGAGAAGATTTCTGAAACAAGAAGCAAGAAGCAAGATGCTGAATTTAGATTAAAAATATTCGTAGAAAATGGGATTACCGAGAAACTGCAACAGCAGTCCGATTACGATACAGATCAAAGGAAAATATCAAACATAATTTCGGACGTTAAGAGTTTTGACTCTGATTTGGAAGGGTTGTTAGCACAGCATGAAGATGATCTTAAGAACCATGCGTTATATAAATCCAAGAAAAATGAAAAGTTCTTTGAGGAGTTGTTTGTAGAATTTAATGCCTTACTTGGTTCCATCGGGAGAATAAAAAATGAGCGTAAATCTATCGCTCTATTGATTCAAAATATAAAAAATAAAGAGTCGGACTTTCTAATAATTAAGAAGGATTTATCGGATCAATTTGCTGAAGTACGCAGAAAGTTAGAGAGTGATTTAAAGAGCCAAGGAAAATCGCTAAATTTGGAAGAATTTCCGGAATTGCAAAAGAGTATAGAAGCAAACACTCAGCTTTTAAGCTCTTTGGAGAAAGAAAGCCAGAAAGGAGCAGGAGTCAAAGTCGAACTCGTGAAGGCTTTGTCAAAATTGAACGATCTATGGCATAGAGAATACAAACTGATTGATGATGAGCTAAAAAAGGTTAATGACAGTCAAGATTCTTTACGCATTAAAGGTGAATATAAAGGAAATAAAACAGAGTTCTTGGAGAAGTTTAAATCCGTATTCAAAGGTAGTCGTATTAGAGAAAATAGTTTCAGTACTTTAGTCGGTTCTTACTCCGATTTTACTGCGATATATAATAATATGACTGAAGCTCTTATGGGAGTATTGACATCATCAGATATCTTTGAGCAATATTTTTCAGACAATTTGAAGGCCTTGCTAACTTGGCAAGTGCCCAATGAATTTTCTATCGAATATCGAGGGAAATTACTTTCCCACCATTCTTTGGGGCAAAGAGCATCGGCGCTTATTCTCTTTGTTTTAAGTCAAAAAGAAAATGATTTAATTATCATCGATCAGCCAGAAGATGATTTGGACAATCAGACTATTTATAAAGATGTTATTAGCTTGATAAGGGAACTTAAGCCAGATGTTCAATTTTTATTTGCTACTCACAATGCAAATTTCCCCGTTTTGGGTGATGCGGAGCAAATACATGCCTGTAGATACAGTGATGAATCTGTATGTTTAACCAGTGGAAGTATAGATACTCCAGCAATTCAGCAAGAAATTGTGGATATTATGGAGGGCGGTGAAGATGCCTTTAACAAACGAAAAGAGATTTATCAAATATGGAAACCTCAGAATTAATTGAAATTATCGCTCGTGATGAAGACAGTAAACATCAATTTAAAGCGAATGCGACCAACGAGATTTCTTTAGCTCAAGAAATGATTGCTTTTAGTAATACGTTGGGTGGTATGTTGATTATTGGCGCATCAGATGATGGTTCTATTTCTGGGTTAACTCGGGAGGATATAGGGCGCCTCAATAATTTAATTTCGAATGCTGCATCCCAACACGTCAAACCACCTATTAATCCAATTACAGAGAATATTTCTTTGGATAACGGCTTGGTAATGGTTGTTAATGTTCCTAAAGGTATGTCTAAGCCGTATATGGATAAAAATGGTGTGATTTGGGTGAAAAGCGGAGCGGATAAACGTAAAGCGACTTCCAGAGAGGAAATTCAACGGATGTATCAAGATGCAAATTTACTGCATGGCGATGAAATTCCTGTTGATACAATGCAAATTACTGATGTGGATGAAGCGCTGTTTTCAACGTTTTATAGCGAACAGTACCAAGAGCCTCTTGATACACAGGATTTAAGTTTAAAGAACATATTTGAAAATCTAAATTTGATTAGGAATGATGTATTGAATATTGCAGGCGCTTTATTGTTTGCAAAAAATCCTCAATACAAGCTACCTGCCTTTATTGTTAAGTGTGTTTGCTATCCGGGAAATGAAATTGACGTAAGTACTTACAATGATAGTCAGGATGTTGCTGGCAATTTATTAACTGTTTTTTATAACTCTTTAGGGTTTATATTGAGAAATATTAAAAGAGTGCAAGCAGGTAATGATGTTAATTCATTGGGCGAGTTAGAAATTCCAAAAATTGTGTTTGAAGAATTGTTGGCAAATGCTTTGATTCATCGAGACTATTTCGTTTCTGCTTCAATAAGGGTGTTTATCTTTAGCGATAGAATAGAGATCATCAGCCCCGGACATTTGCCGAATAACCTGAGCATAGAAAATATAAAAAGCGGCAATTCGAATATCAGAAATCCTATCTTAGCCTCGTTTGCTACCAAGCTTCTACCGTACCGAGGGTTGGGTAGCGGTATTAGGCGGGCATTGAAAGAGTACCCCAATATTCAGTTTATTGATGATCGTGAAGGTAATTTCTTTACGGTTATTATTGATAGAGTACATAAAGAAAATGACTGAAAACCGTATCCACCAAGCGCTAAGCCGCCTATTTGAAAAAAACCGTATTGTATTTTGGTATGATGATAAGAAAGAGCTGCATGATGCCTTTGAAGCTCTAAGTATTGATGGCGTAGAGAAGCTTGAAATTCAAAACAACGAATTTGGTCTTAAACATCGTTTATTACGTGAAGCGCCAAAGCAATCTTTTTTGGTTTATAAGGAAGATAAACAACCAGAGCCACTGCAAAATTGGTTGCTTGATGTAGAGTTGGCCAATGCTACTTTTCGCACGGATCAAGTGGCTATTTGGCTGAGTGAATTAGAGTTGCCTCATGAATTTTCGGAAGTAGTTGAACAACACGCCGCTTTTTTTGATGCGTCCAAGGCAAAAGTTCAGGTAGAAAAGCGCAAGACTGCCCTGAAGAAGCTCTTAAAAAGAGATGACACTTTAAACGTTGTCCGCTTAAAAATGCTGGCCATCTGTGTCGGAGCCACTCAGCAAGCTGATGCGAGGATCGATGTAATCCTAGAGGCACTGATAGGTGAGCTGATCAAGCAAAAGCAAGCAATTTACAAGCTAGTGGAACGCTGCAATCTTGATGGTTTTTTATGGCAAAACCTTGAGCGTTTTTATGGGTACAGTAGTGAACAACCCTCCATCAAAGATTTTGCCATTGAGTTGTTCATCTCCTGCTATTCAATGGGAGTTGGCTCTGTACTGAGTGGTCAGAAAATTAAGCTTAATAGTGATGCGCTTGTTTTCTTTAAACGTTGGAAGGATAGCCGTACCCACCACGGTGTATTTGAAGCGCTATCTGAAGACTATGCTAATTTGCTAAATATTGAAGATGATTTAAATAAGCGTGATTTAAAAGATGTTATTGAGCTGGATTACTTCCGCCTGATTGACAAAAAGGTGATTCACGAATTAGTGTCAGCTGTAGAGCGTAGAACCTTGTCTCAAGGTGAAGTGACACTTTGGTGTCGCCAACGAAGGCAAGGTCACTGGTATGCCGATTTTAAGCATTTGTATGATGCCGTTGATGTGGCCAGTCAATTTTTGGTCTTGCTCG
>Ga0105358_10001811_pt1 | contig 11392 bp, 9 predicted proteins | sample GOMGulsemesocosm_5_FD_83509 | JGI IMG/M metagenome (GOLD analysis project Ga0105358, IMG submission 83509) | Methane-oxidizing microbial communities from mesocosms in the Gulf of Mexico - GOM15C Gulf of Mexico | ecosystem: Environmental > Aquatic > Marine > Cold seeps | place: Gulf of Mexico...
CGTTTACGCTGCCATTCAATAACTTCTGGCATAAATTTCTGCACTTTGTCCGCTTCATTACTGATAGCATCGAGGCGTTGTTCAATCATCACTTTAAGGTTTTCACCTTCACTAGCACGCGCGATAATAAAGTCCTTTAAAGCGGTATCAAATGCGGCTAATAACTCGCTTTGAATCGCACTCATGTCGTTTTCTTGCGCTTCCATTACGCCAGGCCAACGCATTACTTCTAGCGGGTTTACTTGGCTATTTAACGTTTGTTCGTTCACCCAGTTAGCATGTTGAATTAACTGTAAAGCGAGCTTTTCATTAAGCGCAAGTTCTGATTTGGCCGCTGGGTTGGCATTGAAGCGTAAATTACACTCTACTTTGCCGCGATTTAATTGTTTGCGGAAACGTTCTCGCAATACTGGCTCTATGCCACGAAACTGTTCAGGTAAACGAAAGTAAGTTTCTAAAAAACGTTGGTTAACCGAGCGAATTTCCCAAACTGCATTGCCCCAGTCACCTTTAATTTCAACGCGGGCGAATGCCGTCATGCTGTGGATCATAATAAATATTCCAGAAATCTAATTAAGATAGTTAGGTTAATTATACCCAAGCCTTCTATAAATGCGAAGTATTGAAAAAAAAGACTGCTAACAATATTATATTTCAACTATGTTAGTATTTGTAAAACTTTTATTCTTTACTTTATGAAGATTTATTGCGTTAATAGGCCATCAAAAGATCAGAGGTAAACATTATGCAAAGACGCAGTTTTTTCAAAGCCTTGTTTGCTACTACTGTAGCAGCAACATTAGTTCCGTCAGCTTTTGCTAAACAGCAAGCTAGTAATGCGCTTAAGAAAATCAAGCCTAAACGCTTAAAAGCCGGCGACGTTATTGGGCTTATCGCGCCAGCAAGTAATGTTTGGGAAAATGAAGAAATAGCCTTTGCTACCGATATTTTGAAATCTTTTGGTTTTAAAGTAAAACAGAGTAAAAATTTATTCCAACGTTATGGTTACTTAGCCGGACAAGATCAACAACGCGCTAATGATGTAAATACCATGTTTGCTGATGAAGAAGTGGATGGTATTTTTTGTATTCGCGGCGGCTACGGCACACCTCGCATTTTACCTTTGTTGAACTATGAACTAATCAAAGAAAACCCAAAAGTATTGATCGGCTATAGTGATATAACCGCTTTACTTAATGCAATTACTGCTCGTACAGGGTTAATTACTTTTCATGGCCCTATTGCTAGACAAAATTTTACTGACTATGCCTTAGTAAGCTTTAAAAAGATTCTCTTCAACCCCGTAGCGCCAACCGAATTAGCAACACCACCACTCTTTCAAGCCAAGGAAGGCACCGCAGAAAAAGATAACCGTTTAACCGTGTTGCACCCCGGTAAAGCGAGCGGTGAACTTATTGGTGGTAACTTATCATTAATGGTGAAGTTAGTTGGTAGCCCTTATGAGCCAGATTATCGCGGTAAAATTTTATTTCTGGAAGACGTCGAAGAAGCACCTTATCGTATTGATGGCATGTTAACGCATTTATGGTTAGCTGGCCGCTTAGAGCAATTAGCGGGCATCGTCTTTGGGAAGTGTAGTGATTGTGAAGCGACTGAGGCGCCATCTTTAAGCGTTGAGCAAGTTTTACGTGATAGGTTTTCAAGCTTAAATATTCCTGTGCTTAGTGGTGTAATGATTGGTCATATAGACGATTTGTCTACTATTCCTGTTGGTGCGTTAGCTACTTTAGATACAAGTACCAAGCGCTTAGTGCTTGAAGAAAAAGCAGTATTATAAGCCGATGTTATCTTTATTTTTAGCCTCCTCGCTTGCCGTTGTTTTTCATGAACAAAATGATATTTATTTAGAAGTGATTGGTAATGAGAATACAGCCAGTCGTCAGGTGTTTTTCGCTCCACATGAAGATGAGCATGTTTCTAATGAGTATCTTGCAGAAAAAATTATCCAAGAAAAAGGACGCTTTTTAATACTTAGGCAAGCAGGTCAACGTGAAATATCTTTAACTATTAACAATCAAAAAATACTTGTAGATCCGAACCGAATTTTTACCTTTAAAGGCATTAAAGACTCTATTAAAAAACTTAACCCTGAATTGCCAAGATCATCTGATGACTTTCAACAAGCAGTTAAGCGCTCACAAGCATTAGGAAAATTTATTATTGCTAAAATGGGTGGTTTAAATAAACAAAACATTTGGCTAGCAGTACATAATAATACCCAAGGCTACAAAGGTGATGGTAAAGGCGGCATTGGTGACGTGTCGATGATACGTTACCGTCATAAGCTGAATACTGGCGCGAAATATTTAATCAATTTAACCTCCTTAATAGGTGATGAAGACGATTTATTTTTTGTCACTAATAAGCAAGATTTTTTACAAATGCAGTTCAAGGGGTTCAATGCTGTTTTACAAGATCCTATTGTTACTAGCGATATTGAAGAAGATGACGGCTCACTTTCGGTTTACGCACAAATGAATGGCATTCGTTATATCAATATTGAGGTTGAACGTGAATATCAAGGCAAAGGTGAGAATCATTTACCGATGCAAATAAAAATGCTGAATTACACCTTTTCATTACATCATTAACCGACGATATAGTAATAAGATATGATAAATATTAAACAACGTTTGCTCTTCACTAGCGGAATTATACTCTCCAATGTGTTTTCAGTTTTGGCATATGCAAGTGTTGAGCTAGCTAATGGAATAAGCGATAAAGAAATTGCCGCAGTTGTGCAAAAAGCGCGCGACACATTTTATATTCCAGGAATGTCGGTGGGCATTGTCCACAACAATAAAGTTGTCCATTTAAAGGGTTACGGTGTCAAAGACATGGATACCAAGGCTAAAGTTGATCAACATACTCAGTTTCGCCTCGCCTCAACCAGTAAAGCCTTTACCTCAGCAAGCTTGGCTATTTTAGTGGATGATGGAAAAATTAGCTGGCAAGATAAAGTGACTGATTATTTGCCCAACTTCAAAATGCAAGACCACTGGGTTACTGGCGAATACACCATTGAAGATTTATTAACCCATAAAAGCGGTTTAGTGAATAGTGCTGGCGATAGCATGTTATGGCCTGAGCCTTCAGGATTTACCCGTGAAGAAATTATTGGAAACTTACGCCACCTCACTCCCCAATACAGCTTTCGCAGTAAATATGCTTATAGTAATTTAATGTACATTACCGCAGGTGAACTAGTGGCTAAAGTGAGCGGCATGTCATGGGAAGACTTTGTTGCCCAGCGTATTTTTAAACCGCTAAAGATGAATTGTTTTGCTGGTGATATGCCTGAAGCAGCACTAACAAATGTTGCCATACCTCATGGCGAGCGCAATGGTAAGCTTTTTAAAATCCCACGCAATGGCATTAGTGGCCAAGCACTGGTGTCAGCTGCGGCAGGTGGTGTTGTTTGTAATGCAAGTAGTATGACTAACTGGTTACAGGCTTTTTTAGATACAAAAAACAATGAAACTGACAATGCTGCATTTAGTTTTAAGCAATTAAATAACATGTGGCAATCACATACCCTTTTACCTTTATCTAAAGAAGAAGCGGCTCGCAATCATAGCCATTTTAGGACTTATGGATTAGCTTGGCGTAAGAGTGATTTTTTAGGCTATGAGCTTATTTCTCACACTGGCACCCTGTCTGGCATGCAAGCTTATGTGGCCTTAATTCCTGAATTAGAGCTGGGTGTAGTACTCCTTAATAATGGCGACAATTCCGGTGCCCGTTCGGCGGTAATGCAGACCATTTTACGGGGCTTTATTCCTAATGCTAAACAAATGGATTGGGTAGTAGATTATCAGAAAGAACGCACAGAAAAACGTAAAAAATATCTGGCTAAGCATAAAAGACCCAAAGGTTCAGGCAAAACACTTTTACCTAATAAGGCCTACTCAGGCACGTTCCAAGATACTTGGTTCGGTGAAGTTATGATTAAGCACACCAGCAAAGGTTTACGTATTAGCAGTGCTAAAATGATCACGCTACAGGGTATTTTAGAGCCTTTTAACGATCATTCTTTTGTTATTCATTGGGATAATAAAAATGCTGCTAGCGATGCATTTATTCATTTCAAGTTAAATGTTGATCGCGAGGTTTCAAACTTTGATTTAACACCTTTTAAACGCGAAGCAGGTAATAAGCATGAATACCGTGATATGCATTTTGTTAAAGTAGACCCTGTTGATTAAATTTAGTTAATTAACCTGATTGCTTTAAAATCGTGTTAGTCGAAAGATCTGATCGCTAGCTGGGCAAATAGCTCAACTCTTATCCAGAGTTGAGGTTAATTAGAGACTAATATAAGTTAATGGATCTATTAATGAAAGGCCCTGTTCCATGATACTGTTGCCTATGCTATACAACGTTGATTTTATATGCTTTGTAGATCGCCCTTTAGGGCGTCAATGTGATGGGCTAAAGCCCAACCTACATAGTGATAAGAACATTCAAGAAAATTCAACAACAACGTGCTACAACAGAGCTTAATGAAAATACCTGAAATTAAATTTAGCCCTAAAAACCACAAAGAACTTGGCATAGAAATAATTGAATTGTCGGATATATACCAGCGTTCTAGCAGTGAGTTGATAAATTTTGCCACAAAGCCTCATCGAGTATTTTTTCATAACTTATTGTATATAACACAAGGTAGTGGCACACACTTTATCGACTTTAATACTTACTCGGTTCAGGCAGGAAGTATTGTTTTCATTAACAAAAACCAAGTACATACCTTTGACTTAATTAATCAGCCACAAGGCAAATTAATTATTTTCACCGATGAGTTTCTTACTACTATTTTTTCAACAATGAAAACGCCTTTGTTTGCTCCTAGCCATTTACTTAAATCGAATTCACCGACATTCTCTCTAACAAAACAAACAAAAAGTACTTGTGATGCTTTACTGACAGAAATTCACAAAGAATACCAATTAACAAAAACTGACTTGAGCTTTTTAAATTTATTATTTTCTGCGCTATTAACTAAGTTAACGAGTGCCCGCCCACAGTTTTACGAGCAGCATATAAGCGAATCTCGTGCAAACACCTTTAGTCAATTCATGGCATTATTGGAAAAAAACCATACCAGAGTACGTGATGCAAAAGTGTATGCTAGCATGCTTCACATGACATATAAGTCACTTAATCAAACATGTAAATTGGCAACCAAACAAACAACTAAACAATTAATTGATGCCCATATTATTTTAGAAGCCAAGCGAAAGTTATCTATAGAAAATATTAGAGTTCAACAACTCGCTGATGAGCTAGGTTTTAATGAAGCCACTAACTTTGTCAAATACTTTAAAAAAAACACACTCCTTACCCCCTCTCAATTTAAAAAATCCTTAAAAGGTTAGCTATTTACCATTTTTCCGCATTGATCTACCTGAATATTCATTAGGCACAAGCATACAATTTCCTCATCTTAATTTTGAGGAGAATATGATGAAAAAAAGTATTTTAACCGTTGTTGTCGCCGGAATATTAACCCTGGCCGCTTGCGAATATACACCTATTAATTCGGAGAAAAATGTGAATTTATCAAACAAAGAAAAAGCCGTTGCCTTACTTAACAGTATTGAAACAGGTGTTCAAAGTGCTGTAGGTTATATTAACCCAACCACATATACTCAGCACAATTTAGCTGTAGCAGACGGGCTGGCTGGCTTTGGGGCGGTACTGCAAGCATTACCTAAAAATAGTGCAAAGGTTAATGTAATACGCTCATTTAGTGACGGTGACTATGTCTTTACACACACCGATTACAACTTTTTCGGCCCTAAAATAGGGTTTGATTTGTTCAGGTTTAAGCATGGCTTAATTGTTGAGCACTGGGATAACCTTGATGAAAAGTCACCAACGCCTAATCCAAGTGGGCGTACTCAAATAGATGGCCCTACTGAAATTAAAGATTTAGCTAAAACAGAAGAAAATAAAGCCTTAGTGGCTAATTTTGTTGATACCATTTTAGTTAAAGGTGAATTTGATAAGCTAAGTTCATTTTTTGATGGTGATCACTATCATCAACATAACACCATGATTGCAGATGGTTTATCCGGTTTAGGGCAAGCACTTGAAGCAATGGCAAAAAATGGCATTACAATGGTGTATACCACTAATCATAAGATATTAGGCGAAGGTAATTTTGTTTTAAGTATCAGTGAGGGATCTTTTGCAGGAAAGTCGACATCATTTTATGACTTGTTCCGTGTAGAGAATGGAAAAATTGTTGAGCATTGGGACGTGATGGAAACCATTACGCCACAAGAGCAATGGAAAAATTCAAACGGTAAGTTTGGCAATTTATAAATAACAGCTAGCGATAGGTTTAAAGCACAAATACTAAATTTCCAAAGTGTTTGTGCTTACCAAGCACACAAGCGGCTTAGTCCTTTTTGATATTAGTGACTATTTAACAACAACTTACCCTTATTCTTGATCAGAACAATCTAGATGTTAAAAAAGTGCGCTTGATATACTTTTAACTCAGCGATAGACTCACGAATATCATCTAAGGCTAAATGTGCGCCTGTTTTAACAACTTTATCTAACACTTCTGGCTTCCATCTGCGAGCAAGCTCTTTTACCGTACTCACATCTAAATTACGATAATGGAAACAGTCTTCGAAGTCAGGCATGTATTTATTAATAAAACGCCTATCTTGCCCTATGCTATTCCCGCACATAGGTGATTTACCCTTTGGCGCATATTGTTCAACAAACGTTATCGTTTGTTTGGTAGCCTCTGCTAGGCTCACTTTACTTTCTCGGCAACGTTGCGTTAAACCTGATTTACCATGATGCTCAATACACCACTCACTCATATTATCGAGCACTTTGTCCGGTTGACTAATAGCAAATACAGGCCCTTCAGCTAAAATATTTAACTGACTATCGGTAATAATAGTCGCAATCTCTAATACTACATCTATCTCAGGCTCTAGCCCTGTCATTTCTAAATCAAGCCAAATTAAATTGGTGTCGCTACATGTCATAAATGTCCCTTGTACCAAGTTTAATCTTGGTATTATAAATTGCACAAGCAATAGATAGTAATTATAAGTATATACCTAAGCCACTTCAATATGCAGAATTCAGCGAGAATTAAAAGGCTTATAGGCAAGACATTGATTGAAAAGAATAGTTATTCTATTGTCGAAATCAATAACACAGCATATACGCCTTTTAAACTCGCCCTACGGGGACTACAGAGCAAATCATGCTCATTGTTGCATCTATTTTTAAGGGAGTTACCATTAATAAAAAGATGCGCCTTGAACAATAATTGCTCTGTACTCCTGAAACTCGCATTTTGAGGTGACTTGGGTATAATAACTGACAAATAACTAGGATTAAATAAAATGATCAACCTTATCTGGTCGCAACAATAGTAATGGCTAAGAAAAAACTAACTCACGGTCAACAACGTCGTATTAAAGCCAATCATGACAAAAAATTACGCCCTAAAGTAGATAAAGAGCAATGGCAAGATGATGACTTAGGCGTCGCACAAAATGGCATCGTCATTAGTCGCTTTGGTCAGCATGCTGATGTTGAAAGTACTGATGGCATAATATATCGCTGTAATTTACGTCGTTCTATTCACTCATTAGTTTGTGGTGACAAGGTACTTTGGCGCTTAGGCAAAGAAACACAGCACAGTATTCGAGGTATTATTGAAGCAGTGCACGAACGTGATTCCGTACTAAGCCGCCCTGATGTCTACGATGGCGTAAAACCCATTGCCGCCAATATTAGCCAAATATTGATAGTTTCTTCACTATTGCCAGCCTTTAATAGTGACATAATCGACCGCTATTTAGTTGCCGCAGAACAAACCGGTATTACGCCTATTATCGTGTTAAATAAAACTGATTTATTTAACCAACTTAGCCAAATAGAGAAAGATGAAATTGAACAGCAATTACAAATTTATCGAGATATAGGCTACCAAGTGCTTCATGCTAGCAGCAAAACAAATGCAGGTATTGATGAAATAAAAGATCAGCTTAATCAACATATTAGTATTTTTGTTGGTCAATCCGGTGTTGGTAAATCAACCTTAGTTAACGCTTTAATGCCTGATCTGGGCGTGGTCACTAAAGAAGTATCACAAAATTCCGGTTTAGGGCAGCATACTACCACCGTTGCTAGGTTATATCATTTTGACGACGGCGGTGATTTAATTGACTCCCCCGGTATTCGAGAATTTGGCTTATGGCACTTAACGCCTGAACAAGTTTTTAATGGCTTTAAAGAGTTTGAAGAATTTATGGGTCTATGTAAATTTAGAGACTGTAAACACATCAACGATCCTGGTTGTGCATTAACCGGCGCTAATGAACAACAAATTAATCCTAAACGGTTATCAAGTTTCCAACGCATTTTATCCAGTTTAGGCGAAAACAAATTAACTTCACGATTTAATGACTAATCGACTCATAAACTAAAGGAAAGAAAGTGTCTTCAGAAAACTTATCTTCAAGCTCATTACCCGTAAAAAACACATTCAGTGATAGAATTAAAATAGCATTACAATATGCGATGCCAAAGCATGCAATTTCACGTTTGGTAGGTAAACTTGCTGCGGCAAAAATGGGCTGGCTAACCACTAAATTGATTGATGTTTTTATCAACGCTTATGATATTAATATGAGCGAGGCTAAACTTAAGAAAGCCAGTGATTTTGAAACCTTTAACGACTTTTTCACGCGAGAGTTAGAAAGTGGTGCTCGTACAATTGATCCCGATAGCGATTCTTTATGCTACCCAGTAGATGGCGCAATTTCACAGCAAGGTGATATTGTTGAAGGAAAGCTTATTCAAGCAAAAGGTTTTGATTACAGCCTAACCTCTTTATTAGGTGGCGATTCTAGAACTGCTGCTCCCTTTCAAAAAGGTAAGTTTTCTTGCATATATTTAGCGCCAAAAGATTACCATAGAATTCATATGCCAATGGCAGCAACGTTACGTGAAATGATTTATGTACCAGGAGAATTATTTTCAGTTAACCCGTTAACTGCTAACAATGTTCCCGATTTATTTGCGCGTAACGAACGCGTAGTAACCATTTTTGATACTGACCATGGCGCGTTAGCCATGGTACTTGTTGGAGCAACCATTGTCGCTAGTATTGAAACCACATGGGCCGGCACTATTACCCCGCCTGCAGGCAGTGACATTTTCAGATGGCAATACCCCGCAAAAGGTGTTGATGCGATCACTTTCGAAAAAGGCGATGAAATGGGTCGATTCAAATTAGGCTCTACCGTTGTAAGCACATTTGCACCTAATATGGTTGACTTTGCTCCTGAAGCGGGTCCCAAGACAGTGACTCGCTTAGGTGAGTTATACGCAAACCTAATACCGACTGATAATGAAAAATAAAAAAGTTGCTCATTAATTCAACACAGGATAGGATGAGTATATAATGATTACGACTGCATTCGTAATTTCGAGCTCTTTTACTATAAAATCAAGTTATTAACATTCCAATAAAGGACAAAAGAAACATGGCGCGCGATAAATCAGCAGTAAAGCCAACAGAAGCTGAGTTAACTTTACTCAATATTCTTTGGCAGATGGGTCCAGCTACCGTTAGACAAATACATGATACTGTTAGTACCACACAAAAAACTGGTTACACTACTGTCTTAAAAATATTACAAATAATGCATGAAAAAGCACTTGTTATTCGCGACGAAACTAATCGTGCTCATGTCTATGCCGCAGCAAACAGTGAGACGCATACTCAATCATCTTTGATTAAAGATTTAATCAGTAAAGCGTTTGGTGGCTCTACATCAAAATTAGTTATGCGTGCTATTGATGAGTCAACTTCTGCTGAAGAAATTGATGATATCCGTCAATTACTTAATTCTTTAGAAAAATAGCTTTAAATAACCAATGCTAACACTTTTATCGACAAGCCCATTCTTAACCAGTTTATCACTGGCTTTATTGCACTTTATGTGGCAAGGATTGTTAGTGGCTGCGGTATTAAAGTCTGCATTACTTATTTTCAACAATCATAAACCTCAACTACGCTATGCTTTGTCAACTTTAGCAATGTCCGTTAACTTATTATTACCAATAATCACTTTTGCTATTATCTATCAAACTGAGAGTTCACCCACTAATATAATAGCTAACTCATTAGTGTTAAGTGAATTCATACAAGAATTAAAGCAGCCAGATGCTTTTTTTAGCTATAACGAGTTAACCGCATTACTGCCTTCATTATTACCTTATATCGCAATTTTTTGGCTAACAACAATTACCTTACTAGCGGGCAAGTTATCATTAGAGATTTATAGTGTAAATAAACTGCCACAACAAAACGCCATTGCACCGACTCAAAAGCTACAAACTCGATTTAATGAATTAGCTAAGCAAATTCAATTAACTATTACACCTCGATTACTAATTTCATTAAAAGTTGAAGTGCCTATGGCAATTGGTTGGCTTAAACCTGTTGTTTTATTACCTGCTAGCATGGTAAGTGGTTTAAGTACGCCACAATTGGAAATGCTCCTCCTGCATGAATTAGCCCACATACGTCGTCATGATTACTTAGTTAACTTTTTTCAAACGCTAGTGGAGATTTTATTATTTTTCCATCCAGCTGTACATTGGGTATCTAAGCAAATGCGTAATGAACGTGAATATTGCAGCGATGATATTGCCGTGCAACATTGTGGTGATGCTATTGCTTATGCTCACACCTTAGCTGATACCGCTTCTTTATGTACTAAAGCTCACCATCACACAATTCCTGATTTGGCAATGGCCGCATCTGGTGGAGACTTAAAACAACGAGTTATTCGCTTAGTTGATCATCACTGTGCACCCAAAAACAACATCAGTAAATGGTTTGCTAGTGTGACTATCGTATTTTCAGTATTACTATTATCAAGCAAGCAATTATTAACCATGCCATTACTCGACATTTGGTATAATGAAAAACCATGGCAGGATTCAAATAAGACTACGCAAGCAGGAAAAATCAGTAGCCAGACAAACAATACAATACCTAATAGCTCTATTGCTCAACAGTTATTAATGCCTCAAGCAAATCAGTCGAATATAACGAATACAATTAGCTTACAAGCACCGTTAGAGTCACAAGCCACCTTAGCCCAAAAGCAACAATTTGATAATCAAAGGCCTACAATAACGGCTCCATTAACTATTGCAACATTACAACAAGCTCGCACTGCTGCACCATTGATTACCCCATTAGAAAATTTATCTTTAGCAACAGAACAAACTGAATATAGTAATAAAGAGCAAACTGATTCTTATAGAAAATCACCTTTATTAGCTAATCCGTACCAAGCAAAAATTACTA
>Ga0105358_10001815_pt1 | contig 11383 bp, 7 predicted proteins | sample GOMGulsemesocosm_5_FD_83509 | JGI IMG/M metagenome (GOLD analysis project Ga0105358, IMG submission 83509) | Methane-oxidizing microbial communities from mesocosms in the Gulf of Mexico - GOM15C Gulf of Mexico | ecosystem: Environmental > Aquatic > Marine > Cold seeps | place: Gulf of Mexico...
GAATTTGATGTCACTCGCTTTAAGCCACCCACCCAATAAAAACAGACTAATTCGCGGCATCTGTTCACGCCCATCAAACTGAACAGTATTATGGCTTTCGGCACCACCATAATAATCAATATATGACTGACCGGCATTATAGCTATACGTCCCACCATCGCGCAGCAAATTCTCACCCGCAAGCCAAAAGTCCACATGCAAGGCATCACACTGACTTGGCCTAAACTTAAATTGAGGATAGTTAAACATCATAAATGCATTGTCATTGCGCAAAATCGCATACCCACCAAAAGGCATATTTAGGCTGCTTGGTTTTTCGGCTACTGAATCTGGTTTTTTTAGACGCAACCACTTCAATGGCTCATCCCAATCAGCACTCTCAGCATAAGCCGATCTATTTAAAAACAAAACCGAGGCTAATTGAACAGACGGCCTAAAATCACGATAATCACTCCCAGTTAGCGGCAACAAACGAGCACCATCATTCGCCCCCAAATTAGGCACATCTCCCGACTCAAACTGCGTCATATAAAACAACCAGTTTGTTGCCGACTTTAACTTGCTATAGACCACTCTATCAAGCGGCTCTAAAGACATTTTTTTTCGCCAGACTTCAACCATGCTGTATGTATCGAGCATAACTCTATGATAATTTGTTGAATATTGGCTAAAACCACCGTCATTTTCAATTAAATGCAAGGCTCTATTTTCCAACCATTTTCGACCTTGCTTAACATACTTTTCAGCCGTCAAATAACCATTACTCACCAACCAACTACCACCGATAAATAGCGCTGCTGCTTCAGAGGTGCCGTGGTTATTATCTTGAGCTATGGCATAAGAAATAGTGGGCTCAATACGCTTTAAATGCGCCTCAAGCAATGAGGCCAATGCAGGTGTTAAAGTGTTTTGCTGCCCAAGAATAAGTGCCGCTGATGCCAAATGCATAACCCTAATTGACGCTTCCTGACCACACTTCCAATTAACACCCAGATAAGGGGGGTTATTTTTACTCCAATCGTCTAACCAAGTATTTAACTTATCTAAAGCAAGCTGATCACCTGTCGTTGTTTGCTGGGCAAAACTCAACACCCAACCAAATCGAGACGCCTCCCAAACACCTTTTATGTCGCCCAACTCTGAGTCAAAGTCTGGAATCTCCCACCACGGCCTCATTGGGTCTTTAACGCACTTTCCCGTTAAAATATTTTTATGCCAATTAGGGACTTCTGGCGATGCATTAATTTTCCAGCCGAAAAAGCACTGCTGCCCAAGCCATTGCTTATTAATGACTAAGTTTAAGGCCAAACTCACTTCAGTTTTTCCAAAAAAAACGCCTGATTCAATCGTTGCTGTTATTTTCTTAACCGCATTAAATCCAAACCTGACACCCAAGCGATAAAATAAAACACGCACCAAGTTCACAAAACCTAGCACTTTGGCAGTTTTTATTTTTAATACAACCATTTTCATACTGCTCTACAGGCTTTGTGCTTTAAAAACACTTAATTCAAAAGCCCAATTTTTTTGAAAAATATTGGATGCCGTTCTTTTATCGTCTCTAAAACAAGCTTAGAAAATGTATAAGACGGGTGATTATTGTCCATCATTATAGGAAAGCCGTTCGCCTCTCGAATACAGTCATCTTTGCGCTCACAAAGCAATGTTTTATAGTCAATATAAATATAACCACGAGAGTTCATGCCTGAATACAACCTTTCAGTTTTAACTTGGTCGTACGTGCCAACATAATCAATAAAATCATCATCCAAACAAGACTCAAGACTCCCTCTCCTCATTACAATCATGCTACATAACTGTTTTGCGCCGGTCTGAAAATAGTTCCCTAATATATAAATTTTTATTTCAGGATTTAATCTCCTTATATACTCTATAAGGTCGAATCTCCACGGGTTTGCTCCATAAGAATAAGGCCTGTAGCTTGCTAGAATGATACTATCTATCGTCGATAAGAACTTTTTATTTTTACTTAAGAATTTTGCTTTTTTATCACAGTTATTCATTGGCTCATCTGACGTAACCTTATCGTCTATTATAACAAAGTCATTGTGGCACTTAAGGTACGAAAACATAAAAAACTGAACATTATCAGCCTTAAATACATTAGAAAAAGCGAACATCCATGTATTAACGTGCGAGTCACCCATAACCATGATTCTGTTAGCCTTATTTAAATCACAATTTTCACTTATAAACTCGTCAATACTACAAACATCAGACATTGAACTCCTATAGTTTTTTTCAACCAAGCGGGCCTCTTTACTAATGACTTCTGGCATACGCCATTCCCAGCCATTCCCCCATTTATCACTATATGCGTGGGAAGAAGCCAACACTATCGCCACCAGCACTAATAAAGCCACTCTAATAGAAAGCTTAATTACAGGCTTAACTATCGATTGAACTCCATTCCGAAATGGCTGCTCAATATATTTATAGGAGACGGCTGCTAGAAAGGTTGTAATAACAAAAACAACTATGGCCTCACTACTCGTCAATGAATCAGTAATTACATAATACTTATAAAACACGACTATCGGCCAATGAATCAAATATAACGAATAACTTCTTAAACCAAACCAAGATAGGATTGGGTTAGCTCTCCAGAATTCACCATACTTTGCTGCACTTCCAGAATAAATCAAAAACGCCGTACCTAAGGATACAAAGAGTTGATAAAAAATAGGTTCTACACCTTTTTCATAGATGTTGATTGTGCAACCAATTATAAATAACCCACTTATTAATAACACTGTCTTTATAATTGAATCCCTTAGTTGCCTTTGAAGAAGCCATACCACAATAGCGCCAAGACTGAACTGAAAAACCCTAAAAGGCATCAAATAAAATACTAATGACTCTTTGCCCGCAAAAATAAAATTTAAACAAAGGCTAAATACACCTACCCCAACAATAAAAATAGGCCCCAATTTTTTAGGGCGGTTCACTAATAAAGCAAACATTAAGAAAGGGTATATTAGATAAAATTGCTCTTCCACACTGAGAGACCATGTGTGTAACAACGGCTTAAGTGAAGAGTCAGTATCAAAGTATCCTGAGCCACTATAAAAGAAAAAATTTGATACGCTAAAAATAGCGGAAATTAGTGATCCAGAAAAACTCTGGAAATGTTCAGGGGTAAGCAATATGAAGCCAACAAAAAAGCTCCACACCAAAGTGGCCACTAATGCAGGTGCAAGTCGCTTTATTCGTCGAAAATAAAACCGTTTGAAATCAAAGGAAGCACTATCTGAAATTTCAGTTATAATTAATTTTGTAATCAAGAATCCGCTTATTACAAAAAAAATATCAACCCCTAAAAAACCTCCGTCAAAGCCTTTTACATCAAAATGAAATAGCAAAACACTAAGAACAGCAATCGCTCGTATACTATCAATATCTTTACGATATTTTATATTTAAAATCATTTAGCTTTGGCGTTGTAGGATTTTCACTATATCAATCGTCACACTAGCCACTTCAAATATTTCTTCAGCAGAAATCGGTGCAGGCTTACCCTGAGCTATCGCATCCAAAAAAGCTTTTGCACATGCTTTCTGACCCTTATCTTGCTGCCATAAATTCATTTTAGTAAAATCTTTCCAACCAAACCCTTTCAGCTTTCTAAAGTTATCTAACTGAAGTGTTTTGCCTGCTACAAACACTTCAATACGTTCTTTCGGAAAAGAAGCCGCGCCATTAGCATAATAATGAATAGTCCCAAACGAACCGTCTGCAAACCCTAAAATAATAGCCGCTTTATCTTCCGTTATTGCAACAGAATCCGTATCACCCATCCGTCTAGCCTGAACAGAAACTATTTTGCTACCCGCAAGAAACCGCATCAAATCAACAAAATGACAAGCTTCACCAATAATACGGCCACCGCCGACATTAATATCTTGCGTCCAATGATCGGCTGGAATATCACCAGCATTCATCGTCATAATAAAGGACTTGGGTTCTGAAACAGATGAAAGCAACTCTTTCATTTTTTGAATTTGAGGGGCAAATCGGCGATTAAAACCGACCATTAGCCTAGCGTTTTCCCCAGCTTCTAGCTGATCATTATAGGCTTTCTTTACTTTTTCTAATTGTTCAGCATTAATCGCTAATGGCTTTTCGACAAAAACATTTTTTCCTTCGGCAAGAGCCTGCGCAACAAAACCCGCATGTGAGTTATGCTGTGTAACAACGGCAATCGTATTAATTTCTTGGTTTTTTAGCATTGCATCAGTATCAGTTGATGCCATATGAAATTCATTCTTTGAGCCATGAACAACACTATTCACACCACCTGATGTACTAAGTGTGTGCAGCACGCCACCAGCCTCTTTGAATGCGGGAATTAAGACTCTAGATGCATAGTTTCCAGCACCAACAAAACCCACCACCGGTTCAGCCGCTGAAGGTGGAATAAATGAGTTAAGCTCAATAACATTACTTGATAACTCTTCAGCTATCATCGCAGGGTATTCTAGAATAATACCTAATGCAGACTTATCATTTGTTAAAACTGCATATCCATCAAGTGCATCGTTAAAACTATAACGATGAGAAACCAACGCCTTCACATCAAGCTTACCACTTGAGAGCATATCTAAAATAGCCTCAAAATTGCGCTGCTCAGACCAGCGCACAAAACCTATGGGGTAATCATTCCCCTTGTCTTCATAATCAGGTTCATAACGGCCTGGGCCATAAGAGCAAGACACTTGGAAAGACAATTCTTTTTCATAAAAATCGGCTCGACTTAGCTCTAACCCAACAACACCAACTAAAATAATACGGCCTCTCTTACGTGACATTTTAGCCGCTTGCGAAACAGGGTCATTAGAAGCAGTCGATGCAGTAATGATAACCCCATCAACCCCTTTCCCTCGACTAAAGGCTAACCCAACATTAACAGGGTCTTCGCCTTTGCCAGGGTTACAAGTATCCGCGCCAAACTGCTTAGCAAGCTCCAGTTTACTTTGGTCGTAATCAATCGCTAACACACGACAACCATTAGCAATTAACAACTGAACCGTCATTAAACCAATAAGGCCTACCCCAGTAACAACAAAGCACTCACCCAAAGAAGGGTTCGCCAAACGAATCCCTTGCAAGCCAATGGAGCCTAAAACAACAAATGACGCCTCTTCATCGGTTACATTGTCAGGAATTTTTGCACATAAATTCTTAGGTACACGCACAACATCTGCATGAGGGCCATTTGAGACCACTCGATCCCCTTGCTTAAAATCATTACAACCATGACCAGTTTCGGCAATAACACCTACATTGCAATAACCCAGTGGCAAGGGCTGATCTAACTTACTTTTAACAGCATCTATAGTCGTCGCTAAACCATCCGTTTTTACTTTATCCAAAACCATTTTTACTTTATCCGGCTGCTTGCGAGCCTTCTGTAAAAAATTAGCTTGGCCAAACTCAACCAGCATTCGTTCAGTACCCGTTGAGATTAGACTGGTTGTCGTATGGATTAACAAGTTACCCGACTTCGCTTGAGGCGCCGGTGCTGTTACTAAAGAGGTTTCACCACTTCCCATGTTTTGGAGAATTTGTTTCATTTATTATTACTTAATTAGAAGTGGGGTTTTTCCACTTATTGTTGTGATTGGATTTTCGATTTGTTCAAATGAAAAAGTCAAATCTACGTTTTCATGATCAAAGAGAGTTTCAGGTTCTTCACACAGTACTCCAGTCCTTAAAACATAATATACTGTTGCTATACCCTGTTTGCTTTGCTTAATTTGAATATGATTCGATATATCAAATAAGGCATGATGACGCCCAAAAATAAGGGCTGTTAAAAAAACTTTACTACCATGCTTATCAATTATAAATTCCCCTGAACGTCCTTCAGTAATTTGAAATGACTGCAATAAACCATCAGAAAATTTAGGCTTAATAATATCTTCGGTGTTATAGCGAATTAAAGGAGAAGATAAATTATAGTAATTAGTGGATATTAAGTTATAACTCCCATCATTTAATATACCTTCACTATGTCCATATGTTTCAAAGGGCTTATAATGCCTATATTGCTCTGCCTCATAAGCCAATACAGAACGTTCTGTATGGCCATACCATGAAACACTCTTGCAATTTAACCGCTTTTCAGTATTAGCGCGGATCTGAGGTGATGGATATTCTGATCCGAGTAGTAAGCCTTCTATATTTTCCCTTAATATATCAAGCAAAGGATGCTTGTTATCATCTAACCAAGTCACAAAGTCAAATATTGAGCTAGGGTAACCATGTAAATATTGAGGCCGGTATTTACTATAAACTATCAGTAACCTATCTGCGATTGCCTGCCAACCTGCGTAAATATCAACATTAAGTTGATGACGGGCAGAGTCATATAAAATAACATCGCTAACATCTGAACGGCCAGCAAATACAACCCTTAGATCTGATGACTTGAAGTTAACGTTATCCCAAACTTTATGCATATGTGCCCACTCATGTGCAATACTGCTAGGTTCGATATAAAAATTGAGGGGCTTCCCGCTACTTCCCCCTGTATTGACAATATATGACTTAGCGTTTGGACATGAGCGCTCTAATATATCTACTTTTTGTAAATCTGATTTAGTTATTATTGGTAAGTTATTCAAGTCTTCAAAACAAGTAAAACTAACTGGATTTACATTATTCGATTTATACAAGTGCTTATAGAACGGGATCTCCTTATTTGAGTAAACAGCGATATCCTTTACTTTTTCAAAAATAAAACCTTTGACCTTTTCTTTAGTGAAGTTATCTAAAGTAGAAATCTCACTTTGCCTTTGGTTATATGTTTTCCCCATTCCAGGTCTGTACCCATAAGGTAATTTTGATAAAGGAGAGCCTAAAAAATAAGGTAAGTTTGTCAGGTTTTTTTTCACATATAGAAGAAAGCTCAAAGTGACCTCAACATGGACTTTAATTTAAATAATTTAGAAATGAAAAAACCTCGAAATAAAGTATAATTTAGTTTCATTTTATACATACAGCTATCATCTGGTTCAATAAAAATAGGCAATAATTTCTTCTTTACTCGATGCTTCTTGAAAAAATTAATATATTCTGAGCTACCCATACCTGCATATGCTGAAAGAGATGTTACTTCTTGTGTTTCTAAAGGATCTTTATAGGTTTCAACCGAAAAAGTATTATTATTGAACGTGCTTATAGCGCACTGAACAGCATTGTCATTAGGATTCCACCTAACAACTAAGCCGCGTTGGCAGTAGTCTGGAAAGGATAACTTCCCATTATAAAAATAACCTTGTTCAAAAATAGAGTTACCAAGCCCATAGAATATATTTTTTCCTTGATAAATTTCATGACCTTGTATGCAATGTGCATGGCAACAAATTATTATTTCTACTCCTAATTCAATAAAAGCGTGAGTCATTTCTCTATGCAAGGGCAATGGGTATATCTCAGTTTCATAACCCCAATGCAAATACAACGCTACTTTCCGCCCTAATTCGACTTGTTTTTTTATTACTGGTTCTAAATGCTTCTTAAGTAACGGAGCAACACCTTGCTGCTTATTTGTGGCATGTTTACAACCTATCAGATCCCAGCCTGCAGATATTAGGGCTATCTCACAACCATTATCTCTAATTATCTCTGGCTCTAAAGAGCTTTTAAGATCTTGGTTAGCGCCTGTCCATCGCATTTTATTAGCTTTAGCTATACCAATAGAACTGTTGACTCCGTCAACTTTGTCCATTATATGATTATTTGCAAAAGATAAAATTAAATTATATGCGCCAAAACAACTTCTTATACTCTTAATATTATTAAAAACACCTGCAGATACATGGGGTTTCAAGTTATCTTCAACTAAGTACCCTTCACAATTAATTAGCAGAGGCTCATCCAGATCGAATAAATAATCCACTTTAAATTTACTACTCACTGCCACATCGCCAAAAAAAATCAAAACTAAACACCTTAAAATATAGAAAGAGTGTAAATTTTCACGAAATAAAATCTGATGTAGAGTATATCAAAGATTCCTTTCCTTTATGAACTATACGGTTATTTCCTTAACCGAATAATTACTTTTACACTAAAAAATTTTTAATATATATCAAAAAACAACCAAGCCAAGCACTTAGAATGAGATGTAAAAAATAACATCGTATCCAACAACTAAGTAATGACAGCGATATCTACATCTCCTTCTTTGATAATTGTAGGCTCTAATATCGCAATTGTATTTCTACCAGCCCCTACATAGCGATAGCTATATTTTTTTAGCTATGGTATCCATGGCACCAGTTTCAATACCCATTAAATGGTTACCTGTAAAGCTTAAGAGTAACTTAAGCGGTTCAAGAACCTGAAAAGAAGAGGGGTATACAAATACTCCGTGGCTGATAGTTCCAACCTTTATATCCTCATTTTTTTCATACAAGCACCCTTCACAATTTACTATTGTAAATTCGCTGGAGAAATCAAAGCCTAATACCAAACCACTAAAGGGCTATGTAAAGTCACCCAAGATATTCAGAAAAAGAGATTACCTTTTTCTGATTAGTTTAGCTGGAACTCCACCTACTATCGAATACTCTTCTATATCTTTTGTAACAACAGATCCTGCAGCCACGACTGCACCCTTCCCAATTGAAACTCCGGGAAGAATTGTACAATTACCTCCTATCCAAACATCGTCACCAATTGTTACTTTTTTTCGATCATGTCCCGAAAAGAAAATTGAGTCATTCTTGTTTTCTGGAATCTTGTGATTTCCTGTAACAATGAGTGCATTGAAGCCAATTAAAACCCTACTACCGATTTCTAACCCACCATCAGTATAAACCTGCACACCTTTTGCCAAATCAACATCTGAGCCAATAATTAAATTTCTACCCGAAAAAACTCTAACTCCTGAGTAGAAGACTACTCTTCGGCCTATTTTAGCCCTGAATATACTCCTTAGGTACATCGACTTTAATAAGTTTAGCAACCTAAACCTTGGTAACAAAAAAACAAGAGAAGAAATGACTTCAATTAATACAACTAACAAGTATTTCATAAATTTAACATCACAATAAATGATAAAAAACAGACATAAAGCAATGCCATTAAACGAGTTCGTAGTTTGTCGTCCAAAAATAAAATGCCTATGATACCATTTGATTTCATTATCAGCACAGCCAAAATCACTCCTTTCAGTTGCAATATTAAGAATAAAGGGTAAATCATTAACAACCCAATTAAGGAGGTAAATAATGTGATTTTATTAAGTAAGACATACATGTCTTTTGCTCTTAATAAAGACTGCGAGGTAAATGCGAAACTGTATAAGCTCGCAACAGCTATAAGCAAAGAAAATACATTCCCTAGCTCCTCAAAGCTCCGACCACCGTACCATACTAAAAGGGTATGACTAGCCTCAAAAGTAAAGAGTAATGACAAAATTAAAAGCAGTCCTGATAAGGCGTATGTAATTACCCTTAACCTGCTATATAGAGAAGAACCCGTACAAATTTTTGGATACATGTAACTATTCGTTAATTGGATTGGTAAGTTTGTTTTATTCGCTAGGTCAGCTAAGATTGAATAGTATGCAAATACCCCTCCCCCAAGAAATTTAGAAATGAATAGCCTATCTGTAAAGTCAATAATAGCCCTTAAACTATTTTGAGTCAGAGTACTAAATACGCGCGCCCCCCCTTTGAAGTTTACTTCAACTGCCGAATCTTCAACTAAACAGATAAAAACAACTAAAATTAAAAAATGAGTTGTAGGTAATAAAAAATAAATATTTTCAAAAGTTTCAAGAAAGGAAATATAACAGAGCATTATATACATTATTGAAAATAGCGTACTGCGTATTAACACAGCAGTACCTACCTTACCTGAAATATCCAACATTGCCCAAAAAACTGACGATAATATGTAGAAATAAAAAGAGGTTAACACTGATATTATGAAAAGCGCTGAAGCATCAATAAATAAACAATAGCTAAGTATAAGTGGGATTAAAGTAATTGCTACAAATGAAGATAAATTAAATAATGATAACTTTGAGTAGATTTCTCTATTAAAATTACTAATTAAAACAGGCTTTAGAACATCAAAGGCTCCGAAAAGCGCATTGACAAAAATGAGCAACATTACAATATGAAGCTGTTGTTCATTGAAGTTTCTAGCTATGACCGGATATATGGCAATACCTACAAAAGAATTTACTAGCGTTGCAATTATTAACTGATTCTTCTGATTAAGAGCTTTCATTAAAATTTAATTTACAATAAAAAAGAGACACTAAAATAGCAAAGATTGGGGCCGTCAAAGGCTGCCTATAAGGAACATTAATGTTACTACTTAACAATAAAAAAATAAGACTTAGAATGCCCCCCCCAACTAAAATATGATTTTCAAGGTATCTATAATCAGTAAAGATTATAATTTTTAAGCTTTTAATTATTATAGCTCCAGAAAATAAAAGAATCACCCCCCCCCCTAAAACGCCAGACCAAGCAAACACATCAACATAAAAATTATGAGCGCTCGGAGCTAAAATCCCTAACTGAGGCATACTTATATTTGGTGGAAGCATTCCAGTACCAACAAAAGGAGCACTATTTATGATTACCATATAATCGGCAATCATCACATCCCTAGCACCAAACTTTGCCCCCCCTTCAGCCAAAGAAGCAAACTTTGATAATAGCCTTATATCTTCACTTCCAATACCGCTTAATATAGCGCTCAAGTTGAGATAGATAAGGAGTAAAAACACTGGCGCTGATAATGTTGCGAATAAGAGCATGCTTTTTTTTGTTGAAATTACAAAAAGTAACATACCAAGCATATAAACTAATATCCCTTCTCGTGAACCTGTAAATATAATTGCAACGAAGGTTATAAAGTTCAACGAATAAAAGAACCATTTCCTATGGTTCACTTTTCCTGAGCGTATTAACCAATTAGTAAAAAGCGTAGAGTACGATAACATAGTAGGAACATAGACATATAACTGATACTGACCCGGCAACACTTTATTTTGCGCCATACGCCCAGAATCAGTGAGAGCACCAAAAATCAATATTTCAAAAGCACCACAAAGAAATATATAGAGAGCGCCAATATATGCACCATAAGTTATCCCATTAAATAATCGCTCAATTGCAAACGAATTATTTTGGATACTGTAGAACACGCATAGCCAAAAGAAAAATAAATTCCATTGGATGGCATAAAGCATTGCTTTTGGTGATATTGATACATGATTAACCGCAATAACTAGTGAATATACAAAAAACGATAAAACAATCAGAAATAAATACCCTCCCCTTATATTTCTACTATCTTTGTATAAATTAAAGATTGTTAAGACTATCAACAA
>Ga0105358_10001816_pt1 | contig 11382 bp, 10 predicted proteins | sample GOMGulsemesocosm_5_FD_83509 | JGI IMG/M metagenome (GOLD analysis project Ga0105358, IMG submission 83509) | Methane-oxidizing microbial communities from mesocosms in the Gulf of Mexico - GOM15C Gulf of Mexico | ecosystem: Environmental > Aquatic > Marine > Cold seeps | place: Gulf of Mexico...
AATACGTCTTTTAACAGTTTTTTAAAACAAGCCTCTAAGGGGTTTTTTTCTGGGCTACTAATACACGGCGTCGTTGTTCTTGCATTCATCTTTTTTGATGTCAGAAGTATATCGAGCGATGCGCAGTTAACACTAAAACTCATCATTAAGGCATTATTCGCAGGACTCGTTGTTGCCCTCATAGAAGAAACACTTTTTCGTGGCCTCTTTTTCAAACTAACAAAATCTTGGCATAACGCCTTTACAGCTGTTTTCGTTAGCAGCTTCTTCTACGCTATCTTGCATTTCATCAAACCGATTGAGCATATTGACCAGAACGTCCTAACTATTCAAAGTGGTTTCGAGGTTATTTTTAATGCGTTTAGCGCTCTTACAAGTATGCAAGCAGGTGATTTCTTGGCCTTATTCAGTGTCGGTGTTCTGCTGGCATTGGTTCGACTTAGAACCAACACCTTAACTTACTGCATCGGCCTTCACGCCAGCTGGGTTTTTCTAATAAAAATAGTTAAGGAATTAACTGATAATAATCGGCATGCGGATTTAGCTTACCTAACCGGTCAATACGATGGCATAGTGGGTCTTCTCAGCTTTGCTTGGATTGCATTACTCTCTATTATCTACATGATCTATATCATTAAATCGAAGGATCGCCTCTCTTCTTAAAAACCCTCTCCTTGACATGCTTTACTTATGGATTAGAATGGGAATCATTATCATTAACGTTTAATACCCCATGTCAAGAACCAACGAATTGACAACTAACAGCACGTTAGCCGATATTGCGATCGGTCAAAAAGTGATGTTACGCAAAAATCAAATGGATCATAAGCTAGAAAAAAAGCTGTTAGCTCTTGGCTTTTCAAAATTGATTCCCCTTCAAGTAACACAAAAAAGAAAAGGCGGCCTAGTTGTTAGCATAGGTAACGCGCGCATTGCCTTAAACGAGGCCTTAGCGCAACAAGTCCTAATTCAATCACTATGACAAAACAATGCTGCGACGCAGCCACCCCAGTATCACTATCAAATAAAAGCCCTGTTGTTGCCGTTATTGGCAACCCAAATTGTGGCAAATCAACGTTATTCAATGCCATTACAGGTATAAAGCAAAAAACAGGTAATTGGCCTGGGGTGACGGTTGAACGTCGGGAAGGCCTTGCTAAAATTAACGATCAAGAAATCATACTCGTTGACCTACCTGGTGTTTACGCACTCGATAGTGATCGCGAGGCGCTGGATGAACAAATTGCCCGCCAATATATTTTATCGGGTGAAGCCGATGCTTTATTAATCGTTGCTGATGCTGCCAATCTAGAGCGCAGCCTCTATCTTACGAGCCAGTTATTAGAAACGGGTATACCAGCGATATTGGCTTTAAACATGATGGATGTCGCTAAATCTAGAGGCATGGATATCAATCTTGACGCCTTATCTCAGTCGTTAGGCTGTCCAGTTGCCGCCATCATGGCACGGCAGAACAAAGGTATCGATGCGCTTTTGAAGCAACTTTTAGAGGCTCTACAAAATAAAACCAATCAGCATCTTGAAATCGACTACCCTTCAGCCATTAAGTCAGCCATCGGCGAGATAAGTTCCACATTAAACACCGGGCAACAATCACAGTTTATTTTGCAGTGGCACGCAATCCAGTGCCTAGAGGGTTACTTCTCACCAACGACGACCGAGCAAACACACGAGGCTTGCCGCCGCTTGCAGCTCGGCATTCAAGAAGAAACAGGGGAAGACGCGGACACGCTTATTGCTGCTAGCCGCTATGAATTTTCACATCAATTAACCTCGCAGGTTGTTGAACAAACAAAAAGCACTCAACAAACATGGTCCGACCGCGTAGATAAAGCGGTTCTTAGCGATTATTTTGGCCTGCCAATCTTCTTCTTCAGCATCTATTTAATGTTCAGCATCACCATTAATTTTGGTGGCGCATTAATTGATTTTTTCGATATCACTGCGGGTGCACTGTTTGTCGATGGCTTGAAAATACTGCTCCAGAATTTGGGTTTCCCAAACTGGTTTCAGGTCTTACTCGCCGATGGTTTAGGCGGTGGCATTCAGGTTGTCGCGACCTTTATTCCAATCATCGCCACTTTGTACTTCTGTCTATCTATTTTGGAAGACTCAGGTTACATGGCACGTGCCGCCTTTGTGATGGATCGCTTTATGCGCAAACTCGGTTTACCCGGTAAAGCCTTCGTACCGTTGATTGTTGGTTTCGGTTGTAACGTGCCATCCATCATGGCAACACGCACCTTAGAAAAACAGCGCGACCGCATCATGACCGTGATGATGGCGCCCTTCATGTCCTGCGGCGCTCGGCTGTCGGTTTACGCATTATTTGCCGCGGCCTTTTTCCCTCAGTCTGGGCAAAACATCGTTTTCTTACTTTATCTGCTCGGTATCGCCGCCGCTATTTTTACCGCACTACTGTTAAAAAGCAGCGTGCTCGAAGGCGAGTCTGATAGCTTCCTTATCGAACTGCCGCCTTATCATCGCCCTGCTATTAAAAGCTTATTTCTTCACACTTGGGAACGCTTAAAGTCCTTCGTGCTGGAAGCAGGCAAATTCATTGTCTTAATGGTCATGGTGATTAATATCTTAAATTCTGTGGGAACAGATGGCAGTTTCGGCAACGAGAACAGTTCAAAATCTGTGTTGAGCGAAGTGAGCAAAACATTCACTCCCGCCTTTGAACCCATGGGTATTCAAGAAGAAAACTGGCCAGCCATCGTCGGTATTTTTAGCGGCTTATTGGCAAAAGAAGTCGTTGTTGGCACACTGGATGCTGTTTATTCAAACCTTGAAGGCAACACCGGCGAAGATGAAGAAAGCTTCAGTCTTAGCGCAAAGTTCTCAGAAGCTATAAGCACGACTAACGAAAACTTAAGCGATGCATTCCATAATATGGGTGACCCGCTCGGTTTACGCACACTCGATGCCAACAGTAATATTGAAGAGGCGGCAACAGAACAAGACGTCAGCCACGCCCTATTCGGCACCTTAGTAAAATACTTTGATGGCAAGGTCGGCGCTTTTAGTTACCTGTTGTTTATACTTTTGTATGTGCCGTGTGTGGCGGCCATTGCAGCCGTTCAACGAGAAACAGGCACACGCTGGGCAATGTTCTCCATTTTTTGGAGCTTATACCTCGCCTATAGTATGGCCACTTCTTTCTATCAAATAGCATATTTTAGCCTGCACCCAACGCAAACGTTGATATGGCTTGGTATCTTTTTTGTTGGGTTTTTAGCTATTTGGCTAACCCTACGCCAACTAGGCCAAAAACTGCTCGCTATTGATCACTCTGTCGTCGGAAGCACATGATCTTATTAGAAATTAGGGATTACATAAAAGCAGCAGGCAGCGCCCCCGTACGCGACCTTGCTCTACACTTCAATATAGCTCACGACGACGCCCAATCCATGATCGAACATTGGGTTAAAAAAGGTTACGTAAGAAAACTACCGCCCGGCTCGCTTTGCCAAGGTGGCTGTCGTAGTTGCGACCCTGATAGCATAGACATTTATGAATGGAGCAAGACCTAAGCTCACTGAACTTTTCTAAAAAACACTAAAACAGCTTTAGAGAAAATATCGCTACCCATGTTGCTAAACTATCAATAGAGCTAAACGCCTGTGTAAAACCTGCCGATCTGCAGCGCTTTTTACGCTAACAAATCATCTGTAAAAACACGCTCATCTTTCAAGCCAATCCCAGACAATTGCATACGTTTCGCCTCGGTTAGCAAATAAAGCAAGGTATCTGCTGCTTTCTCATAACTAAGCCCAGCCGGCCTGATATTAGACACACAGTTTCTATTCGCATCTGTATTGCCTATTTGCGGTTTATAAACTACATAAGCGCCCAAGCTATCAGGGCTACCTAGGCCTGGTCGTTCGCCAATTAAAATAACCGCCATTTTTGCACCGATTAACGCACCAATTTCATCTTCTATCGCAACCCTCCCAAAGCGCGCAACCAGCAACGGTGCAATACGCCAGTTGAGTTCTAATAAGCGAGGTAGCAGCAAGGACAATACAGCCTTAGCATGTTTATCAGCAGCCATCGCTGACAAGCCATCACTAACAATAAAAACCACCTCATAAGATGCGACATTATTACGTAATAATTGTTGCGAGCCCGCGTCTAAACAACGCCCTAAATCAGGCCTCGTTAAATAACGAGAGCGATCTTTGGCTTGGCTTTCAAGCAATAAAACTGCGCCGTTAATCGGCATTAATTTTTTAACGAGGGCATCGCTATCAAATTCATGATGAACCGCATCACGGGCTTTTGCGTGCGCCAACTTAAAATCCAGCCAATCATCGGTTCTAAGACTACCACCGGCTCGGCCCAAGGCAATACGCGCCGATGTAAACGCCTTCAAATTAAACCAAGGGTCGTTCAAGCTGATGTTGGAATCACTCATAAGCACCCTATTGAGCCATCAGCAATGGGTGCTGCTCACTGGCAGGTAACAGCATATTGTTGTCATTAATAATATGCATCGACTTAAGCCATGCCTCAAACTCAGGCGCTGGCCTTTTGCCTAATACTTGCCTCAAGTAGTGCATATCATGGAATGAAGTCGATTGATAATTGAGCATGATGTCATCAGCACCTGGCACACCCATAAAAAAATTACAGCCAGCAACACCTAACAGCGTTAACAAATTGTCCATATCATCCTGATCAGCCTCTGCATGATTGGTATAACAAACATCACAGCCCATCGGCAAACCGAGTAACTTGCCACAAAAATGATCCTCTAAGCCCGCACGGGTAATTTGTTTACCATCGTACAAATATTCCGGCCCAATAAACCCAACCACACTGTTCACCAAAAAAGGGCTATATTTTCTCGCCACGCCATATGCTCTGGTTTCTAACGTCTGCTGATCAATACCGTGATGCGCCTGCGCAGATAAACACGAGCCCTGCCCCGTTTCAAAATACATCACCTGCTGACCCACCGTGCCTCTATTTAGCGACAACGCCGCTTGCTTTGCTTCCTCAAGCATATTCAAGTCAATCCCAAAGCTTTTATTCGCCGCCTCTGTCCCAGCAATGGATTGAAAAACAATATCAACCGGCGCACCTTGATTGATCGCTTCCAGTTGTGTCGTCAGGTGCGCTAAGACGCAGGACTGTGTTGGAATATCAAAACGTTGAATAAGCTCGTCTATATTAGCCACCAGTCGCTTGACACTTTCCACACTGTCTGTCGCCGGGTTAATACCAATCACCGCATCACCGCAGCCGTACATCAAACCATCTACTATTGACGCGCCAATGCCTTTTGCATCGTCTGTCGGGTGATTCGGCTGTAGCCTAGTAGCCACGCAACCTGGCAGCCCTATCGTGTTACGAAATTGACTCACTACCTGACATTTACTGGCGACTAATATCAGGTCTTGGTTGCGCATCAACTTACTCACCGCGGCCACCATCTCAGGCAGTAATCCGCTCGACAATGCCGCTAACTCGGTCGAAGTCGTCGAATAAGATAATAAGCGGTTACGTAAATCACCGACCGTATCATTTTCTATTTTTTTAAACGTTTCAGCATGATGCTCATCGAAAATTAAACGAGTCACTGCGTCAGATTCAGGCGGAATTAACGGCTCTTCAAGAAAGCGCTTCAGCGGCGTATTTGCCAACAACATCTGCGCTACAACACGCTGTTCCTCAGTTTCGGCCGCAATACCCGCTAAGTAATCACCACTTTTAACGGACGATGCTTTCGCCATTAAGTCGGCTAGGTTTTTAAACCGGTATGAACACCCGCCAATTGAATACCTGTAGTCAGCCATTGTTTTAAGGTTTACCTCCCTTAGTGATCACATAACGTCGAAACGACTCAAATATTACTTAAAATAACCACCAAAATTTTGCCTAACCTTTTGTATAGGAATTGAAATACCAAAGCCTGTGTTAAGCGCAGAGCCTTGCGCCACTTTTATGGTGTTAACCGCTACCACATGCCCATTATCGGTAATCAGTGGCCCACCACTATTCCCAGGTAAAATTTTTGCGTCAGTGGCAATTCCCCTTGCTGAAATTTGAGTCACCGTCCCCTCGGTTAGCTGATCTCGCAAACCCAACGGGCTGCCAATCGCATGTACACTGGTGCCCTGTGACACCCGTTCTGTCGAAATTTCAAGATACGGCGCCTTACATGCGTCCACTTTAAGCAAGGCCAAATCGTCTTTAGGCGACACCTTAATAAGCCTCGCTTTAGCTTTCGTGTTGTCTTTTAAAATAATTTCAAATGACCGCGCCACATTTGAAACCGCGCTTGAGAAATTAAATTCCGACTGTTGTTGTTTGAATTTTCGCTCGGCCTCATTCAACCGTCTTGAAGCCTCATTAATTTGTTGTTTATCTTGGTGATATTGCTGCTGATAAAGCGAATATTCCCGCTGCGATACTTGCCTTTCTCTTTCAGACGACAAACCATCCATATAAAGCTTAAAGTCATCTAGTCTTTGCTTATTGATGAGCAGCCGCTCTTCCTGATTAGCAACCTCCAGCTTCTTTCGCTCAAACATTAAGGCGTTTTGCTTTATCTTAGCTTCCGTAACAACCCACTGCTTCCCCTTAGCGGGACGTACGACGTGTTTATTGGTAATAAGGTAGCAGTCACCTGTTACAAAAAAACCAGAGCCTGAACCAAGCTGACTTCTAACCGTCACTACCGCCATCGTCGCTTTTTGAACTGGATTACTAGGGCTATATTTGTCGTTCAATAATGCAACAAAATCTCTCGTTTTCCCAGATGATGAGCCAAAACCTCGATAAGAACGAACAGCTGTAGAACCGGCAGATTTTTTAGGTGAGTCAGAAAACTGCCAACGCCCATTCTCATCCTTGTATTTAAAAATCTCTGCCATGCAAGTACTCTGAAAAAAGAGCACAAAAAACACGCATAAAACGAGCTTAAAAAGGGCCGATTCAATAAGCGTCGGGGTGATTTTTCAATCCTCTAGTGTAAAGCTGTCAACGAACGCATTTAATTTGGTTTGCACCAACTCATAGGTTTCATTAATGTTACTAGCGATCTCGCCCTGTAAAACATTTAACCCACTTAGAATATCTCGAGCTTCTGAAAAACCCTTCTCAATACCGCCTTTAATAAGCTCAGTAAAGGCCAACAGCGCCTCATCCTCAACTAATTCAGGGTGCTGCTCTTGATAGCTAGCAAAAAAGGCTGTGCTCAAAGAAACAATTCGCTCTGCCGTCGCATCCGGACTAACATCCAGACCCGAATCATAGGCATTTTGAATTGCATTCTCTCCTAAGCTAGCACTCAACGCTTCATTAATGCCGTCGAGAGCCGTTTTTAGCACTAATGCCTGAGGAGAATCAGCCGCACTCAAACTAATCGTTGATTCTAAAATAGCCGAGTTAAGTGATTTTTTTGCTAAATTTTTCTCGTGTGCCAGTGCCGAAACTTCTTGCCCCATTGGGCCATCCGCTTTCTTATCGTTACTTTTAGCCAAGTTTTGCACTTGTTGATTAAAGGGAATCGATGCTTGAATAGTCACAATATCCTCCTGATTTTGCTGAACTAACAGTGTACAACTATTTTATCGGCCATATCTGTAGGAAGTTTAGCGGTATGGAGGGTTAAAACACCTTATCTGACAGCAATTTCTTTCTCAATGGCGTTGGTTTCAAAACAAATCGTCAGCAGAATTCACGTTAATGTAGGCCGTAGCTGTTATGCAAAAAAGCTACTCCCTTACTCTTTAATTATATAGCTCACTCACTCTGCCCTTGACCATTAAGTAAACCACTTCCCGCAAAACAGTATATAGCTTCATTGCCTTTTCCTGATCTGTATCAAGGCGTTAAAAGCTCTATCCTCCTAGAATTTACACAGAAGTGAGCTGTCAAACAAATTGTGTGCCGGTTCTTCTTAATAAAAACCATTTCCAGTATCTACTTAAAGAGGACAGAATATTATGAGCAATGATATCGATTATCATCAATTTATTGACAACGAAGAAGGGTGGGTTGACCGTCGCATCTTTTGGGAAGAAGAGATTTACGAACAAGAGTTAAAACAAATTTTTGCCAAATCATGGCAATTTATAGCGCACGATTCAATGATTCCTAATGCGAATGATTTCTACACCACGTACATGGGTGAAGACGGCGTTATCGGCGCACGCCAAAAAGACGGAAGCGTCAAAGTATTTTTGAATTCCTGCCCACATCGAGGTAATAAATTTTGCTATGCCGATGAAGGCAACACACGTTCCTTTATTTGCAACTACCATGGCTGGAGCTTTGGTATAGACGGCAAACTAGGTGCTTTAGCAAATGAGCACGTTTACGATGACGGTGATATCGACAAAGAAAAGTGGAGCCCGAAACAAGCACGCGTTGCCACATACAAAGGCCTAATATTTGCTACTTTTGACCAAGAAGCGCCTTCACTTGAAGAATGGCTTGGCGATTTCCGTTGGTACTTAGACATGATGTTCGACAACGACGGTGAAACCGAATTCATCAGCGGTGGCATTAAGTCGTACGTTAACGCTAACTGGAAGTTTGGTGTTGAAAACTTCGTTGGTGACGCCTACCACGCGCTTTGGAATCATGACTCTGGCCTTAAAGCAATGAACAATGGCGAAGGCTTTGGCCCAGCGGTTAACGAAGAATCCTTCCATGCCAGCGTTAATGGGCACGGTTGGGAGTTTGGTACCGATGGTTACGCCGATGTATTGATTACTGGACGCCCTATCTGGATGAAATACGTCCAAGATGTGATTAAACCAAAAATGGAAAAAACGCATGGCGAATTGCGTTCAAAAATATTTGGTTCGCTCGCTTCGGTGTCTATTTTCCCAAACATTTCGTTCCTACCCGGCATTCAAACCTTCCGTGTTTGGTTACCTAGGGGACCTAAAAAGCTTGAACTAAGAATTTTCACCATCGTTAATAAAAATATGCCTGATGAAGTCAAGCAAGAAATTAACCTTGGCTGTATGCATACCTTTAACCCTGCCGGTGTGTTGGAAATGGATGATGGCGAGAACTGGGAAGGCAACACGCAAGTTAACAAAGGCTATCTAACTCGCCAAGAAAAATTGCATTATGGCTGTGGCATTAGTCGTGAAATTGAACACGAAGAGTTGCCGGGCATTATTTATGCCGGTCAATTTAATGATGCCAACCAACGACATTTTTACACCCGTTGGGCCGATTTAATGAATGCTGATAAGTGGGACGACGTACCAACTCGCTACACACCTCGCTTCACCGGCAAAACCACTATTGAGGAAGAATAAGATGTCGACAGCACAAGAAGATATGAGCCTAGCCGCGGTTTCTATTGAAACGCTTATCGAAGTTCAACAATTTCTATATCGCGAAGCACGCATTCAAGATATGGAGAAGTTCCGTGAGTGGCTCACTATGCTAACCGATGACGTTCATTATTGGATGCCATACCGTTACCAGCGCTACCGTAAAAATGAGAAAGAACCCACCATTTACGACCAATCGTATTATTGCGACACAATGGAAGATTTGAAAAAGCGCGTCATCCGCACCGAGACCGGCACTTGTTGGTCAGAAGATCCAGCGACTCGCGCTGCTCATGTTGTTACCAATATTGAAGTAGAGCCAACCAGTAATCCTGATGAGTTCACCGTGTACTCGTTGATCACAGTTCATAGAAACATGAATGAAGATGAAGAGCACACGATGATAGGACACCGAACAGACCTCATAAGGCGTGTGAACGGTGTTTTAAAACTCGCTAAAAGAAAAATTATTCTTGATCAAAACATCTTCATGAATAAAAGCTTAAACGTTTACTTATAGCGCAACTCATTAAGCATTAAAAAAAGGCCCTGCTAATGCGGGGCCTTCTTAAATACAAACTGGAGAAATATATGGTTGAAGTAATAGAGCTGGGTTACGTTGGTCTCAATGTAACAGACATGGAAGCGTGGAGAAGCTACGCAACCGAGTGTATAGGGTTAGAAATTGCTGAAAGCGATAAAGATGATCGTTTTTACCTAAGGATGGACAAACAACACCACCGCTTCACTATTTTCAAATCTGACCAAGATGACCTTGCCTATATGGGCTGGCGCGTAAAAGGGCAGGAAGAATTTAAAGCCATGCAACAGCAATTGACCGATGCAGGTGTTGCCTTCCGCGTAGGAACAGAAGAAGAAGCACGTGAACGCCACGTGTTGGCTCTCATTAAACTTGACGATCCTTCTGGAACGCCGAACGAAATTTACTACAGCCCACAAGTAGACGTCATGAAGCCTTTTCACCCTGGGCGTCCAATGCATGGCAAATTTGTTGCCGGTAATCAAGGGCTAGGACACGTTCTAGTACGTTCTGATGATGATCAGGCCACTTATGATTTCTATAAATTACTGGGCCTAAAAGGATCAATTGAATATAGAATTGCGCTGCCCGATGGCAATTGTGCTGAACCCGTTTTCATGAGCTGTAACGACCGCCAACATTCAATTGCTTTTGGTTTTCATGGCATGGTTGAACGCCTAAATCACCTGCATATCCAGTACACAGAATTCGATGATTTAGGCATCTCACACGATACCATTCGTAATCAAAAAATTGATGTAGCCATGCAGCTGGGCAAGCACGCTAATGATCAGCTTTACACTTTCTACTCGCCAACACCGTCAGGTTGGTTAATGGAACTCGGTTGGGGCGATTGCGTCAAACCAGAAGCTCAAGAGCACTATACTGGCGATATTTTTGGCCACGCGGTGGAAGCAAGCGGTTACGGCATGGATATTGAGTTATAAAAAGTCACAACTGCATGGGTTAATTAAATCCTTCGCAACAAGTCTGTAAAAAGAAACGCTCATTAACTTGGGCGTTTCTTTTATCACCTGACTAGACTGTCACCTCAAGCCTATTACCTGATAGTTACCTTTAGTCTTTAAAGAAACTTCGATTGGCTTGCCGCTTTCATTTTTCCAGTACCAGCCGTGAGAACCATTAAACGGCACACTTTTTGAGCCATTACCCTTATCTGCCGTTGCCTCTTTATAGCTTTTAAAATAGCCCGTTGTGTCTCCCTGCGGCTCACCGTGGAAATCAAAATAAAGCATCGCACCATCTGTCTGCCATGAATATTCCAACACCGCATCTTTTTCCAAATAAAACTTATACTCTAAGCCGCTATTAGCAGGGATAATCAATTTAACCGTATCTTGCCGTAACAATGTTCGCTCATCACACGAGCCTAGCGTTGGCTTAACTGCTTGCTCAGCATTCTCCGCCATCACAGTTAAACCCATGGCCTTGCCGAAACCAGTCGGGTCGATGCCATATTCCGCCGGCAGTACAACCGTTAACAAAATAATC
>Ga0105358_10001821_pt1 | contig 11366 bp, 10 predicted proteins | sample GOMGulsemesocosm_5_FD_83509 | JGI IMG/M metagenome (GOLD analysis project Ga0105358, IMG submission 83509) | Methane-oxidizing microbial communities from mesocosms in the Gulf of Mexico - GOM15C Gulf of Mexico | ecosystem: Environmental > Aquatic > Marine > Cold seeps | place: Gulf of Mexico...
CCCCATACGGTTCCAAACAAACCAATATACGGACTAACCGACGCGACACTCGCTAAAAAAGGTAGGCTTTGATCCAGCTTTTCTTCTTCTCGAGCTAACGCCACACGCATGACGCGCTGAGTACCCTCCATCACCGCATCAGGATCAGCACCACCCTGTTGACGCAGTCTTGTGTATTCTTTAAACCCAGCTCGAAAGATACTCTCGACGCCATCAATTTTACCGCTGGCCGATCGAGCGTTACTCTGGCGAAATAATTGATTTAAATCGACACCTGACCAAAACTCACGCTCAAAACTATCCAGCGCTGATTTAGCTCGGCTCTGGTAAATACCACGCTGCACAATCATCGCCCAAGAGACAATGGAGGCTAGAAATAACAAACCCATAACAAGCTGTACCAACAAGCTGGCATTGGCCACTAAGCCCCAAATTGACAAGGGTTCTGCATTTGGCATATCGACATCTCTTTTCTAGTAATCTGTTTTTGACAATGAATCGGGTAATTAAAAGTAAGCCAATGCTCACTCTGATATAGCCCAGTTTTATATAATGGCTACGTTTTTGCTCTAGTACTGACCTACCGCTAGCGACCGATAGAAACAAGCACATCTCGAATTTCACTCGGTAAGGCACAAGGCTTCATTGTGCTACCTTTAACACAGGCCACTTTTATTTGGCCTTCACACAGCAAGGTATCTCCACGCCAGACCTTCTGGGAAAATACCATATAGCTACGACGACAGTCTGATATATGAGCGCTAACGATAATCAAATCATCCAAACGAGCCGGACTTTTGTAATTCACATTGGCAGAATGAACCACCATTAGCAAACCTTCGTCGCTTATGGCGGGCTTATCAAAACCCAGTGACCGCATAAATTCTGTACGGGCACGCTCCATATACTTAAGATAATTCACGTAATAAACAATGCCGCCAGCATCCGTGTCTTCGATATAGACGCGTATCGGCACAGAAAATTCCGTGATATCAGATAGATTATCGATACTCATAACGCATCCGGTTAAAAAAGACAGAGCGGCAGTTTAGCGAATGGCTTAGGACAGGTAAATGGCAGCACCGCCAACGCTTAAGGATAAGCCTATAAATAGGTTCTTTTTATTACACCGGCTTACCCCAAGGCAAGGCGAAGGCATTGGGGCAACGGCACCGAAGTCCAACTATCAAAGGCTTAGGGTATCAATTGCTCGGTGCATCTAAACCAAAATGGCGGTAAGCATGATCAGTGACCATACGCCCACGCGGGGTGCGGATAATAAAGCCCTGCTGAATAAGGTAAGGCTCTAATACATCTTCGATAGTGTCCCGCTCTTCGCTGATTGCCGCCGCTAAGTTATCGACACCGACGGGGCCTCCTGAGAATTTTTCAATCATGGTTAACATCAAGCGTCGGTCCATATGATCAAAACCGTGATCGTCGACATTGAGCATATTCAAAGCGGCATCAGCGACCTGTGCCGATACTCTTCCGTCGCCTTTAACTTCAGCAAAATCCCTAACTCGGCGCAGCAGTCTATTAGCAATTCGAGGGGTACCTCGGGAACGGCGCGCTATTTCAACGGCGCCCTCTGGCTCCATTTCGATGCCCATCAGACGCGCTGACCGTGCAACGATTGTGGTCAGATCTTCTAGATTGTAAAACTCCAAACGCTGGACGATACCGAAGCGATCCCTCAGCGGCGAGGTCAACAAACCAGCTCTCGTGGTTGCACCAACCAAGGTGAATGGCGGTAAATCAAGTTTAATAGAACGCGCAGACGGGCCTTCGCCGATCATGATATCAAGCTGATAATCTTCCATCGCTGGGTATAACACCTCTTCCACTACCGGACTCAAACGATGAATTTCATCAATGAACAATACATCACCAGGTTCAAGGTTGGTCATTAAAGCAGCCAAGTCGCCGGCCTTTTCCAAAACCGGCCCCGATGTGGTTTTTAGATCAACTTCCATCTCATTGGCTATAATATTGGCCAATGTCGTTTTGCCTAAACCAGGTGGGCCAAATATCAAAGTGTGATCCAAGGCTTCGGCGCGCTTTTTAGCCGCGCTGATAAAAATACCCATTTGCTCCCGAACCGCTGGTTGGCCAACGTAATCAGCTAGGGATTTAGGCCGCACCGCTCGATCAACGACCTCCTCTTTCACTTTCGCCTGGGGAGAGATAACGCGTTCGACTTGGAGTTGATCTTTTTCAATCATAATTTGTCAGGCCAACCTTAGGGCAACATACTTTTTAAAGAGAGTCTGATGAGCTCTTCGCTAGTGCTAATATCTCCCGCGTGCTTTTTAACCACCGCGGCGACCATTTTAGTGGCATCGGTGGGCTTGTAGCCCAGTGAGGTCAAAGCGCTTTCAGCTTCTTCGCTGATCAACGGCGTAACTTTTGCGGCACCTGCCTGCTCCAGCTCACTTAGTGGCACTGTTGGCATATCCCAGTTTTTAAGTTTATCTCTTAGTTCAATAATAAGGCGCTCAGAGGTTTTTTTACCGACGCCAGGTACCTTAACCAAGGCGGCAGAATTATCCTCCATCACACAGCGAACCAGATCGCTAGACTCCATACCCGACAATATCGCCAGGGCCATTTTGGGACCTACACCGCTGACTTTAATTAGGGTGCGAAACAACTCTCGGTCACGTTTTTCTGCGAAGCCAAACAATTGCTGAGCGGTTTCACTAACCGCCAAGTGAGTGTGTAAAACCGCCTTCTCGCCTACAGCGCCCAAGCGGTAAATACTCGTCATCGGCACCTGTAGCTCGTAACCAACGCCCTGCACATCGAGTATGATCCATGGGAGTTGTTTTTCAATTATTGTACCGTTCAATCGGCCGATCATTTTTTGTCCTTCTGGATAGCCAAACACTGTTTAAAGCCGGATCTATTTGTAACAAGCCGGCCCTGCGCGCCCTTAAACAATACGACCACGTCGGTATTGGGTTGCGTCATATATTCGATTCATATGCCCTCGGGTGTTGATGTGGCACATAGCCACAGCCAAAGCATCGGCGGCATCTTCCTGGGGGGTTGCGGATAACTTCAACAAGGCCTTCATCATATGCTGGACCTGGAGCTTATCAGCGCCACCGTTACCAACCACAGATTGTTTTACTTTTTTGGCCTCATACTCAGCAATAGGAATATCTCGAAATGTCCCAGCTACTATGGCAGCTCCCCGAGCTTGACCTAGCTTGAGGGCTGAACCTGCACTTTTAGACATGAATACTTGCTCTACGGCAATTTCAGCCGGTTGGTACTCATCAATTACTTCAAGCATTGAATCGAAGATAATCTTCAGCCGGGCGGGCAATGTTTCCTGAGCCGGTAAGCGAATTACCCCAGAGCCAACATAAGCCGTTTTGCTTCCACAGATGTCGATAACGCCGAAGCCTGTCTTTAGCGAACCGGGATCAATACCTAAGATACGAGTGGTATTCACCAATGTGCCTCTACTGTTAATTTATCCAGTAGTTTGGCGAACTTTTGCCTATAGGTCAACATGGTAAAACTGTAGAGCGTAAACTGCCGCGACTGATAGGACCTAAGCAAGGGAGAGTTTGAGCATCATTAACTCCCCCCGAAGGAAGGTTACATGCCATAACTCACCTCAATTTAGGCATCAACACCTAATATCATTGGTATTTTTTAACGTCACACCGCCCGATCCTTAGCTAACTTCGACTCAATTGTACATTTTAAAATGGCCAAGCGATCGTAGGGGAGCGAGCCGAACCTACATATCCCCCCGATGGAGCCTCACCTCTGGGGCTGAAAATACCTATCGGTTTACCCAAACCCCAAAAGCGATAGCTCCACCTAACATCAAGCCAAGCTGAAAAGAACACTGTGCAATAGTTTGTTAAGATAAGGCTTTTAATAAGGCTAACGACGTGGAGAACACTTTGTATTCCAATATCGCCACCGAAGGTGAATCAATTAGCGAACTGAATTTAGATGGCGGAGCTTTGCTTGAAGCTCGGTTCGAAGTCTGCGAATTTTCATCTTGTGATTTTTCTTCCGCAACGCTCAATCGATGTGCATTTATTGAATGTACTTTTGAAAACTGCAATTTCAGCAACACTGATTTCAAGTTCAGCAAACTCATTGATTGCGAGTTCACTCTTTGCAAACTCTTAGGGGTAGATTGGACTAAAGTTCTCTGGCCCGACTTACAGCTCTCAGCACCGCTGGTTCTATCTGAATGTATTTTAGATAACTCATCATTCTTGGGACTTTCTCTGCCTGGCTTAAAGCTTTCTAGCTGTCGATGCCATGGGGTAGATTTTCGCGATGCAGATCTGTCGTCAGGTGACTTTATAGATTGTGATTTTGAACTGGCGCTTTTTGCAAACACCAACTTGAAAAGCGCTAATTTCAGAGGAGCCTATAACTACACTATTGATATCCGTAAAAATAATATTACCCAAGGGAAGTTTTCAAAGCTAGACGCCTTAGGTCTACTGGCAGGGTTGGATATAGAACTGTGTGATTGAGCGACGCTTATTTATCGATCAAATTACAGAGCTAGCTCTGGTAGTTTCTTAGCCTAAATACACAAAACCCTGTAACACTTTGAATATTTGCACGCCAAAGGATACGCCTGGCCAACGACAGTATCGCATTAGCATTTATATCTAAGTACGGAGCGTACAAATTAAGACCTCGTCAACGACTCTAGCCCTCCCCGGGCGCCAAACCCTAACGAAAGTTCGGACTTTGGCCTATCAACTGGACGCTCGCCGCTTGCAATTTCAGGGAGTAAACTATAATAAGTAATGGCACCTAAACACCGACCACTCACACAGAGAAGACCTTAAGCTAGCACGGTATCGCCATGCAAAGAGATTCAGAACAGTGCCTTTAACCTAATTTTCGAACCAGAGCAGGTTACCATTAACCTTCTAGGTTTGTTAAAACCTAACTAACAAGGAATAAATATGGGCCGTATTGGAAAACTAGCGTCAAGAAATATCGCTTTATTCGCCTTATTTTTGACTGCACTTCCATCGACTGGTTTTTCTGAGCAAAAATCGGGTTTAAACGTCTATATTTGGAGTGTCGATAAAACACGCCTCGAACCTGCAATGAGACCCTTCTCTCCTGAACAAATAAAGATATCAGCCACCTATGATTCGAAGAAAAATAACAGTAACGCCGAGAAATACAGGGTTACTTTTTCAAGAGCGTTAAAGTTAATGGAACGCAAAGTAGACATTTGTTTTTTAAACGTGAAAAAAACCCATGCCCGAGAGCAAATAGCTTCCTATAGCCAACACCCTGTATTCTTTTTCTCATTGCCAGAATTAATGATCCTTAAGTCACAGCAAAGCCAGTACGCATCGGAAGTTGACCTGAAAGAACTGGCTAAGAAACAGCAGATACAGGTAGGCATAATTTCAGATATCTCCTATGACCCGCGCCTAAGCAAGCTAGCAGAACAACATCCTAAATCATTCTATATTCGAGAAGGTAACCATCAACTAGGCACCATATTTGACATGATTCGACACAAGCGGCTAGATGCGACACTTGTCTTTTCATCATGGTTACGCGCTCAACATCGCGCCGGTAATTACGTAGACTTTATATCATTACCGATTAGAGGAATTAATCGCCCAGAACCAGGCTATTTAATATGCTCTGACACTCCGGCTGGGAATCAAGTAATTGATGATTTTGATCGCTCGTACATCGAACATGGTATGAAAGAGATGGTAATTGAAAATGCCAATCAAATGTTTAAACCTAAGCAAGTAGGCGATATTGAAGAGATTCTAAAATATTAGATAGGACTCTAGCTTCTGCATGACGTTACCACCATAGGGCAAGTCACATCAAAAAACTAAAGCAGCTGAGCTTAAATCATTACAAATAAGCCCTGCTGCTTTGTTGAGTTAAAAAACGACTTAGTCTTCTTTAACTTCTTCTACCGGCTTTTCTTTCTTCTTTAAACGAATATTCAAATCGTTTAACTGCACACTGTTTACCGCACCAGGGGCGTCGGTCATAACACAAGCGGCAGACTGCGTTTTCGGGAAGGCAATAACATCACGGATAGATGCTGAGCCCGTCATCAACATAATTAAACGATCCAAGCCAAATGCCAAGCCACCGTGTGGTGGAGCACCATACTGAAGGGCGTCCAGCAAGAAGCCAAACTTTTCACGCTGCTCTTCTTCTTCAATACCGAGTATTTCGAAGACGGTTTTCTGCATGTCTTGCTTATGAATACGAACCGAACCGCCACCTAACTCAGTGCCGTTCAAAACCATATCGTAAGCTTGTGACAATGCAGTGCCTGGGTTTGACTTTAGCTCCTCTGGAGAACAAGAAGGCGCCGTGAACGGGTGGTGTAATGCTGTCCAGCCACCGTCAATTTCTTCAAACATTGGGAAGTCGACAACCCACATTGGCGCCCATTTGCTAGTGTATAAGTCTAAATCTTCGCCCAACTTACAACGTAAGGCACCGAGCGCCTCGCTAACAACCTTAGACTTATCTGCACCAAAGAATACGATATCGCCATTCTTAGCACCAACGCGCTCCATAACCTGCATGGTGACCTCAGCGCCAAGAAACTTAATGATAGGAGACTGCAGTCCTTCAACGCCCTTTTCGATCTCGTTGACCTTAATCCATGCCAAACCTTTGGCACCATAAATGCTCACGAACTTGGTGTAGCCATCAATTTGCTTACGGGAAAGCTGAGCACCACCATCTATCTTCAATGCAGTAACGCGACAGCTTGAGTCGTTAGCAGGTCCGGCAAAGACTTTAAATTCGATATCTTTGAGTAGATCTTTAATTTCAACTAATTGTTGAGGAAGGCGCAAGTCTGGCTTATCAGAGCCATACTTATCCATCGCGTCGGCAAATGACATACGAGGAAAGTCATCAAATTCAACATCCATGGTCTCTTTAAAGAGTTTACGAATCATGCCCTCGGTGACGGCCATGATTTCTTCTTCGCCCATAAACGATGTTTCGATATCTATCTGGGTGAATTCAGGCTGACGATCCGCACGTAAATCTTCGTCACGGAAGCACTTGGCTATTTGATAGTAACGGTCAAAGCCAGACACCATCAACAATTGCTTAAATAGCTGAGGCGATTGTGGCAAAGCAAAGAACTTGCCTTCGTGGGTACGTGATGGCACCAAATAATCGCGCGCGCCTTCCGGTGTTGCACGAGTCAGTATGGGCGTTTCAATATCAAGAAAGCCGTTGTCATCAAGAAAGTTACGAATCGCGTTGGTCACCTTAGAACGCAATCGAAGGTTATTCTGCATTTCATTGCGGCGCAGGTCTAAATAGCGGTAATTCAAGCGAACATCTTCACCGACATTTGTGTACTCATCCATTTGAAACGGCATTGGTGCAGCTTCGTTGAGTATTTCCAACTCCAAACCGTAAATTTCGATTTCGCCCGTAGGCATATTCGCATTAACAGTTTCAGGGCTACGGGCACGTACCTTACCCTTAACCCGTAGAACATATTCGCTACGAACTTTTTCAGCTAGGCTGAAATTCTCTTGACCATCTGGGTCAAAAACAACCTGCACAATACCTTCTCGATCACGAAGGTCGATAAATATTACGCCGCCGTGGTCACGACGAGTGTCGGCCCAGCCGCACAAGGTCACTTCTTGATCGATGTGTGAGGCATTAAGTGAGCCTCCGAATACTGTACGCATGTTGATTTCCTATAAATTGGCCGCGCGGCCTTCAATAATGTCGACATCTGGTCTGATTAATCGACATTGTTAGAGCTATTGTTCAAATAATGCATACTCTTTTACAAGTCGCCTAACTATTAGCAGCATCCCTAAAGATACCATCTTCAAGTTCAGTCCGAAGTCGAAGATGCACCAGGGTTACCGGATAAATTTTTCTTCTTACCTGTTTTAAAGTCAGTTTCGTACCAACCACTGCCTTTGAGTCGAAATCCAGCAGCTGAAATTTGCTTACTCAATTCAGGTTTTTTACATTCAGGGCAGTCTTTTAATGGCTCGTCACTGAGCTTTTGCAAGGCTTCAAGGTTGTGCCCACAAGCCTTACACTGATATTCATATATTGGCATAGTTCACCACATCATTTCTTCTAATACTTAACCATCTTAGGGCGAACACACTTTACTGGGACATCATATAAGTCGTATAAATCAGTGAAGTGTCGCCGAGCCTCAATCCACCAGAAGCGAGGGCAGCTCACCCAGTTCAAAAAGCCGGCAATTATACCCCAGCCAAGGCTAGCAACAAACACCAAAATGCGCCCCAGCTTCAGTTTATCTTCAGCTAGGATCTGCCAGAAGCCTGTTTGATGCCTAGTTTTACATTTCCTCAATATAAAGACGGTTTTTTAGCGGTTTTTCTCTTATTTTTGTTGCGAGGGCGCGCACAATCCTATATATATAGGCTCAACCGTATCAACGGTAGTTTCAAGACTATATTTAAAGGCTTTTTTGTTGTTTTTCGCGGTCTTAGAATCACAACAGCCTTCTATACTAAACAAAATAACATAAGGGAAATAACAATGGCTGCTAAAAAACCTGCTGCAAAAAAAGCTCCAGCGAAGAAGAAAGCTCCTGTAAAGAAAGCTCCAGCTCCTGAGCGCAAGATCAAAGCGGTAAAAGAGCGCTACAACAAGACTCAAATCCTGAACGAAATCGCCGAAAATACCGAGCTGCCTAAAAAGCAGGTATCCATGGTATTGGAAGAGCTGTCTGCGATTATCGAAGGTCACATCAAAAAGCGCGCCTGTGGCGAGTTCGTATTACCAGGCCTTTTGAAAATCACCACCGTTAAGAAGCCAGCTAAGAAAGCCCGTAAAGGAATCAACCCTTTCACTGGCGAAGAAACCATGTTCAAGGCCAAGCCTGCGTCAATCCAGGTTAAGGTTCGTCCTTTGAAGAAACTGAAAGAAATGGCTGAGTAATCCCTTTCCTTCTGTTCATTTAGAGACATAAAAAAACCGGCTAAGGCCGGTTTTTTTATGTCTGATAGAATCAACCTCAGCCCAGCTAGAGCCCGTACAAGGCCTCCGCCTCCCGAAACTCTCTGCGAGCATGCTCAACGTCATGCCGATAGCGCTGTCGCTCTTGCTGCACCTGATACAACCTACGCTTCAAATTATCCAAATCAGCATAAGCATTTCGGCGTTCCTTGCTGGTCGTTTCGTCATCCAGCAAGGTTAACTCACGTTTTTTGATACTTCGTGCGAGGCTATTTATCTTACTGTCCGCCCCAGACAGACTAGATTCGATATCTCGCATGCGGCGCTCAGCTTTGTAAACTATCTGGCCATCGCGGTAGCGCTCTAAAAATGCAGTTTCAAGTTCAGGCTCACAAATACCGCGATAGCTGTAACCGCTTCGGCCAGCTGAATAGCCTGAGTGAGGTTGGCAAAAATCCTCCAAACCGACCTTACGCCCGACCTTATAACGCGCCAAGTCCATTTGCACACCATGCTTGGCACAATCTTGGCGGTATTCTTGAATCTGGTTAATCTGCACACCTTTGGCACCATCCTCAAAGCCAAGCGCTTCCCAATCAGAGTGTAAACACTCATCTTTACTTAAGCTTGAACACCCTGAAAGCAGAGCAATACAAAACGATACGACCACTAAGCGCCACATAAAAACCTCTGTATATTGATGCTACTCGTTAAATGTTCATTCAAGCCATGGTCCAAATCATAGTTCAAAATACAGCTTGAAACACAGCTCATGTCATCAATTATTACCGGTGGCCATGAACCATTGGTGAATCAAAATCTGGCTATTCGCATTGGCCGGCTAGGTTGCTCAGCTCACTTAACAAAGCCGCTAAAACTTTAGGCTGGCTAGTATTATTGCAATCAATAGTTATGTCGGCATATTTACGATAGAGGATCGTCCGCTCCTCGAAGACCTCTTCAAAACTCTGATCTTCACGTCGAGCAATACCTCGGCTTTCATAATTGTGAATCCGCCGACGCAGCTCGCCTAAGCTCGCATCCAAATAAACAATCGTCCCATATTCAGACAAGTGTTTCATGGCCGCATCACTATAAACGGCGCTCCCACCCGTCGCGATCACATGGGATTTCAGGTCAGTTTCTAAGATCACATCGGCTTCAACATCCCTCAGATGGAGGTAACCTCCAGCGTCCATAATTTCCTGCAGGGTCTGTTTTTCACGTGATTGGATCAGTATATCGGTATCAACAAAGTCCTTCGCTAACTCCTTAGCCAAAACAACCCCAATGGTACTTTTACCAGCACCGGGCATACCAATTAAAACAATACTCTGACCTTTGCGCATAGCTCTTCCTAATCAATTAACGCCATATACGCAGCATTATCCATAGCTCGAGATAAAACACCAGACACAAAAAACCTCGCTAGTTTCTTAGCGAGGTTCATTAGGGACATTCTATATCTTAAATTTAGCTCTAGGTGTATTCGTGGTATTTAACACCGGGTAAAACACACAGCATCTCATACAATAAATTAGATGCCACCACTGAGGTGTTGTGGCTCACGTCATAAGGCGGGGAGACTTCGACAAGGTCGCCGCCAACAACATTCAAGCCTTTGCAGCCGCGAATAATTTCCAAGCCTTGATGCACCGTTAAGCCACCCACTTCGGCAGTTCCTGTTCCGGGAGCATAAGCGGGATCTAAGCCATCAATATCGAAGCTGATATAAACTGGACCGTCACCGACCTTCTCGCGTACTTCAGCCATTAATGGCGCCAAGCTCTTGTACCAACATTCCTCTGCCTGTACCACTCGGAACCCTTGATCTCGACCCCATTGATATTCGGCGGGAGAATAGCCCGTACCACGCAAGCCGATCTGAACAACTCGGTCACCATCGAGCAAACCCTCTTCCATCGCTCGACGAAACGGCGTGCCGTGGGCGATTTTTTCACCAAACATATGCTCATTAGTATCCGCATGCGCATCAATGTGAACCATACCGACGGGGCCGTGCTTCTTCTTCAGAGCCCTTAATATAGGCAGAGCAATCGTATGATCACCACCCATAGTAAGCGGCATAATATCTTTAGACATGACGTCATCATAAAACGATTCAATGATGTCCATGCTCTTCAATAGGTTGAAGGTGTTGATCGGTACGTCGCCACAATCGGCAATCGTAAGGCTATCAAATGGAGCGGCACCGGTTGAAACATTAAAAGGGCGCAACATTCTCGATTCATCTCGAATCTCTCTGGGCCCCAATCGAGCGCCTGGTCTATTCGACGTACCCAAGTCAAATGGCACACCGAGGAAAGCCACATCAAGGTGCTCGTCCAGCTCCACCGCAGGTAAGCGCATAAACGTGGCTGGGCCGCCAA
>Ga0105358_10001822_pt1 | contig 11355 bp, 10 predicted proteins | sample GOMGulsemesocosm_5_FD_83509 | JGI IMG/M metagenome (GOLD analysis project Ga0105358, IMG submission 83509) | Methane-oxidizing microbial communities from mesocosms in the Gulf of Mexico - GOM15C Gulf of Mexico | ecosystem: Environmental > Aquatic > Marine > Cold seeps | place: Gulf of Mexico...
GGTATTTTCTTCTATAGATAAAGCCCCGTCACATATATGACGGGGCTTTTTTATACATCGAACGTATCACGCTATCATATGTAGGTTATTCTTTATCCGCATTTACGTGATGCACAACTTGCTGTGGATAAGGGATAGAAATACCATCTTTATCAAAGCTCTGTTTAATCGCTTTTGTCATATCCCAACGCACGCCCCAGTAATCAGATGATTTAACCCATAGGCGAACGATAAGATTGACCGAACTATCCGCCAATTCACCAACTGCTAAAACAGGCGCAGGATCAGTCATAATACGGTCATCATTTTTGGCCAATTTTTCAATGACTGCCATCGCCTGATCGATATCATCTTCGTAAGAAATCCCTGCAAGCAAATCAACACGGCGTGTATCATGTGCGCTGTAGTTTTTAATCGCAGAACCCCAGACTTGTGAATTTGGCATGATGATTTGCACATTATCACCTGTGGACATTTCTGTTGTAAAAAGCGACACACCCTTAACCGTTCCGGCTTGGCCTGCAACTTCAACAAAATCCCCTACTTTAAAGGGACGCAGCAACAGTAACATCACACCTGACGCCACATTGCTGAGTGTGCCTTGCAAGGCCAAACCAATCGCAAGACCAGCCGCACCTAAAACAGCAATCAGACTGGTTGTTTCAACACCAAATTTATTCAAAACGGCCAAAAGTGTGACGGCAATGATTAAATATTTTGCCATCGCAGATAAAAACCCAGCAAGCATTTCATCAACAGCTGCATTTTTTGATAAAGCTTTATGGAGTTTACGCTTTAAGAAACCTGCGAACCAGAAACCAATGATGAGAATAAGGATGGCGCCAATGACATCCAATCCATAAAACAAAATAAAATCTATCAAGGCTTGGCCTGTTTCTTCAACCTGATCTGACATAAACTTAAAACTCCTTAAATAATATATGTACAGTTCGTACTTTGGGCTAACTTATGCCGACATCACACAGAAAAAGAAATCCGGAAAACTCCTTAGTCGAGAACCCTTTTAAATAGAGGGTTCAGCCTAACATACAGAACAGGTATTTTTTACGTCTTCAATGTTCGCTTTTACAGTTCGATTTTTTTCTGCGATCCAAGATGTTATGCCTCGGCGCGCATTGTAAATGCCTGTAAAACCAAAACGACTGCTTAACAAGTCAGACGCGGAACGTGATCTATTGCCAGAATGACAGATCAAAATAACTTTTCCTGTTGGCTTTATGATTCGGGCCATATCCTCGGCAAATTTAGGATTAATTTTTCCATTCACCATACGATAAGGTAACAATTTGCTGCCTTCAATAATTCCAGTTTTTTTCCATTCTCCTTCGGTGCGAATATCGACCAAGGTCACACCCTGTTTCAACAGAGATTTAAGTTCCGTATTATCTATATTTTGATAAGCCAAGCCCGCTACGCTCAAAAGTTCCACTTCAAATCGCAATGTCGCATTGCCGGGGATCACGCCACCTGCACCTCGTGCGCCATATGCCATTTTAGGCGGAATGATCAATTCCCGTTTCCCGCCAACCTTCATTCCCAGCACGCCTTCATCCCATCCGGGAATAACTTCTCGTGCACCAAGGGTGAAGCTAAAGGGTTGTTTTCGATCCAGGCTCGAATCGAATTTTTTTCCATTCATCAACCAACCTGAGTAATGAACTTCTACAATTTTTTCCTTAACGGCTTCTTCGCCTGTGCCCATTACAATGTCGATGATTTTCAACTCTGCCGCTTGGGCAGACACAGTCCATATCATCAGGCTTAACAGACTAAATAAATGCACAAAGATATTATTCATTTCCTGATATTTCCCCTTAAATTTTCTTAAATCAATCTTACATTAAAGGTAGCTGATATAAAGCGTTTTTTCATCATCACAAAAAAATGATCTTAATTTTACGTTTTTAAGGTTTTTTTCGACATAATACCTTTTATTATATTTATAATGTCCAACCTGTAGTCTATAACTCTTAAGTAGAACAGCACACCTAAAAATAAAGGATTGCCATTCCAATGGCCACAGATGCAAACCAAAATGACATATTTCAGTCCATACGTAATACTGTTGGACAAACATTGGAAATGGCCGAAGCAGAAAGCAAAGTTTCTGCTGAAACACAAGACCTTCTGTCTCAGTTGATACTCACGCGTCGGGGCGATGGGGAAATTGTTCTGGATGTTAGCGCCCTTCAACGTATGAAGGCAGCAGACAACCAATGGACGAACAAAGAACGCAACGAACAAGATCGTCTTGTCAACCCAACGCGCCTTCCCCAATTGGTTCCCGGATTACAGGGTTTACAGTCAAGTCAATACCTGGCCTTTGTCCAACGTCCACTTGAACGCAATGGTGACAATTGCACATTTCTAGAAGCCGCTGCCTTACGCATTAGCAATCAATATCAAGCCAAAGAATTAGCTGCTGAACGTAATCGGCTGTTTGGCCGCTTCCAACGCTATGTCGCTAAAATTGTTATGGATGAAATCCTGACAAAAAAATACAACATCACGGACTCTGCAAAATTGGACGAGCTGCGTAATGCAACCCCGCCACAAAAACAATTCACAATGGCAGGCGAACTTTTAGAAATTTCAACAACCGAAGTTCTTGAACGACTTTATAAATACGCAGTTGCCCTGACCTTGATTGAACGCATTAAAGCAAAAGCCATTAAGGTTAAAAAATCACAACCTTCTTTTGAAAAATCTCTGCGCCAACTTGCTGGAAATAATGCGGGTGCCGCATCAAAAAATCGCATTAAAGATATCTTTATGGGCTTTCATAAAGATTTAGAGGTAATGACAAAAGAATTTGCCAGCCTTCCTAAAGAACTTTCCCCCATTTTGAAAAAAATGCACAGAGACCAGTTTGGAACCAGCTATACAAGCCTACATCGCCATGCCGCACGCCTAGATGCCATTGCATCGCGTTGGTTGATTATTATTAATGAAGCAGAACATCAAAGCCCCGCAAGTATTGTAGAAAAAATCAAGGGTATGCATAAATGTTTTACCGATTAAGCGTTGCTTGACAAAATTTCGAGCTTACAGCAAAAATAACTACAGATTGATTTTTTGATAAAACCTTCATATTTTGGAATCTACATACATGACTAATGGACGCCCAGCCCTTCGTTTTAAAACACCCCTTCAGCTTAATATATTAGAAGATTTTCTTGAAAAAGAATGTACTTCTAATTGGGATTTAAAACTTGAAGGCATTGCTGATGATCTAAGCCAAAAAGTCATCGTCATATCTTTTGATGATGCGAATGATTTGACATCTTTCAAGGCAGGTTACCCTGCGTTAAAGAAAAAATTTGCAAGCTCATAAAAACCATATAATAAGATCTCCATAAGGGTTCATACTTAGCATTTTTTTATGGTTTTTCTCTTAAATTAATTTATCATAATTAATATCTATTCCACCGATCTAGTTGATCTGAAACGTGATTTTTTCGATTGAAACGTTTTAGATTAACGTTTTTGGACATTGTCCAAATAGAGCGCTTTAGAAGTCAACTCGACTTCTTACAAACTTATAAAGCCAGTCAAATTGACTGGCTTTTTTTTGTATTCCAAACCGTCATTATCATTAGGATTGCCAAAATCATCATCCTTACATATCTTAATGAAAAAACCATTCAACCAAACGAGATGTGCAGATATGTCCAATGTAAAAAACAAAACAATCATCATCACAGGCGCCAGCAGTGGCTTGGGTGAGGCAATGGCACGTAAACTTGCCCAACATGGCGCACAGCTTGTTCTTGGGGCACGCAGGGAAGATAAACTTAGCCAAATTAAAGATGAGCTAGAGGCACAAGGCAGTAAAGTTCATGTCATGAAATGTGATGTCACCCAAGAAGATGACGTCCAGCGCCTTGCTCAACTTGCCATCGATACATTCGGGCGCATTGATGTCTTGATTAATAATGCTGGGCTTATGCCATTATCGTTTTTTTCCGAGAAAAAGGTTCAAGACTGGAACCAGATGATTGATGTGAACATACGCGGCGTTTTGCATGGTATCGCCAGTGTCATTGACACCATGCATGCACAAAAATCAGGTCATATCATTAATATTGCATCCGTTGCGGGCCATGTTGTCACCCCTTCTTCGGGTGTTTATGCCGCCACAAAATATGCAGTTCGTGCCATTTCAGAAGGATTGCGCCAAGAATCACGCGGACGATTGCGCACGACAATCATATCCCCCGGTGCCGTCACAAGCGAATTAACCCACACCATCCAAAATGAAAAAATCGCACAAGGTGTACAGAAGCTTTATGAAGATGCCATTGACGCTGAAGCCATCGCAAACGCTTGCCTATACGCCATCGAGCAACCCGACGACGTTGATGTGAACGAGATCATTATCCGCCCAACCAAACAAATGCTTTAATAACCTACCTATTGCGAGGATAGTTTCAGAACTTGTGCCTTCATGCTACGTCCGAGGTCATCTTGCAAAGGGATCAATCCCTTTTCTGTCAAATAACCACTTTCTCCAATCGCAGCATCACTTAAAAATTCTTGCAAATAAACAGCAATACTTGGCAGTGCTTTAAGATGTTCATTTTTAACATATAGAAATAAAGGGCGTGTTAAAGGGTAAGTGCCGTCACGGATGGTTTCAAATGAGACCTCCACACCATCAATCTGCATGGCAGAAATAAGGTTACTGCGGCGTTCCAGCACATTATAGCCCAAAACCCCCAATGCCTTCGGGTTTGTTTTCAAACGGCGCACAATTAAATCATCATCTTCACCCGCTTCGATATACACACCATCTTCGCGCATTTCACCACAAACCAATTTACGTTCCGGCGAATTTAATTTTTCAATATAATCTGACCCTCGACACCCGTTTGCCATAACTTCTTCCACAAACACATCTCGTGTACCTGATGTGGGAGGTGGACCGAAAACTTGAATAGGCGTGTCTGGTAAACTTGCATCAATTTGCGACCAAAGCTTATGGGGGTTTGCAATCAATTGCCCATCAATTGGTAGGCGTCTGGCCAAAGCTTTCCATAACTGACGGCGCGTTAGATTGAAAGACGGTGTTGTACGAGATTTGGCAACAACAATTCCATCCCATCCAATCATAATTTCAGAAATTTGAAAAACATCATTTCTTGCACAATCGCGCACTTCATTAATTTTCATTCGACGAGATGCATTCGCGATATCGGGATACTCTTCACCGATCCCTGCGCAAAATAATTTAATACCACCGCCGGAACCGGTAGATTCAACTACAGGTGATTTTCCATTCGTGTTGCGATAATATTTTTCAGCAACAAATGCCGCAAAAGGAAAAACGGTAGAAGACCCAACAATACGGATCGTATTTCGAAAACTATCATTCGCATCTACATTAATAGGCAGGGTCAAAGCCATAAAAGTAAAAAGCGCACCAATCGAATATTTCACCGTCATTATTTCCTTTATTAAACACTATTTGACTAGAAGTCTTAGGATGATACCCGCTATTCAGGTTTTATTCATCTTCATCTGGGTATTCGCCTCGCAACTTAACGACTTCTGGAACAATTTCCAAAAACAATTTAATCAAATTTGGATCGAAGTGTTTGCCCGCTTCTTCGCTTAACAAGTTCGTTGCTTTCTCCAATGTCCAAGCTTTTTTATAAGGCCGCGCCGACATCAACGCATCAAAGACATCGCAAATGGCGGCTATGCGCCCCTCAATAGGGATTTTCTGCCCAACGAGTCCTTTGGGGTAGCCTGTGCCATCCCATTTTTCATGATGTGTTTGTGCAATTTGGCGGGCCATTTCTAAAACAGGCGTATTAAAATCACCAATAATATCGACCCCAATTTCCACATGTAAATTCATATGGACACGTTCTTCATCTGTAAGGCGTCCCGGTTTCAACAAAATATTATCTGGAATACCAATTTTGCCGACATCATGCATGGGGCTTGCTTCTAAAAGCAATTGGGTAAATTCTTCATCTAAGTTTGCTTTTTGTGCCAATAATTTACAACTTTTACTCATACGTAGCACATGAGCGCCTGTCTCATTATCACGATACTCGCCGGCACACCCCAGGCGACGAAGAACTTCTAGCTGGGTGTCATGAATTTCTTTTGTGCGTTTACGGACTTCCGCGTCTAACTCATTTGCGCGTGTGCGTTGTCTGTAAAAAAAGTAACGTGTCTCCAGCATATTATGAATACGTTGGAATATTTCCCACGGCTGAAACGGTTTTGTAATAAAATCACGCGCCCCTACAGATAAAGCTTTTTGGTGTGTTTCCATATCAGTTTGTGCCGTGAGGACCAGAATAGGCAAATAATCATCATCCCCAATCACGTCTTTCAAAGCCACCATCACTTCGATGCCATCCATATAGGGCATGCGAATATCCAATAGAATCAAGTCAATTTTTTCTTCTTGATAGATACGTACAACTTCGCGGGAGTCCGTTGTCGAATAAACGTTGTTATAGCCTTCTTCTTCTAAAAGCTGTTCTAACAACATTACATTTGCCGGTTTATCATCCACAACCAGAATACGTGAGGTTAAAATACCATTATCCATTTAATTTCCCTCAGTTGTCTCATAGGCAGAAAATTTTTCTTTGGTACCATTCACATTAATCGGATTTTTCAAATATTCGTCAGACCCAACTGTTGAAAACTCCACCCAAAAGGTTGTACCTTTATCACGTTCACTTTCAAAACCAATTTTTCCATTCATGGCTTCAACCAATTGTTTTGTCAGGTTTAAACCAATCCCTGTGCCTTCAACATCGCTCGTCTCTGCACCCAGCCTGTTAAAAGGTTCAAAAATGAAAGCTGTTTTTTCGGGTGCAATACCTTCCCCATTATCAATGACACTAAACCGCATATAATGGTCTTCACGTTCTTCTATGCCAAGATGTACAGTTCCGCCAATCTTGTTATATTTTACCGCATTGCTCAGCAAATTCAAAAGGACTTGTTTTAAACGCATACGATCCACACATACGAGTGTTTCTAAAGAAGGATCACACGTAACCGTAACTTGTTTTTCACGGCTTAAAATTTCAACTAATGACAAACATTCTTCCAAGACCGTGTCCATGTGGACGTCTTCAATAATAAGGTTCAGATGACCTGCTTCAATACGTGAAAGGTCCAGCACCTCGTTAATCAGGTGTAACAAATGTTTTCCCGCATTAACGATTTGATTGACCTGTTCTTCTTGGCGCTCCACCAACGGATGTTTCCGGCTCAGCCCCAATAACTGAGCAAACCCTAAAATCGCATTCAAAGGAGTACGTAATTCATGGCTCATGCGTGACAGAAATTCAGATTTAGCTTTATTTGCCTCATCAGCCGTATGACGTGCATCTCGTAATTCCGTCTCGCGCGCTTTCATATCCGTAACATCTTGAACAATGCCCAACATACGAACGGCCCCACCATCTTCGTTACGAATGGTATCACCGCATTCGCTTAACCAACGAACGGTCCCATCGGGCCAAATAACACGGTGTTCCACATTAAAACTGCTTCCATCTTTAACACAGCCCCTTATCGCCTCTAAGAGCTGCTCAAGGTCATCAGGGTGAACGGCTTCTATAAAACGTAGATAGTTCGTGACCGGTCCCTGCGGCTCATAACCTAATAATTTAGAAACTTCGCCAGACCAAAAAAGTTCTTCTGAATCTACATGCCAATCCCAAGTCCCAATATTTGCTAGTTCTTGACTGAACTTAAGGCGTTCTTGGCTGATCCGTAAAGCATCTATCGCTTGTACTTGTTTAGAGATATCACGCACACAACCTACAAAATATTTCCCATTGGGAAGCGTAAGGGGAGAAACAGCAAGGGACATTTCAAATTGTTCCCCATTCTTGCGCAATCCCTTAACTTCACGCCCCATACCGATAATCCGCTTTTCACCTGTTTTATGAAAATGTTCTAAATACCCATCATGTTGGATTGAATCCGGATTGGGCATTAAACAAGATACATTATTGCCAATCACTTCAATCGCGCCATATCCAAAAATAGTTTCAGCTGCATTATTAAAATCTTGAATAATGCCGTTTTGGTCGATGGTAATGATACCCTCTAAGACGGTTTCAAAGATCGTGCGATGGCGTAATTCACTTTCACGCAAAGAGCGTTCGGTTTGCTTTAAACCTGTAATATCCGTGATATAGCCAACCAACCCTTCAAATTCACCATCTTCTTTTTGAAGCGCGCGCACATCATCCATAACCCATAAATATGAGCCATCTTTTTTCTTCAAACGATATTCATGAATTTGCCGCCCCGTTTCAAACAAAGACGGGATTTGACTTAATACTTTTTGTAAATCATCGGGATGTATATTTTCTTGGCGAAACAAAGGCGCCTCAATGAATTGCTGGGGTGACCATCCTAGCAGTTCTGTCACATTGGGACTTATATAATCGACACCATAATCCCAATATTCTTGGCAGCGATAAACGACAGTAGGCCCACGTTCTAAAATCGAACGTAAACTTTCTATCGATTGGCAATCTAGGTCCGATTTATAATCCATGTTGCAAGGCCACGCATAAAAGAGAAACGAAATATCTCCACTAAAATTGGAAATGCTACTTTATTATAATCTCAATTTTTGCATGACATTGCAATGATAGTAATGTTTCAAAATACTTCAAAGAAGTTCATCTAGGCTACCAAATCCTAGATTAAACTCCTTATGGGGTCTCAGAAATTTAATAACCTTGGACTATTGCAAATGTTCGTTTAATCGCGGCATTAATTCTACGAAATTACAGGGCCGTGTTCGTGCATCCAATTGATGAACCAAGATATCATCCCATCCATCTTTTACGGCACCGCTAGATCCCGGTAGAGCAAACATATATGTTGCATTGGCAACACCCGCCATTGCCCGTGATTGAATTGTCGATGTTTTGATTTTCTGATATGAAATCATGCGGAATACTTCACCAAATCCCGGAATTTCTTTTTCGATAACTTCTTTAAAAGCTTCCGGTGTGATATCGCGCCCTGTCACACCTGTTCCGCCCGTTGTGATAACCACATCCACTTCAGGATCAGCTGCCCATTTACGTAACTGATCCGCAATAAGGTCTTTTTCGTCTTTTATAATTAGACGTTCAGCTACACGATGGCCTGCCCCTTCAATGCGCCCGACTAAAGTATCGCCCGATTTGTCATTTTCAAATGTACGTGTATCAGAAACAGTAAGCGCTGCAATATTAAGCGCCAAAAATTGGCGTTCGCCTTCAATCTTAGACATCTTAAAAAAAATCCTTTTGTTTAATGGTCTGCTTTGACCACTTCCATCAATGAACGGTCTTGGCTTTCATATGCAGGCCATCCCCCAGATGCAATTGCATCCAAAGTTGTTAATTCTTGCCCCATTTGATCACGATAGATCCAGAAATTTGTCAATACTTTTTCAACAAAATGGCGGGTTTCTCGTGATGGGATACTTTCAATAAACAATAAGGGATCATTATTGTGTTTCACATTACGTTTCCATTTATTCAAATTACCCGGCCCGCCATTCCATGCGGCCGTAAGATGGAATAAATCACCATTCACCGCTTTTTCGTTCAGCAGCATTTTAATATAATTTTGGCCCAATTTGATATTGGTCTCAGGCTCATATAATTTTTTGCTCCAACGATAACGGCGATCTTTTGCAACAAAGCTTGCCGTCCCCGGCATCAATTGCATCAAGCCCTTAGCACCCGCATAGGATTTTGCCTTGGGATTAAAACCTGATTCCTGGCGCATCAAGGCAAAGATAAGTGCTTTATCTACCTTAAATCCATTTTTCGGCTGCCATTGTGGAACCGGAAAATAAGCCCCGTCAGGAACATCTTGTCCATTTCGGCTTAAGACCCCTGCCAGTCGCATCGTAAAGGATGCCATGTTGGTGCGCATGGCAACTGCCAACATGGCAGTACGCGCTTCTCGCGTCATTTTAGCATAACCTTTGCGAAATTCTTTTTCAGCCATTTCATCTTGGCCAAGCTGCAATAAAGCCAACGCCCGCAGACCTTGTTTATTTCTTTTTAACGCGGCAATACCATCGACAGAAAGATTGGGCATGGTCCAGTCAAAGACGGCTTCATACCCCAACGCACGATTGGCCAGTAAACCATAGAATGTACGCGGATAAAGTGCTGACTTTGCCAATAATTCATTCACTTTTTGGGGTTGACCTTGGATCAAGTAAGATCGGGCCGCCCAATAGCTGCTGGCAGATATCATCCAGTCAGATGAATAATCCGATTTGGCGACTTTCTCGAAATGAGAGGCCGCACGTTCCAGTTTCCCCAGACGCCACGATGACAAGCCTGCAAGCCAATGGGCCGTCGGAAGGTACCTTCCCGATTTTTTAATCGCTTTTAACGCCCAATCATAAGCCCAAACATCCCGGCCATCGGCGTAATATCCCGCCGCCAGCCAAGTGCGGGCACGATCAACTTCGCCCCGATGCAACAACTTATGGACTTCTTTTGTACCCAATAAACGCTTAACGGATTTTGTCCAGCCTTTACGGGTGTAATGACGCATTTTTCGAGTATATGAGGCTGCTTTTCGAGCTTTACCCTTGGTCAAACGTTTGCGTGGTTTATAGGTTTTGCCCATCCCTGTACCATCATGGCCAGAGCCACTCAGATAAGCCCCAGAAGGTTTAGGCGCGTTCAATGCGTTTTTAGGTTTTCGTTTTTTCGCCAGTTCATACACACGCTTTGCTTGGGGGTGGTCACGATAAGCCACCAACCAACGGCGTAATTCTTTATAACGTGAACGATAAGCTGTTGGATGAAGATAGCGCTGTACCTGAACATGGCCAAGTAAGGTTTTATCAGTCAATTGTGCAATCAGTTTATCTGCTTTTTTCCATCGTCCTGCATCTTGCAGTTTGAAAATCTTTTTATACAAAGACAGGTTTCTATCATCTAAAATCTGTGGTCGCTCGAACCGATCAGGCGCACCATTTGATAATGCTGCCATTTGGTTGGATGCAGCCCCTGCCACAGGTGCCAGCAGAATGGTAAAAACCAAACCTAAAATGGATAAAATGTTTTTAATGGAAATCACCATACCTATCAAACAAACCTGTCCTGAAACACTATATATTGTGGCTTATGAAGAACGCCCGCTAACCATCTGTTTTTAAATATACAAATATAAATCAGCCAGAGATTTCATTTTAACGCGCATCAACATAATACATTTTTATAAAAACAGCAAGAAACAGCCACTCTTTATAAAACTTCTAGTTTATCAACAACACAAAGCAGATCTGCCCACACGCGTCTTTTTTGTGCTGGCGAA
>Ga0105358_10001828_pt1 | contig 11339 bp, 11 predicted proteins | sample GOMGulsemesocosm_5_FD_83509 | JGI IMG/M metagenome (GOLD analysis project Ga0105358, IMG submission 83509) | Methane-oxidizing microbial communities from mesocosms in the Gulf of Mexico - GOM15C Gulf of Mexico | ecosystem: Environmental > Aquatic > Marine > Cold seeps | place: Gulf of Mexico...
CGCAGTGAATGATAACACCTATATTATGAAAACAATCACTGTAATCAGCACTGGCAGAAAGTTCACGCTTAAAATACTTACCCAATGAACTAACAATAAAGCCATCCGGACAAGAACGACCAAGGATTGTAACGTTTGGTTTTTTTTGGAGAATGGCACTACCTAGGAAGCCAGTAGCACCTGTTATTAAACACTTATTATTCATATTTAACAGGTCCCTTAATGGCCATAATAATACACAGAGTGAAAAAAAATAATTTATCTAATAATTTACGGCGGCATTTAAACGAATAAAAAACTAACTTTACAAATGAAAACCGAGTGTTATTTAATAATAACTGAATAGGTACTAGTTTTTCTTGTTTTAAAATTTTCGCTTGAGAAATAACCTTTTTGAAACCCTCTCCACCTACTATAAGGCTAGCTCTAGTATAGATAGATTTTAGACCTATATTTGCCCCAACTTGATTACCAGAATGCTGCCGATACGCCATTGAGGGGATAGCATCTATAAACCATTTATAGCCATTCGTACAGGAAAAACTATAAGCAAACCAGTCATGCAGTAAAATATCATTTGACCTTTCGCCAATATCGTGTAACTTTTGTTGTAGGTGCAAAGCAAGCTCTTTACTAAAAACAAACGTGCAACCTGGACCCGCAGACTCAAATAAAGAATCATATTTTACTTGGGGCTGGGATTTATTTATTAATTTTTGAGTACCGTTTTCCCAAAATGCCATTACGTTACTTGAGTAAGCATCATATTTTTGAGTTTTCAGCACATCACAGGCGTTGCTTAATTTATCTGCATTCCAAATATCATCTTGATCCACCAATGAAACATAGTCATAAGTAGAAAAATCAACATCCTTAATTAAGCGAAAAAAATTAGGGGCAGCACCACCAAAGCGTTCACCATAAGGTAATACATTTATACTTATATGGGTTAACGCCAAGTTTTTTACAAAGTCATATGTATTATCAGAGGATAAGTCAACGCTAATGAATATCGTCACTGTGACGTTTTTTTGATTTAAGATTGAAGTTATTTGTTCTTCAATCCATTTGTCACCGTTGTAAGCGGCTAGTAATATGGCTACTTCAGGAGGGTTATTCATTATTGAGCCTCATACTTGTTTTTGAGGTTATTTTTTTTCCAAAAGAAATTGACTTACTCTCAATTAAATCCCAAGACAATTTAGATAATCCCAAAACAATGACAACCAATAAAGTAAAATCGATATACCATACACCTAAAAATAGCTTTTCATATACCAAAAATTGAATCACTGGAAAATGAAATATATACATGCCGTAAGATAAGTCGCCATACTTAGAGAAGTTAAAAGCCTTCAATCTAAATGCTAAAAGAAAAACAAGCGACAACACAAATATCGGCAAGAACACGAACTTGACCGAAAAAACATACCAACCTAAAAACCCAATTAACAACAACAACAACAACATTATAGATGAAACTCTCTCATGATACTTATAAAAAATAACACCCAAACCGAAGTAATAAAACTTAAATGGTATTTGGTTATACAAACTAACAAAAGAAGAATGTGAGCTGTCTATTAGATATAAGCAACTTTCCAATAAAAAAGATAAAATAGTAAAGCCCACAATCAGCGAATAAGCTCGAAATTTAAAGACGTACACTACAATCCCTACAAACACATAATATGCAACTTCTAATTTCAAAGTCCATAATGAACCATTTACAGCACATAACACGTTAGTATCAAACACATCCCCAACACACTTTCCCATAAAACTTAAAAACACTGAGTTCCATGAAAAATACGTCAAGACATCAAGAGTAGACTGAGAATAATAGACAATGAAAATTATAGATGATAATAGCAGTATAAAAATTAAAGCCGGATAAATCCTAAATAGTCTTTTTATAAGATAAGGCTTCCAAGAAGCTGTATTTAAAGCACTAAGCCATATAAGTAGTCCACTTATAACAAAGAAGCCTTTTACGGCAACATCTGAATTAATAACCTCAAATGGTATGAAAGGAATGTGATAACCTGTCAGGATATTAAAGTGGTGCCATACAACAACAAATGCAAAGAGATGCCTTAGAAAATCAAAATTATTTTTTATCATATCTATTTCTTTTACTCCAAGAATAAAGCCACTTTTTTAATTTATAATTGAAATAATTTAACCTTCAATCCATTTTTACCGTTGTAAGCAGCCAGTAATACTTCTGCTCTAGGCTGCCAAAACTATTCTCTAATTTAATTTAATTTTTAGCCTATAGTACAAAAAACGTTTATTCAACTTTTGTATATTCCTATTTCTATCATGTAATAAATGAGTCTAATAAATTTTACAAAAATATCACTTAAGCAGCAAATGCTTCCACTCCTTTATATTAATAAAGAGTGATGAATAATCGAATATTTTTTTTGATTCTAGCTCATATAGACTTTTGTCATCTACAAAGGACTGAATACTTGTAATACAAGATTCAACATCAGTTATATGAATGACATTGTCACTTAAAACATCTGTTATATAAGGAAAGTCAAATGCGATGATGGGCAATCCAAATTTTGCGGCTTCTATCAGACCATTACCAAAAGTTTCAGTCAAGGAGGGGAAGATACATAAGTGGCTATCTAAGTAAGCCTGACTAAGGTCTTGTTGCTCTACCTCGCAAATGTTTGTTAATACATCACTATGGGTTATCTCATTCATTAAATTACTGGGCAGTGTATTTATATCTACGGTAATAATTATGCTTACTTTTAGATCAAGCTGACTTAATTTTTTAGCTAAATCGACTAAAAAATCATGGTTCTTATGCGGGTAATACCGGCTCACATACAACAACTTTATTTCATTTAAGCTAGCTGATTTTCTTTGTAAAATATCTTTAAAAGTCGCTTCGTTTGGAAAATTTATTTTATCCGTTATCGGATTAGGGATAAGCTGCACGTTTGTTAAATTAAATTTAGATTGCAAGTTATTTTTAAAATTTTCAGTTTGTGCAATATATTGATTTTTTTTAAATAACATAACTTGTAATCTGAAATAAAATCTTTTACATTTTTCTGCTATATATTTATGAACAGGCAATTTTGACAACGCAAGATCATCAACTAAATAAGGGTGATGGATCAGTATTTTCTTTTTAATAGGGTACGGAATTAGATTAAAATTCCCAAATGCTAATAACGATGTCGCCTTGTATTTCCATGCAACATAAGGAACAACTAACAACTCAATAACTAATCTAAATAACAGTCTGATAAATAGGTTATTATGAGATTTTAAAATCAATATATTATTATCTACATTACTTATTTTTATTCTATCGTTAGCTACAATATAAACAGCATCATCCTTTTTGAAATTATTTATCAGCAAAGAGGAAATCATTAAAGGCCCTGCCCCTAACTGATTATAAAGATAGATTATTTTCATTATTTTTCCTGTGTAATTGATATGCGATAACTAGCGGTAAAAGATAATAGCTTATATCATTATTAAGCTGATAAAGTATCGACGCGCTAAAAACGTAAAATATAATTATCAATACATATGATGATTGTTTATATTTTAAAATAAATAAAAATGGAATTATATAATAGACATAAAGCCCAAAAAAACCAGACTCGAACAGAATGGTCAAAGGTACGGTAAAGCTATATGTACCACCAACAAACTCATTACTGTTGCCAAGGCCAACACCATAAAAATATTGTAAAAAAGTAAAATCACTTAAAGAATAGAGCGTATTTAATCGTAAAAGTAAGTGTCTTCCCATTGATTCATGCATATTCTCGCTACTTCGCCCACCAACTCCCCCCATTACAGTGGTATCAGATAAAAAAAATAATATAGAAAGTAAACTTATTATTAAAAAGATCACTATTAATATGCTGTTTATTTTAAGTCTTATTTTTTTATAATGAATCAACTGAAAAACAATAAAACAAAATAGAATAAGAAATAAAGGCACCAAAGAAGAATTACTCGCAGCCCCCAACAACGGTATAAGCAATAACAAACTAATTGCTATTTTTTTAATCGCCATATTATATAGGAGAAGTAAACCAGCGACAAACCCTAACTGGTTAGGGGTGCCAAACGGTAATATAAGTCTATTATATAAATGAGTAAAATTAGCTTCTTCGGTACCGGTGTACAAAGCAATTAAAATCCATGGCTTACTAAAAAAAATAATAACTAATATATTTAATAAAGAACAAATAACGATAAATACTGACGTAATGCTAAGTAGGCGTTGGAAGTCCAATTTATTTTGAGATAACATACCGAATAGTACTATAAGTACAATTAAATTTCGGGAATGTAATAAAAACATATTATTAAATTGAATTACATTAATCGTATACAAACAGGAATAAAATATAAAAAAAACAATAACTAATACCATATTAACATAGTTAAAATATGATGATTTAACTTTATAAAATCCACTTAAAATTAAACCGGAAATACTTATGGTACGTATTGATATCCCTTGAAACTTAATCAAACCGAAAATAACTGATACAAATAACAGTAAAGATGTCATCTTCTAAATTTTCCCGTTGAAATTATTTTAAAATGAAAATAGAATCTAGCTCCTCTGAAAAAACAGGCAAGTGCAATTAAACACAATTTATTGAACGGCGTTTCACTCGATTTTAAAATAAGTTTAAATTGGGTGATAGGTAATATGAAATTACTTAAAAATAAGGGTAAACTTTTTTGTCTTTTAAAGAACCCTCCATAAACCCGCTCATCTTTATTTAATATTTCTGTAATCGTTCCTCTTGAAGGATGAAAGACTATTACTTGATCCGAGAATAAAATATCGTTATTTTTTGAATGATTTCGTGTCCATTCAACATCGCCCCCAGAAAAGGATTTTGTATTAAAAGGAAATTGCTCTAATAAGTCTTTTTTTATGACCAAATTAGAAGTCGTCGAAACCCTATTTTTTCTCATGTGTGGAAAGTTAAAAGCAATGATTTTTTCAAACAAATATGCCCACTTGTCAGCCGTTCCACGCTCTATTTGTGTGATACCAGCAATAACTTCAACATTTTCCTCTAAAACTTTAGTATAAATTTGTTCAAACCAATTTTGTGCAGGCATACAGTCAGAATCGGTAAAAATAATATAATCACCTTGAGCGTGTACCACACCATAATTTCTCGCACTATAGGAACCCGGAGACAGGCAGTGCAGTATCTTTACACGGCTATCACCTGAGAAGAAAATTTGTGCAACCTTATTGTTATCAACAATAATAATTTCATGAATTTTTTCGTTGGCATCAAGAACAATAAGCTTATTAACTAAACTTATTGTTCTATCAGTATCTAGGTATGAAGGGACTATAATTGAGAATTTAATCATTACAAATCTCCAGATAAGAAATATATTCATAATTTCTTATTTTTAATAACATGTCTTCTGGATTTATTTCATTAGTCAATAAAGCTGAATATTGATTTTTATAATGTGATAAATAGCTTTTTTTAATATCATGTTTAAAAAGGGTTCCAAACAACATATAAGCAGGTGTCTGTGGGTTATAACTCAACCCATACGGGGAATCATTCAGCACTTTAAAGTACTTATCACTTATATTTAGTTCTTTAAGCTTTTCGAAATTTTTAGACGTCCAAACATCTAGTTCTTTATTTAGAAGGTAACAATCAGATAATGCCAACAAATTAAAAGCGTTATATGCTGTCGATTTTATAATAAGCTTATTTCTATATTTCAAATAACGTAAATATTGACGTAAACTTTCTACATTAAATCCTATACTTAAAGGTGTTAGATGAAAAATAACACCATTATGTATTTTGATTTTTGGAATGAAGTGGGTTAAGAATAACTCTGCATTTTTGCAACCTAGTTTCATTGCTTGAGTTGCAAACCAAAGTTGGTGATTAAATGTTGGGTCTATAACCATCTTATTTTTATCAGGAAAAAGCCATACTTTATTTTTTTTATCAAATTCAAATAATGCGTATACTTTTATCGCAGCATCTTCATACACAGGATCTTGAAAGTTTTTACCCGCATGCAATAGCCCCTCTAGAAGCCAAGCAGGTCCAATCAATCCATTAGAAGAATCTTTTCCCTTCTTTTCTCTAAAGATCAGCACGGTAAAATCAGATGTTAGATCCTTAGCAAGTAACAACAGTTGACTTGCTCTCACTTTATATTCAACGTCACCTGTTTCCTTAAACAAGTATGAATTTATTTTTAATAGGTGAGATAAAGTACGTAGTGGTGTTTCTTTATCTTTATAGGGACCATTTTCTGTTTCAGGCCAATACTCTACATTTCCGGCTTGCAATTCCACAGATAAGTCCACAAATATTTTCTTAATGTTTTTTAAATTAGACATAGTAATACATATATTAGTTGGATGATTATTGACGTTACGAAAAGAAGAAAGCCTTCTTTTCTAATTTTGATTAAGTATAAATAGTTAATCTGTAATAGGTTTACAAAAAATGGTATAAACATGTACTGTGCTACTTGAGTAAAGTTTTCAAATACGAAACTAGCTAAAAGTATATAAACCATCACTGTTATAAAGCTCAGTACTGCTGACAGCAGGTTTAATCTCGTTTCTGATTGATTTATGTAAAACTGAGATGTATTACCAATCATTAGCATTATTGGTACAGCTAAAACTAGACCATTTAGGTAATTGATTAATTCAGACCAGCTCCCTCCAATGTAGGAGCTAAAATAAGGAATCGTGCTTTTATATATAATAAGACCCAAAACAGCAAGCCCAAATAATACTTGCTGATATCTTAAATATAACTTAGTTAACCGCTCATCTTCTATTTCTTTTAAACTTAATAATAAAGCAGGAGCGATAGAAAATGAAAAGACTGAAATAACGGCTCTAATAAGAGCCATAGAGCGCTCATATAGCGAAAAAACAATATTGCCAAAAAGAAAAGAAACAATAATTTTATCTAAATTTTTCGAAAAGAAATTAAATATAAAAAATAGGCTAAATTCATTTATTATTTTATCAGTTGTTTCTTCAAAGTATATCTCCTTGTTTTTGATAAAGAGCTTAAATAATATTAATTGAAACACAAAATAGAGTATATTTTTAACTAATATTGCTAGTATCAATTGACTTTTGAATAACACAAACACACCAAATGACAAAATTTCAGATATAGATAAAATAATATTATATCGTTTATAGTCGGCTTCTTTATTCAAATAACATATATATGGGATACATTTACTAGACAAATAATAACTGAAAATTAATGTAGCTGAAGCTTCTAACTTCTGAGTTAAATTAAAATCAAGAAGAAATAAAACAAAAACATTAAGTACAAGCAATAAAAATATGAGCTTATGTTTAAAAAAATCGATTTGAAATTTTAAATAAAGCTGTATTGAGATTGTATCAATCAGATTCCTCAAGAAAAGAAATACAATTGATAAACTCCCGTAATAATAATATTCTTTTGGATCTAATAATTTAAATAAAGATATTAAAATTATAAGACTAGTAAAAAAATAAATTTGTTTATAAATTAATGAAGCCAACACTCTTTTCATCAACATATTAATTTGGCTTTTATCTTTAATAGCAATGCATAGAGGTATGACTTATTCCAGGAAGATATCTTTATTGTGGCAGTATCTTTAGGTTTTATCCCGTAGACTTTATTAATACCAAACGGAATTGATTCATACCCTTTCTTGATGGACTTTAGCTCTATTTCATTAGAAAATACAATGTTAACGTGTTCCAATACCCTATCACCCAAAATACCATTGTATTCCAAATAGTTATGCATTAAAAGATACTCTGGGCTACACGGGTAAAGTGAGTCTTGAAATGTTCGAGGTAAATTTGAATATTTAGTATTAAATATCATTTTTTCGATTTTAGTTTTTTCACCATAATATAACCAATCACAAAAATGAAATTCCCACTTATCCTTAAGCCAAAATTTCTTGGTTGTAACATCAAGAACATTTAACTTGTGTGGTTCTAACTTATTTAATAGTAAAGGAAGTGAGAATTGAATGTCACTTCTTATAATTAAGATATATTTACTTCTAGAAAAGTTCATGGAACATTTAATCCCCTCAAGAAAGCGATTAATATTTAGAGGTTTTCTATAGGAACCAATATTTTTACCGGGGTCGATATGATTAAGTACAACTAGCTTTTTCTTTTTAATAGTGATGTTTTTGCTACAGTCACTATAAATAATCTGGTTAACATCACTCAAATCAAGGCTGTAATATAGCAATTCCAAGTCCTGATCATTTGAAGGACCCTGTATTATTATATCAAACACCTCCCCCCTCCTGATTTGAAATAAGTTCTTTATATTCAACTGGAGTACCACAAAAAACAACGTCACCTCTATCAATCAAATTGTAATGTATACTCTTATTATTTTTAATCAAATGATTATAGAGTGGAGCTATATATAGTTCCCCCTTTTCCCATGTTGTGGTTGGTTTAAGCAAGTATGCATTATAAGCATCGAAGTAATCTGAACATTTTTTAAAATGATAAAGTCCCGTACAACAGTATTCTGAAATGGGATTTTTTTCTGTTGTTAAATCAATTTTTGTTGAAATATTTGATATCGGACGAACAAATGACCAATTATCTCCTGTCCCGATAAAAACTTCCAAATAGCCATCACCTAGCACAGATAAATTAGGATGTTTAAAGCCTGGTCTAAAAGTATCGATATTAAAAATAGTAATAGGGTCTGATGATAATTTATATTCGCTTAACCCTATAGCAACAGTTTCAGCTTGACCTCTTGTTTCTTGTTCTAAAATATATATCTCAAAATCCAATATCCCAAGAGCCTTCGCTGAAGCTCTTACAAATTCGGGTGTGTTATAATCATTTCGGACAATAAATAAAAATTTTTCAGAAGATAAATACCGTTCAAAACTATTCACCGAATGATAAAACAATGTTTTCCCATGAGCCTCTAACATATACTTTGGTTTAGTATATCCCGCTTTGAAAAATCTAGAACTCATGCCTGCCATTGGTATAACTATCATTCTTCGAGCCTTTTCATAATTTGATAAAGTCTAAATACATTTGCAAACAATCCTTCTTGCCGGTATGAGTCATCCGCATGTAGAGGTAACATAGATAAAAAAAGTTGTAACTGCATTGCATATAAATTAACTGCTGTTAAATCATATTTCTTGCTTACCATTTCAATAAACAGACTCTGGGTATCTTTATGTTTTACTTCACCGGAAATTAAAAATTGAATCTGTTTTTTTCTCCAATCTACATTTGTTTGGTGGTATCCAGCAACAATCCAGTCATACAGACCCAAGATAGAATGACTAAGTTTAGCAAGGTCATAGCGGGTATCGCCATAAATTGTAACTTCCCCAGACAGTGTGATCCCCCTGGGATCTATTGTTTTGATTCTGTTTGCTCTGAAATCATAAAGAATATTACTAAAACAAAAATCACCATGCATAAGTGTTGACAATGAGTTTTTATTTGGTAGATGTTTTTCACTGTCAGCTAAAATCTGTTCAATAGAAACAGATAATTCATCATTAAAATCCCAAACCCCCGATAAGTCGAACCTTTTATTATTTTTGAATTCATCTAAACGTTCTAATGTTTTAGCTCCAAATAGCTGACTTACATCTTGGGTAATTGCATGTTGGGGAGCTACTTCAGCATTACAATCATAAATAAAATTCAAACAATGTTCTATAATGTTTTTCCACATAATATTTGGCATTTCTGAAAAAACAAATAATTCATTCAAGGCTGTATTATGAAGGTACTCTAAACGATAACTAAATTTGCCATCACTAGATTCTTTGTGCCCTAAATATTGTGGAATATAGATCTTTAACATATCAGGTAAAGAATCAAACCAATTCGCTTCAGCTCTTATTTTTTTGTTCTTAAGACTAGATTTTTCAATAAATCTAGGGTTAATTATCAACTCATTAAAAGATCGCTGAGTAGTAAATGCCGCTTTAGAATGATAATAGGTGTTCACATGACCAAAATCATACCAATCAGCTACTACTATATTGGATAAGCCAGTTTCTTTTTTATATCGATCTATTCCTTTAATAAAATCCCATTTTTCTTGAGTAATATTACGAACAAGTTTACGAGGTTCATTAAATTTAAAATAACCGCATACCACATTCGAACCACTACCCGGTTCCATCAACCATTCGATGTCATTATGATCGACACTCGACCATTGATAGTTACTCTTGGCCTCTGATACAGCTAAAACATCTCTGCCCATTGGCAGCTTACTAAAGAGAGTATCTCCGAATAATAGGTGTAATGGAGAAGCTATTGCTCTTTCAATTAAATTTAAGCATGCAACTAAACCTTGCCCTACATTTAATGAGCAAGGTGTTTGCAATATTGATACTTTATTATTACTCAACCAATCGCGATCTACTTTATTTATCTTATAAGTTTCAGGTACTGATAAATATATTTTGCAACCATCTGGGGCTAATTTAACTTGGTGTTGAAAAAGCCTTTTATTTCCTAAAGGTAAAAAACTTGGTGGGATATGACCAAATTCAGCATTTAACTCTGATTGAACATAAGAGCCAGACATGATCAAGAACATATTTTCTCTTTCTCAATCAAAGCTGTGATCTCTTCAAAGCTCATAGCAGTAAACTCCGATGGACGGATCGCTCGGTCATCAATATAAAAGCCATCATGGCCGCACCAAGGTTTGCCTACAAGTACTTCATCATAAGGGACTTCATGCCTATCTAGCCATTCGGTGATAGTTGGCAATGTGTGAATATTGATTTTCCCAACATTTCCTTCATAGGTTCTCATATTTCTAGCTGTTGAGATGACAATAGTAAAACCATTTTTTTTATATTCTCTTAGACTTTCTATTAACTCAATATTGGGATGAACATTTTTATAATCACCTGTATTAGCTAATGTAATTGTTCCATCTAAATCTACAACCAACTTTTTCATTCTTTTTACCTTTTTATAACTTTGATACCAAAAAGTTCACTATCTTCTAAACTGACCTTGGTTACCAACAAACCACTGATAGGCTAATGCAAGTCCTTTTTCTAGATCAACAGTATCTCCCAACCTAAAGATTTTAGTCTACCTACTGTCAGCTAATTGCGTTAATCACTACCATATTCAAAGGTAACTAACTTCTTTAAATTTAATGCCAGCATTATCTTTTTCCGATAATATTGGCTCATTAGAATGCGGCCATTTAATATTAATATCTGGATCATCCCACTTAATTGAAACTTCTGCTCTTGGATTA
>Ga0105358_10001829_pt1 | contig 11333 bp, 11 predicted proteins | sample GOMGulsemesocosm_5_FD_83509 | JGI IMG/M metagenome (GOLD analysis project Ga0105358, IMG submission 83509) | Methane-oxidizing microbial communities from mesocosms in the Gulf of Mexico - GOM15C Gulf of Mexico | ecosystem: Environmental > Aquatic > Marine > Cold seeps | place: Gulf of Mexico...
AGAGGCGATATTGGGGTTGATTTCTGGCCCCTGCCCTTTAGCCAAGATGTTCCCCTTTACTTGCTCAGCCTCGGCACCCTTGCCTTCGGTTTCTTCTTTGGTGCCATGCTGACATGGCTATCCGTTGCCAAATGGCGCGTCATTGCCGCCAGCCGTAAAAAAGATACCTTTTATGCAGAAGAAGAAATCAAACGCCTAAATAAAAAAATCCACGATTTAGAAGCACAAAGCCCCCCAACAACCGTTGAAGTCTTACCTGCACTTAAATCAGAAAGCGCTTAATGTAATTTCAGGCACCCGCTTGGCAACTGGCTTTGAATTGTTTCAACCAACATATCTATGGTCTTTTTCTTTTGGAAAGACGATCGAAACGCCAATGCAATTGTGCGCGATGGTACTGGGTTTTTAAAGAAAGCATATCTTAACGTTTGGCTTGAACGTTTCGGACATGTTAGATCCGCAGAACATAGAAAGTTTTCCAAGGAAGATGCTGGTAGAACGGTAATACCCGTCCCCACAGCCACCATATGACGGATCGTTTCAAGCGAGCTTCCCTCAATGATATTATGAACACCCTTTGATGTATTTTCAAAAGAATGATCCGTCTTACAAATTTCAAGAACTTGTTCGCGAAAACAATGGCCTTTCCCTAATAAAAGTAGTTTCTCATTCTCCAGTTCATCCCCTTCAATATCAGTGCGCCCCACCCATGCATGATCAGCGGGGACAGCCGCCACAAAAGGTTCTATATATAAAGGGATTGTTGTGATGCCGGGATGCTTAAACGGTAACGCGACGAGGCTCATGTCCACTTTACCATGTGCAAGGTATTCCAATAAGGTCGATGTAAAATTCTCTTCGATTAGAAGCGTCAATTTCGGGGCGTTCATGTGAACTTTGGGTATAAGGTTTGGGAAAACATAAGGACCAACAGAATAAATCGCCCCTAAGCGTAATGTCCCTGATAATTGATCTGCTGTCGCTTCAGCAATTTCTTTAATATGGTCAATTTCTCTCATGGCTTTTTGAGCTTGAGAAAGAATTAGATTCCCATCACCTGTGATTTTGACATTATTTTGGCCACGATCAAATATCGTGACGTTCAATTCTTCTTCTAAATTTTTAATGGCAGTACTTAAAGAAGGCTGAGAGACGTTGCATAAACGCGCTGCCCGACTGAAACTTTTTTCTTCTGCAACCATCAAGGCATATTTGAGCTGGGTTAATTTCATTTCATCTCTCTAGCCAGTTTATTTAATCTAGTAAGAAACAAAATACAGAAGGGAAGCTCGCCACTTCCCCCCTATATTAAAATTGATCTATTGTTTCATTTCTAAAGGAAGTGGTGTCCTCTCACTTGACTTAGGTAATATCGGATAAACTATTTTTGGCTGTACGCCCGTTAACGTTTTTAGAAATTCCGTAATGACTGTAACTTCTTGCTCATTCAAAATTTCACCTAATTGGCTTGTTCCCATTATAGAAACAGCTTCTTTCAAATCCCAAACTTTACCGGAATGGAAATAAGGTGCTGTAATTTCAATATTCCGCAAAGGCGCAGCCCGAAACACATAAGAATCATCGGCTGTTTTTGTAACGGCAAACCGCCCTTTATCGCCTTTGGGTAGAACCTCTGCACCTGGCTTTTCAATTACACCGAAAGGATAATAGCCTTCACCACCAATGTTTTGACCTGCATGACATGAGACACACCCCTTTTCAATAAACAGATCCAAACCTGCTTTCTCGCTCTTGTTAAGAACCGTGTCATCCCCTTTTAAGAACTTATCAAACCGAGAATCAGGCGTGATGAGCGTTGCTTCAAACGCTTCAATCGCTCTTGCCATATTATCAAATGTCACTGGGTCTTTTTGTTTTGGAAACGCTGTCGCAAACATCATTCCATATTCAGGCATGCTTTTTAAAGTCGCAACAACCCGTTCAGGTTTATTGTTCATTTCAACGCCCGCTTGAATAGGGCCTTTGGCTTGCGTTTTCAAATCTTCCGCCCGACCATCCCAAAATTGAGCAATATTAAAAACAGCATTAAAGGCCGTCGGTGCATTGCGTGGACCTTTGGCCCAACCATGCCCGATTGACGTTTCCAAATCATCATCCCCACCCATACCGATATTATGGCAGGTGTTACAACTGATCAAATGACTGGCAGAAAGCCGTGGATCCATAAACAACATTTTACCAAGCTCAATTTTCGGTGCCGTCACCATATTGTCTTTAATAACAGGAATTGTTTTTGGTATAGGTTTGAAAAACTCATTCGCTTTTTCCATTAAAGACATGTCCGCATGTACAGGCTGAAATACGCCACACCCCATAACAACAAACGCCGACAGAATAACGATACGTTTCATTTTAATCTCCATTTTTTGGAACATATTCCAAAGGTATCTAAACCTCCATTCCCACCCCCATGATAGGACACGACAAGGTGTCTAATCGCCTTCCATAAGTAAAATATTATAAAATAATCATCGTTATTCAAAAAAACTATAAGCGAAAATTTCTGTGCCTAAAAAGAGATTTCAACATTCTTCTTTGACATCTCTTTCTAAACCCCCTAAGCCAATTATCGATCATGGCCTCCCTTTAAATGTAAGGTAAAATCGATGAAAGCATATGAGCGTATTTACGTTGCCCTAGACACAACCGATGTGGATTATGCTGTTGAACTGGCATCTAAGTTGAAAGGCCTTGTTGGTGGGATGAAGGTTGGCAAAGAATTTTTCACAGCCAATGGGCCACAAGGCGTTGAAAAGATTACCGCCCTCGGCATGCCTGTTTTTCTTGATTTGAAATTCCACGACATTCCCAACACAGTGGCAGGCGCTATTCGTGCGGCGGGCAAGACAAAAGCTGCAATCGTAAATGTGCATGCCCAAGGTGGCCCCGCCATGTTGCGCGCCGCAGCTGATGCCGCGCGTGAAGTCGGTATTCCTTTGGCCATTGCCGTTACAATCTTAACCGCCTTGGATCAAGATGACCTTCACAGTGTTGGCATCCCCGACACGATCGAAGATCAAGTTGTGCGCTTGGCTAAATTAAGCCAAGAAAACGGTATGGATGGGGTCGTCTGTTCGGCCAAAGAAATTACCCCTATCCGTGCAGCCTGCGGTCCTGATTTTAAATTGATCGTACCGGGTATTCGCCCCACATGGGCTTCTGCGGGTGATCAAAAACGCATCATGACACCTTCAGATGCGATAAAAGCTGGCGCAGATATTTTGGTCATTGGACGCCCGATTACACAAGCAGACAATCCAGTTAATGCCGCTAAATTAATTGCTGAAGAATTAGAAGGACTGTAAATACTGTGCTGCCACAACAAAACGACCTCAGCGTGAATGCACTTGTTTTTGATACTTTGGCCTTCATGCGCCAAAATGCAAAAGTATTTCGCAAATACATGTTCTTACCCTTGGTTTTTTCCATTGCTTCTTTATTTCTGGTCCAGATCCCCTATGCCGGTTTGGCCCTTTCATCTGTTTCAAACAGTTTGGCACTGGCGCTTGTGGGTGTCTCGGCAACACGATTTTATATTTACGGCACGACCGATGCGGTTGCCGATGGCGCGAACAGGGCTTTTGCACGCTTTTTCTTTTTCACCTTTGTCATAACCCTTTTGGCCCACGGCGCAGAAATCTTCCAATTGTTACCTGAGGCGATGCAAGGCATGGTCCTTATGTGGATGATGGTTACTTTCTGGATAAACCTTCGCCTCTGCTTGGCATTTCCTGCCCTTGCAATGGAACATCCGGGTTCCCTTTGGGATGTGGTACGGACCTCTTATGGTTGGAGTGAAGGACATTTATTAAAGATCATTGGTTCCTTCATTATTTGCTATTGCCCGATGATTTTCTTTACCTTCATGATGATGCAAGTCACAGGCTTGAGTGTTCTTAAAGAAGATGCCGATTTTTGGGCGAATTTGGCCCCGCTTATTTTTTCAGATGTCCTGATCATTTTTGGTATGATGTGGTCCAGCCTCGTTCTGGCCAAAATTTATAAAACCATAGTTTTAAACAACCGCACATGATGGCAATAGGGTAAGGGCCGTTTTGGGGAAAAGTCGCATCGTTATTTCTATTTCGGCCTTGCTCTGCCCCCTTACTTGTTGCCCCCAATCGAAATACCGCTCATAACTTTTGTAATCCTCATTGATAGTCTCAGTGAATATGGATTTTCGCTGTAACTGCAATTTTTTATCAAAGGGTAGTCAGGGGTCAAACCTCATCTATATAATGCGTATGGAACATAAAGAACAAAAAGAACCCTATATTCCTTCCAAAGAACAAATGCCAATTTTTCCATTGGTCAATGCTGTCTTAGGTGTCCTGCGTCGTAACCCCAAATTATTGCTCCGCGCAGGCTTGTTTCCCTTTTTGTTGCTTTTTATAATCGGGTTGTGGACAACGCCTGAAAGCTGGGGGTCTGCTGGATATTATGCAATTCGGGGACTTGAGCTGGTTCTTGTTGTTTGCCTTTGGACCTTTTACACCATGCAATTGCAACGGTTTGTTTTAAAGGGCCCCATAGAAGGTGCTGCAAGTTATTTACCAAAATTGAATAAGACCGAGCTGCGCTATGGGCTGGTGTCTTTCATCATCTTGACACCTTTTTCCGCCTTTGCAATCTGGTATGATCAACCTTTATTTTTTCATCAGCCAGATCTGCTGATCATGGGCGGAATGACCGCGATGGACGGTGCAGGACAACTTTTATATACCAGCCTTTTCGCAGGCTGGATTGTGCAAATTTATGCTTTTGTGCTGCCCGCAATTGCTGAAGGTGATAAACGGTCTTTCATTCAATTATGCACCCTGTCCTTTCACGCATTGCGCAATGACTTTTCACGCTTGTTTGCAAGCTCTTTATTGGTTGTTCTGCCTGTTTGGGTTTTCTTCACTTTACTGCGTGTCGCGCTTTATTCTTCAAGCCTTTCTGAATTGGCGCTTCAAGATAATGCCAGTGCATTGGTTTGGAACCTTGCCTTTTTCGCATTAGAAACATTAAATGTATTTTTAAGCGGTGGCCTTATGGCCCTATTATGGGCCTTAACATACGGTCGCTGGCGCAATATGGAGGCTTTTAGAAATGAACATAGCGGTTAAAATTTGCGGATTGAAAACACCCGAAGACGCTCATGAGGCCATTCAAGCAGGTGCTGATTTACTGGGTTGCGTGTTTTTTGAAAAAAGCCCGCGTAATGTCAGCGCGATAGAAGCTGCTGAAGTCTTCGACATGATTGGTGACGCCGATATCTTGCGGGTTGGTTTATTTGTGAACCCCACGGATGATGAACTCATGGCTGTTCTTAACCATGTACGACTGGATTTGATCCAACTTCATGGATCTGAAAGCCCCGAGCGCGTTGAAGAAGTCCGATTAAACTTTGCTCTGCCCGTTATGAAGGCACTCGCCATTGCCAATGAAGGTGATGTGGAATCGGCAAAAAAATATGACGGCGTGGCCGATCGTTTGCTGTTTGATGCAAAAGCACCCAAGGATGCAGCCCATCCCGGCGGAAACGCCATTGCTTTTGATTGGACGCTTCTCACAGGGACAAAATGGTCTGTCCCTTGGATGTTGGCGGGTGGCTTAACCAGTAAAAACGTCAAAAATGCGCTGCTTCAAAGCGGTGCAAAAGCGGTTGATGTTTCTTCTGGTGTGGAAAGTGAATATGGCATAAAAAGCCATTCAATGATTAAAGCCTTTATTCAAGCGGCAAAAGCATAAGGTTTAAGGCGATTTCCTTTGCCAGTTCTTTTGTTCATGCGGTATAAGTTCGACTGATTTTAAAAAAATGCACAAAAGAAGTAGATAATGACAACACCCAATACATATATGGCTGGTCCGGATGAAGACGGGCGTTTCGGAATTTTTGGTGGACGTTTTGTTGCTGAAACCCTGATGCCTTTAATTCTGGAAGTTGAAAAAAACTTCAATGAAGTTAAAGACGATCCTGAATTTAAAAAACAAGTTGATGGTTATTTAAAACAATATGTCGGCCGTCCCAGCCCGCTTTATTTTGCAGAACGTTTTACAGAACATTGTGGTGGTGCCAAGATTTACTTCAAACGCGAAGATCTGAACCATACAGGTGCGCATAAAATCAACAGCTGCATTGGGCAAATCCTTCTTGCAAAACGTATGGGCAAGAAACGCATTATTGCAGAAACTGGCGCGGGCCAACATGGTGTGGCAACCGCGACTGTATGTGCATTGTTCGGTTTAGAATGCGTCATCTTCATGGGTGCAAAAGATATTGAACGCCAGCAGCCTAATGTTTTTCGCATGAAATTATTAGGCGCAGAAGTTCGCCCTGTCACCGCAGGTGCAGGTACGCTTAAAGATGCCATGAACGAAGGTTTGCGCGATTGGGTTTCAAACGTACATGATACATTCTATTTGATCGGCACGGTCGCTGGCCCTCATCCTTACCCTGTCATGGTTCGCGAATTTCAAAAAATCATTGGTGAAGAAACCCGTGTGCAAATCATGGAACAAGAAGGCCGCCTTCCTGATACTTTAATCGCCTGCATTGGTGGTGGGTCAAACGCAATGGGTTTGTTCTATCCCTTCTTGGATGATAAAGAAGTCGAAATCATTGGTGTTGAAGCAGCCGGTTTGGGTGTTGATACAGACAAACATGCCGCTTCCCTAACGGGCGGGCGTCCCGGCGTTTTGCACGGCAATCGTACTTATTTATTACAAGATGATGATGGGCAAATTGAAGAAGCCCATTCAATTTCTGCAGGTCTTGATTATCCCGGTATCGGGCCAGAACACAGCTGGTTATATGAACAAGGCCGCGTGAAATATCATTCGATCAAAGATAGCGAAGCTGTTGATGCGTTCCAGCTTTGCACAAGGCTTGAAGGCATTATCCCAGCACTAGAATCATCTCATGCAATTGCAAAAGCTGAAAAAATGGCCGCAAAGATGACCGAAGATCAAATTATTGTGGTGAACCTATCGGGTCGTGGTGATAAAGATGTCGATACCATCGCCCAAGCAATGGGAACAACCTTATGAGTGAAACACGTATCGCAAAACGTTTTGCCAAATTAAAAGCTGAAAACCGCTCGGGCCTTGTGACTTTCATAACAGCAGGTGATCCGGATATTAAAACATCTGGCGAACTCATCAAGGGTCTTCCTGCTGCAGGTGTGGATATTATGGAAATCGGTATGCCGTTTTCTGATCCAATGGCCGATGGACTTGCAATTCAGCATGGATCTCAACGCGCCTTGGCTGCCGGTATGACGGTTAAAGGCACCTTGTCTTTGATCAAAGATTTCCGCCAATCTGATGATGATACGCCGATTGTTCTCATGGGATATTTCAACCCAATTTATTCTTATGGTGTGGATGCTTTCATATCTGATGCTAAAGCCGCAGGTGTCGATGGATTTATCATTGTTGATTTACCGCCTGAAGAAGAAATCGAATTTGCAATCCCGGCACAAAAAGTCGGATTGGATTTCATATATTTAACCACACCAACGGCTGATGATGCCCGTTTAAAACGCATAACAGAACGCGCATCTGGTTTTATCTATTATGTATCTATCACAGGTGTGACAGGTACCGCATCGGCTGAAACATCTGATGTGGATACAGCCGTCAAACGTATTCGATCTGTAACTGACTTGCCCGTTGTCATTGGTTTTGGCATTAATACGCCAGACCAAGCCAAAACGATGGCCTCCATCAGTGATGCAGCCGTTGTCGGATCTGCAATCGTTAAAACAATAGCCCGTAATCTAGATGATGACGCCAAGGCCAAACCGGGTTTGGTTGATGACGTTTTATCTTATGTAAGTGATTTAGCTGACGGCGTGAAAGCTGCAAAAGCTTAAAGGATTTTCTAATGAATTGGTTAACGAATTTTGTAAAACCTAAGTTACGTGAATTGGTACGTCCCAAGGAAATCCCTGATAACTTATGGCATAAATGTACCAAATGCGGACAAATGATTTTCCATCGCGATTTGGCGAAAAATCAACATGTTTGCCAACATTGCGGCCATCATATGCGCCTTAATGTGACCGCACGCCTAGAAATGTTATTTGATGATGCAAAATATGCCCGTGCTGAATTGCCCAAAGTCGCATCTGATCCTTTAAAATTTACAGATCGCCGTAAATATAGCGATCGTATTAAAGAAGCTCGTAAAAAAACCAAAGAAGAAGACGCGCTTATTGTAGCGCATGGTAAAATGGGCGGCCAGAATGTTGTCATTGCCGCCTTTAACTTTGAGTACATGGCAGGATCTATGGGTGTTGCTGTTGGTGAAGGTCTGGTTGCCGCATCAAAACTTGCCATCGTTCAAGATGCAGCCCTGATCGTTATTCCAGCCTCAGGCGGGGCACGCATGCAAGAAGGCGTCTTGTCTTTGATGCAAATGGCGCGCACGACCATTGGTGTGGAACGCGTGAAAGAAGCTGGCCTGCCTTATATCGTTATCTTAACAGATCCTACAACGGGCGGCGTTTCTGCCTCTTTCGCCATGTTGGGTGATATTGCCATTGCAGAAACAGGTGCGGTTATTGGTTTTGCAGGACGCCGTGTTATCGAACAAACGATCCGCGAAAAATTACCTGACGATTTCCAAACGGCTGAGTATCTATATGACCACGGGATGGTCGATATGGTGGTACGGCGCCAAGAACTGCGTGCAACGTTGGTTAATGTTCTCAGCCTCTTGCGCAATACAAAACCAGCAGCCGATGTGATTGAACTTCCACAAGATGAAACGGGTGCTAATACCGCATCTGATGATAAAGATAACATCAACAGCATCCCTCCACCGCCAGATATTCGCCGTCCAGATGGTGAAGCAATTGAAGGTGATAACGACAAAGATAAGGAGACTCCCGCTGAGTAGCAAAAAGCTTCTCAAAAGAGTGGCGAAACTCCACTCTAAAGACATCGATTTGGGCTTGGATCGTTTTCAGGCTTTACTGTCACGTCTTGGGAATCCTGAAAAATCACTGCCTCCCGTCATACATGTGGCTGGTACAAACGGTAAAGGGTCGACCCTTGCCTTTATACGCAGCTGTTTGGAGGCGGTGGGTTATGTGGTTCATGCCTTTAATTCTCCCCATTTGGTGCGCCCGCATGAGAGTATCACTGTGTCAGGTCAAGAAATTGACGAAGACATGCTTAAGGGCCTGTTAAAAGAAGTTATCCGTGCCAATGCGGATGCGCCGATGACAGTTTTTGAAGCACAAACAGCCGCAGCATTTTTGGCATTTTCCCGCCAAAAGGGCCATGTGGTTCTGCTGGAAACAGGCCTTGGGGGTTTGGGTGATACATCCAACGTGATTGACAAGCCTATCTTAAGCGTCATCACACCCATTTCAAAAGACCATCAAGAATTTTTAGGGAAGTCTTTAGCCAAAATTGCCGCCCATAAAGCGGGCATCATCAAATCTGGTGTGCCTTTGGTCATGGCCCGTCAAGAAGATGAAGCCTACCAAGTCATCCGTGAAAAAGCGAAGCTAGAAGGCGTTCCTTTATACCGCCAAGGCCGCGAATGGTTTGTAAAACGTGCAGGTCAGCGTATGGTTTTTGAAGGATGGGACGCAGATTATGCCTTCCCCTTACCCGGACTTACGGGTGAACACCAAATCGCAAATGCGGGTTTAGCCTTAGCTTGTTTAGAGGTTTTAAAAACGCAATTTCGCTTGCCAAACGAAGCTGTTCGAAATGGGCTGCAATCAGTGAATTGGCCGGGACGATTGGAACAAATTCCAACTGGGACCGATTTGCCCGGTGATTGGGAATTATGGCTGGATGGCGGGCATAATGAAGCCGCAGCAAAGACCCTTAACCAGCAAATTAAAAAATGGGACGACAAACCAGTTTATTTGATTTGTGGTATGTTGAAGACAAAAGATAGCAAAGCCTTTATGGATCAAGTGGCGGGGCGCGTCGATCATGTCTACACCGTCAAAATTCCTAAAAACAAACAAAGCCGCACTGCAGCCGAGCTGGCAGGGATCGTACAAGATGCAGGTGGACTTGCCACCGCCTGTGAAGATTTAGCCCTTGCCTTTCACTCATCAATACGGAACGCGATAAACCAGCGCGCGTTTTAATTTGTGGCTCGCTTTACCTTTTAGGTGCTTTTTTAAAGATAAGAGCAAAAACTGAAGATGACCTATCAACAGAACCTTGATCAGATCTTTGAAAGCTTCATCAAAGCAAAACCCTTTATTGCAGGTAAGCTTGACCGCGATGTGCGCGACCCCAATTTATTATTAAATATCGCGCGAGAACACGGGCTTATCCCGCCAGCTTCAAAGGTCATTAAAATAACCGGTAGTAAAGGCAAGGGCACGGTTGCGCGTTTGGTTGCGCATTCCTTAAAATCAAATCACCGTGTTGGATTGATCATTTCTCCCGAAGAAATAGATCACCGCGACCGCTTACGTCTGAACGGACAATCCATATCCGAAACCGAATTCATCCGTTGTTTTGAAATTGTATGGGGTATGACAGCCGCTATACGACATAGCCTAACCCCTCCTGCATATTTGTCGCCCTATGGGTTGTTTTTATTGATTGGGCTTGTTTGGTTTAAATCGCAAAATGTCGATGTCTTTGTAATTGAAACAGGTCGCGGCGTGCGGTTTGATGAAGGCGGACAAATTCAGGCCAAAGTCGGTGTTGTCACATCCATATTCAATGAACATGCGGCCTATTTAGGCCCAAGCCTCAAAGAGATTACAGCTGACAAACTCTCCATATCTGAAACATGTCAGCATTTCATCCAAGGCAAAATAATCACAAATCATAATGATAATCCAGCATGGTATATTCAAAGCCAAAGAACGGCTAAACATTGCCTTGAAGCTTTCCTAGATCACAGTGTTGATTTACCCGATGCAGATTGTGCCTCATTTGGCCAAAAGACAGATCATGCAGGGCGTAAATGGTTTTACGAGGGATTGATTGCCAGAGAAAGCGCTGACATAGAATATTTAAAATCCATTATTAAAGATCATAATGATGATGTTCTGTTTTTAATTTCATTACCTGATGACAAAGATGTTAAGGGCGTTTGTGCCATACTTGATCAAATTGGCGGAGTTTCTAAACATATCGTTTTAACGGGGGAGCGCGGGTTTCTGTCTTATGAAATGGCGCGCAAGAAAGATGTAATTTATGAAGGCCCCTATGATGCCCCCGAAGAATTGCGCACTAGGTTAAATATTCCTGAAACCTCAACCGTTTATTTTATAGGTACACAAACCTATCTTCGTTTGGTGAAACAGGCCTTTTTCACATGAATACCCTAGATCAAC
>Ga0105358_10001836_pt1 | contig 11304 bp, 9 predicted proteins | sample GOMGulsemesocosm_5_FD_83509 | JGI IMG/M metagenome (GOLD analysis project Ga0105358, IMG submission 83509) | Methane-oxidizing microbial communities from mesocosms in the Gulf of Mexico - GOM15C Gulf of Mexico | ecosystem: Environmental > Aquatic > Marine > Cold seeps | place: Gulf of Mexico...
CACATTATCCCACATATTTCCCAAATCGGCATAGGCGATGGCAACCTCGTCTTCGATTTCTTCACCAATTTTTTTGGCGCGGGCCAGAAGTTTGCGTCCCGGCTCAACCTGACAGGCAAAGACATTGGCATAGCCGCCTTCAAATAAAAACCGTGACAGACGTTTCTGGTCCCCCAAAGCTTCAACCCGCGGCAGATATTTCTGCGCTAGATCTATGATGGCGTGAAATTCAAGCCGGAAATAATGAACGCGGGAAATATTCAGCAGGATATCAACAAGAAGGGTGTCTTCAATGGCATTGGGATGGGCTTCTCCAAGGGCTAGCGCCGCCTGCAATCGGTCGGCGGCTTCATCGAGGGAATAAATCCGCATGCTATTTTCACCGGCGAGCGCTAGAAAGCGAATGGCTTTGTCATGTTGATTGGTGCGGCTGTAATGATGCGCGAGGGCATCGGCAGCATCAAATCCCTTGGTCGCTTCAATGGCAGCGCCTGCGGCCGCATGGAAGGCCTTTCGTTGTTGTGACAACATGCCATTATAAACCGCATCATGGGCCAGGGCATGTTTGAACCGGTAACCTGTCTGACCGGTTTCAGGGAAAATCAGATCCTGATCTTCAAGGGCATCCAGATGCGATGACAGAGCGTTGCCAAAATCGGTCATATGCGCCAGAATTTTTTTCTCGAACCGTTGACCCAATATGGCGGCGGCTTCCAGGACTTGCCTTGGTTCTGCTGCCAGCCGGTCAAACCGGTCCATCAACATATTCTCTAAACCTGCGGGCAGTACCGTTTTTGTGTCAGACGTCGTTAAATTCACAACGCCATTTTCAAGCGTCAGACCGCCTGATTGCAGCAGGTAATTGGTAATTTCTTCGGCGAATAATGGATTGCCGTCGGCCTTTTCCGTCACCAGACGACTTAGATTCTCCGGTAACTCATCAACTTTAAGCTTTGCTTTCAATAGATCCAGCGTTGCCGTTGTCGATAACGGGGACAGCTTTATGTCATTGGTGTTCGCCTGGTTTTTCCATGGATGTTCATATTCGGGGCGATGGGTCGTCACAACCAATAACGGCAGGTTTTCTTCTGACGCCAATATCCGGCTGATCAGGGCTTCAGAGCCCGAATCCATCCAGTGCAAATCTTCAATAAACAAAATCGATGGTGTCATGCGGCAGCGCTCGGACAACATGGCAAGCACGGCATCACGGGTCCGGATACCACGGTTTTCATCGGCCGTATTGGCACGTGTTTCACCTCCATCATCATAGCCGAGTAAATTGAGCAGATAGGGTAAATGCTGTTCTGGGTCCAGCCCCAGAACCTCCAACCCGCGATGCAGGCGATGGCGGGCCTCTTTTTGATCGGCACTCAGCGCAAAGCCAAACGACCGACGCACCACATCGGCAAAGGGTTGCAACGGGACGGCCTGACCTTCGGTGCTGCAATATCCCTGTAAAGCAAACGCCTCATTCCCAAGGATGCCACGGAATTCATGCAGCAACCGGGATTTTCCAAGTCCGGCTTCGGCGCTGATATTGACCAGTTGTACCTTGCCGGTTATTGTTTGCGCCCATGCCCGATTTAGGGCTTCAAGTTCGCTTTCTCGGCCCACCAGCGGTGACAGGCCTCTGGCCTGAGATACGTCAAACCGGCGGATATTTTTCTTCACCGCCGTTAGTTGCCACAGTTTTTGTGGTTCTGTCCGGCCTTTAATGCTTTGCGCGCCTTTGAAGTTCAGATCGGTATAATCATTGACTTGATTTTGAACGGCCTCACTAATCAGGATGGTACCGTTTTCAGCCGTGGATTCAAGTCGCGAGGCGAAATTGACCGTATCGCCAAGGGCGGTAATTTGCATTTTCTGATCATCACCAACACTGCCAATAATAAGCGGTCCGCTATGCAGTCCAATCCGAAAGGCGGGACGGCGTCCGTGTTCAGCCTCACATTCATCGCCAATGGCAGCAATGCGCGTTTGAATATCGAGCGCGGCGCGGCAGGCCTTTAACGCTGCATCTTCCAAGGCAATGGGCGCACCGAACAGCGCCATAATGCCATCGCCGGTAATTTCCTGTACTGTGCCATCATGGGCATGAACCGCTTCAGCAAGCTCGCGGTGAATGCGCTGCATAAACAGATAGGTGTCTTCTTCGCCCAGTTTTTCTGCCAGCGACATATAAGACACCATATCGGCAAACAATACTGTCACCTGTCGGCGTTGGCCGGTTGCCGTTCTGACATCTGTTTGCGGCACGAGTTTTCTTCCCGTAAAAATTAGAATATTCTAATAATAAAATTACTCTAGCGATAAATGAGAAGTGAAACAATGGTTAAAACATGAATACAGGTGCGCGATTTCAACCAACGCTCAAACGATTGAAGCAGTCAATATCGCGCCATATTACGGTTTGGGGCTAGAGGCACAATGGCCGCTTTGGGTCATGAACCGTCCTTTTCAACTAGCTGAAAACACTTCTGCTTTGGCCCCTCAAAGCAGACATTGAAATTGGATTTCCAGATTTTCCCGAAATAACTTCCGCTTACCGCGCAGTTCAGCCGTTGGCCGGTATTCGGCATAGGTCGTTTTGTCCGCCCAGCTGCCTATCAATTTATCAAATTGATGGTTTTGCGCGAACGTCCGCTTTCGGGAATATACATGCTGATCGCTATTGGCAGGTGAAGGTCGGCTATGGGCCGGGAGCGCCGCTTAATATAAAGGGCGGGAAGCGGACATCAGCCACTTCAAGCTCGCCATCATAAAAATTGGGAAAAGCAGACATCTGCATTCCGAAATAGAATTTCCTGACTTTAACTTCCGCTTTCCGCACAGTTACGGACATAAATTCGCCGGCCTCAAGAGGTCTGAAAAGTGCCAAAAGGAGACTATGCTATTTAAACTCGAAGTAGTCACCAGATGCGAGCGTGCGGGAGAGCTTCGATCTGAGCCAGAGGAAGGAGACTGGACGCGAAATGGCGGCCCCATACTGGAGCTTGCTGAACAAAAAATGGACCTCGTCCAAGCCAGTCCAATCCCCTTGACAAAAAGACCAATCTCTCGATCAGAAAATCGCAGATTCCAGGCGGTTTATTTGCATGAAATCGGGCGCAAGTGTAGGGTTCTCCGGTAAATGCGCTGACACACGCTTCATCCAGAGTTTCACGTCAGGATGCATTGCCGCAGATAGCCGTTCTTCCAGGCCGAACAGATAGCCAAAAATAAGTTGGGGGAATACAGCAAAATCCAGCATGGTTGGTTTGTCAAATCCGCCCAAATAAGGTCCTTCACCCAAATGCGCTACCAGTTCCATAAAGATACGCATTTGCATATCTTTATGACTTTCAGAGAGGTCCATATGCTTTTTCATGTCCTGAATAAACGGCGCCGTTTTTAACAAATCTGGCCAAGCATGGCGTATTTTGTCAGGAAGCGGGGTTTGCGCACTGACAATGGAGGAAAGGCGCCATCCACGGTACCTGAATTGCAAACTCATGCGGGCATCGATGGCACCCCGAAAGATACTTGTCAGGAATGTATTGTTGATCCATTCGTCAATCGCCAAAATCTTTTCACGATGTTCCGCTGGACAAAGCGGTTTTTCCGGAAATACCTGGTCCAGCCAGTGCGCGTGAAGTGATGATTCCCGCTTCCATTCACCATCGATTTCCAAGACAGGAACCTGTCTTCCGTTGGTATGTCCAATGGTCGCTTCGGGATTGGTCGGATCAACAGGGACATGGGTGAAATCAATGCCCTTATAATATAAAAAACACCCGGTTTTCCGGACAAAAGGACTGGTGGAGTATCCATAAAGTTTCACTGAAGGCATTGGACGCTCCCGATATAAGCTAGTGAATGGAAGAAGATAGCTGTAAGCTCAAGGCACTGGTGGCCGATCTTTCGCTGGACAAGGCAATGCTACAGAACGATGTCAAATAAATAATTATTCGCCAACGAATTCCTTTTTCAAGGCCTCATTATCACGGCCGGTTTTGCCCACGGGATTGACTGGCTCTTCCCGTACGCCATTGATAACAGCGGGATAGAGGGCATATCGGGGGCCATCCTCCCCTACCGTTGCACTGGCGCGGCGGGCGATCTGCTGTTCGTCTTGCAAGAATTCGTCTCCCCGCCATATGGGGGTCACGGCAGTTTCGACATTTTTAAGGAAAGCCACCCATTCATCCCGGGTTCGGGTTTGGAAAAGCTCCGTCAGCAAATCCGTCAGCCCCTGCTTATCAGAATCCCGCCCTTTTCGGGTGGCATATCGCTCATCCCGCAAGGGGCTGTCTTCTGGCGCTGCGGCATCAACAAAATTCAGCCAGAATTTATCTTCCAAGGTCGCCATGGCAATTTTCTTGCCATCAGCACAGCCATACATGGTGCTGTCGGCCATCACCAGTGGATGATTTTCCGGCGCTTCATTGGCTGTAGGATTTTCCAGAAGGGAGGGCAGGACAAAGGCGGCCGTCGCATCGAAAAGGGAGGTATCCACATGCTGTCCTTTTTTGGTTTTATCCGCTTCCAAAATAGCCATGACAGTGGCAAAGGCAGCCGTTTGCGCGGATAAAACATCCGCCAGACGAATGTTAGGACGTTTGATCTCCCCATCAATTTGCGAGGGCAGTGAAAAATATCCCGCAAGGCCCAGAACGCTCATGTCATGGGCCGGGTGATGGGCATAGGGGCCATTTGCGCCAAAGCCGGAAATGGAGGTCATGACAATCTGCGGATTGATTTTCATCAGCGCGTCATGACCAATTCCCAATTTGTCCATAACGCCGGGTCGGAAGCCTTCCACTACGGCATCGGCTTTTTCCACCATGGCGAAGAAAAGCGCGCGATCCTCCGGATCCGTCAAATTAAGGGCGGCTTGTTCCTTACCCCTGTTTAAATGCTTATAGGCTGCTGGAAAAACATAGCGTATCGGATCACCTTTAACGGGTTCTACCTTGATGACACGGGCACCGAAATTAGCCAGCATCAAGGTCGCAGAAGGGCCAGGATAGAATAAAGACAAATCAAGGATTGTTCGCCCGGCCAGGGGTTTGGGAAAGGAATTTGTCATTGTCATATTACTCCTTGGCGCCTTTGAGCATCTGTTTTGCAATGGTATTGCGCTGAATTTCACTGGTGCCCGTAACTATGCGATAGGTGCGCAATTGCCGGAAAATAGCTTCAACCGCGCTGCCTTTTAGCAAACCGACGCCCCCCTGTACCTGCATGGCAGTATCAGCAATTTTAAACGTGGATTCGGCGACAAATACCTTGCACATGCTGGATTCCATTCGAATATCCTTGCCCGCATCCAGTTGCGTTGCGGCGTCATACATCATGCAACGTGCCGCATAAAGGGATGTATTCATGTCCGCCAACATATGCTGGATGGCCTGAAACTCGGCTATGGCCCGTCCGAACTGGCGACGGCCGGTTGCCCGTGCCATTGTTTCGGTCAAAGCATACTGAGCCAGTCCGACCATGGTTGAACAATGCAGCAGGCGATTGACCATAATACGGGACATGCCAAGCCGGAACCCGCTGCCTTCCTGCCCGATCAGGTTTTCTGCCGGTACGCGGACATCATCCATGTAAATATCAGCATGACTGCCAGCCCCGGACAACACTGCGTAATCGGTTTCCAGGCGGCATCCTTCTGAAGCGAGATCGACAAAAAACGCGGAAATACCGGCAGGCCCTTTTTCCGGATCTGTCACCGCCATGACGATGGCAAGATCGGCCCAGCTTCCTCCGGAAATGAACCGTTTTTGCCCGTTTAGAACATAGTGGTCCCCATCCTTGACGGCCCGCGTCTGAATGGCAGCGGCGTCAGAACCGGCATCGGTTTCTGTCAGCGCGAAGCAGACACTCTTTTCAGCCTTGCAGATAGGTTGCAGGAAATTCTCGATCTGCAATTCAGACGCATGCTTGAACAGATGCCCGATCCTGGGGGGACCGCTTAATTCACCCAGCACATGAGCCGCCAATACCGACCCCGATGCCATCACACCCTCCTTGACGGCGCAAACTTCACTGGTATTCAACCCGGCACCGCCCAGCTTTTCAGGAAGCAGCAATGTATAAAACCCGGCATCTGCTGACATCTTCCAGATTTTACGCAGGAAATCGGGTTCGATCTCACCACCCCATTGCAACCCCATCTCGACCTCAAGCGGGCGAATGTCGGTATTGATAAAATTAAGCACGTCCTGAAGAACGGCATAGGCCTTTTCACTTCCGCGAAATCCGGTAGTGGTCATGTCATTCATATTAGTCATCAGCCAACCTTTCTGTCGCTATCTGCCCAATAGGGGTCGCGCACCTGGCGGCGGACAATTTTTCCGTTGGGGTTTTTGGGAAGTTCATCGGTAAAATCGACACTGCGGGGCCGCTTAAAGCCTGGCAGATTGTCTTTACAATATTGCAGAATATCATCAGCGCTGACCTCGGCATCCGGTTTTTTGACGACCACAGCCTTTACGGCTTCGCCCCATTCTTCATCGGGCACGCCGATCACCGCCGCCTCAAAAATGGCGGGATGTTCATACAGCACTTTCTCGACTTCACTGGGATACACATTAAAACCACCGGATATGATCATCTCTTTCTTGCGATCAACGATGAATATATATCCTTCATCATCTACGGTTGCCAAATCGCCGGTAAGATAGGCGCCGTCACGGATGACCTCTTCGGTCAGTTCAGGAGCGCCCCAATATCCCATCATGACATCGGGGCCGCGAACGACAATCTCGCCAATCTCACCGGGTTTAACCGGCTGTCCATCGTCTTTAAGCACCTGAACGTCCGTTTCAAAATAACAGCGCCCGCAACTGGCGAGACGTTTTTTATCTCCGGCAAGGGCATCGATATGATCCTGTTCGGTCAGCACTGTCACCACAGAACTTGTTTCACCCGCGCCATAGCCCTGGGACAGAATAGGACCGAAAGTATTCATGGCTTTTTCAACAACCGATGGCGCCATGGGGGCAGCACCATAAGTGACATTTTGCAGGCTGCTCAGATCATATTTGTCGATGTCCAGGAAATTGATGATCCGGTTGATCATGGTGGGCACCATAAATATGGAATTCACTTTCTCTTTCTGGATTGTTTCCAGCAATTCCACCAAATCGAACCGATCCAGCATAATGTTGCAGCCGCCATAATAGAAAAGTGGCATCATTGACATGCCGCTGGCATGGGTAACAGGCCCTACATGGGCCATCCGGCTACCCACACGGGCTTTTGAAGAGGGGCTGGTAAGCATTTTTCGAACGATTGCTTTACGATTACCGAAGCTTTGCATCGCCGCTTTCAGCACGCCTGAGGATCCAGATGTATAATGCAGGACAGCAACTTCGTCATCCGCCGGGTCTGCGCCGGGACTGACATCCTCTCCCTTATCCAGAATATCCTGATAGCGATGGTCACCTTCATCACCTTCAATCGCAATGACATTTTCCAAATGGGGAAGCTGGCTGCGGTTGGCCATTATGGCGACAGTCTGGGATTTTCCGGCAATAACCGCATGAGCTCTAGAATCATTGAGCACATGGACCGTTTCATCAACCGTCAAACGGGCATTAACAGGCACCTTGACCAGTCCTGCCTTGTAAAAAGCAATCTCTGCCACCGCCAGTTCAGCGCAGTTCAAGGCCTGGATAGCAACCCGGTTCCCTGGCGCCAAACCCATGGCCAGCAGTCCAGATGCAAGCCTGTTGGTTTGGGATTCCAGATCGCGGTATGTCAGGCGGTTGCGTGCATCGACAACCGCCTCCTTTTGGGGCCAATAATTGGCGGCCCGCGTGATAATATTACCTAAATTCATCTCTGTTCACCCTGGTTAATGGTATTACAGCATGATGTTAGAGGCACAGTTTGCGATTTGGAAAAACAATAATTATTTAATGACTATATAAAAAATGTATGATAGCCGTTAAAAACAAGACAGGAGCGCGCATCATGAACTTTCGTCAGCTGAGTTATTTTTTAGCCGTGGTCGAAGAAAAAGGGTTTTCGGCGGCGTCAAGACGATTAAACATCGCGCAACCAGCCTTGAGCGGACATATCGCCGCCCTTGAACAGGAACTTGGAGTTAAGCTGCTTGAGCGATCAAACAAAGGGGTTCGAACAACCAGCGCCGGTCGCAGACTTGCCGAACATGCCCGCAATATCCTCAGGCAGATAGATACGGCAAAATCTGATGTCAGTGGCGGATCATCGGACCCCGGTGGGGAAGTGGCTATTGCCTTGCCCTTTACGGCGGCACGGGTGATTGCCGGTCCCATCGCCCGCCGGGTTGAAGAAAGGTATCCGCGGGTAAGCCTTAAGATATTCGAAGGATTCAGCTATGAAAGCGGGAATATCATGGCGTCCGGCAAGGTCGATCTTGGGGTAGTGCCGAACGCGGCCGAAATTGAAAACCTGGATGCGGAACTGCTTTTTTATGAGAATCTTTATCTAATTGGCCGCTGGGATGGCAAACAACCCCGCGAAAGCGATATTTCCTTCGCCGACTTGCCCAAATACCCCCTTGCAATGGGCCCCAAGGGATGGAGCCTGCGCCGCACTCTTGAGCATGCTGCCCTGGATGCGGGGATACAGCTTAATATCCAGTACGAAACCCCTGGCGCAGGGACCATGTCGAGCATGATCAACGAAGGCCTGTGTTATTCTGTCATCAATTGGGTTTCTATCCAGCATGACTGGGACAGGCGCGAATTAATGGCCTGGCGCATCGTTAATCCAAACCTACAGCGGACAATTGCCCTTGTCTGGCCAAAAGACCGCCCCATGACAGAGGCTGTAGAGGGCGTTCGGTCCATTGTGCGGGATGTGGTTATGGAAAGTGTCCATAAGGGTGAATGGCGGGCTGAAATGCTGCCGGATACAAACATCAAAGAAGTCGGCTAGAATATCCCTAATTAAGATTGCCACCTCATTTTGATATATATAAAATATATGGAGCCCATGCTGAACATGTATTTCCGTTTTAACAAGCTCCTTCCTTAAGGTAAGGGTAATGAAAAAGGGAGGATCAACAATGATTATAAAAAGTCTGATTACAAAGTCTCTAACGGCCGTCATTTGCACGGCATTTGCATTCGCGTTGACACTGGGCATTTCGCCTGCCCAGGCTGAATATCCAGAAAAACCCATCAAGATTGTGGTTGGATTTGGTGCTGGCGGGGGGGCAACTGTTCTGGCACGGCTTGTCGCAAAAGAACTGGAGGCTGATCTTGGTCAGCCGATCGTTGTTGAAAACAAGCCAGGCGGCGGTGGTGTTGTTGCGGCAACGGGCCTGATGAACGCCAAGCCAGACGGGTACACCGTTGGTTTTGCCGTGAATTCAACATTTGCCTTTGTGCCGTTGATTTCCAAAAAAATCAAATATGGCCCGGAAGACTTTGATTATCCAACAACTGTGGCAGCATTGCAGAATGCCATCATCTCAGGCGCCGATGTGCCCTATTCAACATGGCCTGAAATGATTGCCCATGCCAAAGCAGGAAATTCTGTCTCTTTTGCCTCGACTTCTCCGGCCGTAAAAGCTGTCTTGCAATATGTGATGCATAGAGATGGCATCAAAATCAAAATTGTTCCGGTCAAGGGCGGCAAGGCGGCCATGAAAGAAGTGCTGGGCGGACATATTGATATGGCCTGGAGCGCGGGCATTCACCAGGCTTACCTGAAAAGCAAGAAAATTAAAGTGCTTGCCGCCTCTGGTCCAGAGCGTCTGGCGACGACCCCAAAAATTCCAACATTACTGGAAATGGGATACGACTTTGGCTTGGGTGGCTACTTTATGTTCTTCACACCAAAAGGTATTCCAGCGGACATTTTCAACAAACTTTCAAAAGCTTTATACAAGGCATCCAGCGCACCAGAAGTTGCCAAGCTTGCCGAAGAGAAAATGGGTTTCCCAAATACTGTCATGACGCCGGAAGAAACAATGGCAATGGTCATGGGCGGGCTTAGTGACTACAAACGGTTGCTGGCGGCTGCTAAAGGCGACTTTGCGAAATAAGCTCTGCTGGAGATAAAAAACATGACCAAACAACGCCTGGAAGCAATCATCGGACTGACGATCGTGATCCTGGCTTGTTTGGTCTATTTCCTGGTTATCCCGGTATATGTGGAACCCGATGATTTCTCCACCGTATCACCGGACCTTCTCCCCAATGTTACGGTTATCTGTTTTGGTCTGTTGGGGGGGATCATGTTTATTCATCGCCAGTTCATTGCGGAATTTGACGGTGAACCCTCCCCCATCAGCAAAGAGAACCTGATACAGCTATTCATCATCATTGTGATTTTCGCCGTAGCCATTTTCTTGATGCATATCGGCGGCTATTTGATCGGCGGGTCAGCTGTGGTCGCGGCCCTGATGCTTTATATGGGCGCGCGCAACTGGCTGCAAATTGCCGCGACATCGCTTATCGCGCCTGTGCTTCTGTACGGGCTGTTTGAGGTCCTTCTAGGCATACCATTGCCCTGAAAAAGGATAGGAAGAGACTGCATATGGAAGAGATACTTGGCGGATTTTCAGATGCCCTCACTTTAGGGAATATCGCGCTTATCCTGTGTGGTGTCTTCCTGGGCCAGCTTTTTGGGGCGATCCCTGGTTTGAGTGCCCTGACGGCTATCGCCATCGCTGTCCCCCTGACTTATTATCTCTCACCCCTTGGGGCCTTGGGTTTTTTGGTTGCTATCAATAAAGGCGGCACTGTGGGGGGAGCTATCTCCGCTATTTTATTGAATACGCCGGGTTCTCCCGAAGCGACCGCAACGGCTTTTGATGGTCACCCTATGGCGAAACAGGGCAAACCCCTCAAAGCCCTGAAGATTGCACTATATTCCTCAGTTTCAGGGGATACGTTCAGTGATCTGGTGCTTATCCTGGTATCCGCACCGCTGGCGCTTGTTGCCATCCGCATGGGACCGCCGGAAATCATGTCGGTTGTTATTTTTGCCCTGACCATAATTGCCGGTCTTGTTGGTAAATCCATGATCAAGGGGCTGATCGCCGCCCTTCTCGGCATTTTCCTCAGTACCGTTGGCCTGGATCCGGAAAGCGCAACAGAGCGGTTTGTTTTTGGCATTCCTGAACTGATGGACGGCCTTTCTCTTTCCGCAGTTGGCATCGGCATTCTAGCCATGGGTGAAGTCATACGCCAGATCATGATCCTCCGGCATAGCGAAGGCAAAAGCCATATCCCGCTTACCAGTAAAAACAGGGAAGATAGGCGCATTTCTTTTAGTGAGTATCGCGATTGTTTCAGAACGATCGCGCGTTCAGCC
>Ga0105358_10001837_pt1 | contig 11296 bp, 11 predicted proteins | sample GOMGulsemesocosm_5_FD_83509 | JGI IMG/M metagenome (GOLD analysis project Ga0105358, IMG submission 83509) | Methane-oxidizing microbial communities from mesocosms in the Gulf of Mexico - GOM15C Gulf of Mexico | ecosystem: Environmental > Aquatic > Marine > Cold seeps | place: Gulf of Mexico...
CGTTTGCAGAAGATGGCTCTGCGACGCTCTATATATTAAAGAGTAAAACAGACCAAACCGGTGAAGGCACGGTGAAATATTTATCGCATACCTCAGTGGATTATTTAAAGCAGTGGCTGGAATTCTCAGGCATTACAGAAGGTGCCGTGTTTAGAGGATTAAATCGCTGGGGGCATGTGTTACCGAAAGCCCTGTCGGGTGAAGGTGTAACCCGCAGTTTCAAACGGGTCGCACAGCAATCTGGGATTAATGTTGAGCAGATCAGTGGGCATTCAACACGCGTAGGTGCTTGCCAGGATTTAGTCAGTGCAGGCATTGATATGCCCGCTATTATGCAAGCCGGTGGTTGGAAAAATCCCGAACGCGTGGCTCGATATTCTGAGCAGCTGCTGGTGAAACGCGGTGGCATGGCTCAATTAGCCGCCATCCAGAGACGCTAAAGGAACAACCATGAATCGCATTTACCTTGAATACCATGATGATGAGCATAATAAACACCGATTTTATCAGCTGTTTATTATGCGGGATTTATTTGATGACTGGTCATTAATTAGGGAATGGGGTCGTACCGGATCAGCAGGAACAGTCCGAAAGGATGTGTTTGAGACCGAAGCAGAATCTGAATTAGCACGCTCAGATATTCTGCAGCAGAAAATCAAAAAAGGCTATTATTTGTTAAGCTAAGCTGTACGTCTTCTTAGTGATGTGTCAACACTACTGCGACTGAAGTACTTTTTAAACAGATTTCTTCGAATACCATTACTAGTTTTAAATTAGACACCTTTCTAGTTGGCGATCAATTTCCATTCCCTTCATGATTTATTTTAAAAGGTTTTGGTGGGAGCTCTGGCTTATTTAACCATTCCCATAATAAACAAAATGCTAACCAATATCCATAGGCTGTTGCATCCGACATGTACCTATGATTTTTCCAAAATGAAATAATATGTTTTTTACCTAGTTGGTCTAATTTGGTTACTTTTATTTTTTGTTGATTAATCCATTTTAAAAAAAACAATATCCTAGATAACTGTTGTTTTCTATTCGTTTTTCCTCCATGTCTCACGTAATCATATGAATATTGTTTTAATTGTTCAGCCAAGGTAAACATTAGATATCTCCTCTCGTCCATGACCAAGTTCTTCTGCAATAATTAAACGAGCTTTTTTATCCAATATATTTGCATCAATTGTGCTTATAGATAAATAAATTGATAATTTACCTATACGCTCATTACGTTTCCAACCCGCAACAATTGGTGCAGGAGCCTCTGTTATTTCTTCATATCGAGATTGTGCATAATAATGTCGTTCGCCATGAAAATTAAAATCTAAATTAGTTATTTCGGAATAACATTTACTCATAAAATGTTTATATGATAAATCTTTTTGGACCATAGAATTACCATCCTGAATATTTGCTGCTACCTTTAAAACGTCTATTATTTTTTGAGTAACTGGTATATTTCGTTTGCGCCCGCCTTTAGTACCCTTCGATATTTCTACTGTACTATTATTTAAAGATGTTTCTAGTGTTTTTTTTGCATTTATCAAAGAAGATTCTTTAAACCTTAGCCCCATATATCTTTCTAAGTCAATAATAGATGATAGTCTACTAGAGACATTTTTTTTTACTTTGTTATGATCCTCATCACTAATTCCTTTATTTTTTATTGAAATTCTATTTCGTTTAGCTATATGACATTGTTGTGTAGCAGATATGAGTATCCAATTATTATTAACTAACCTCATAACAGTATTAACAACGGATATATAGTTATGAGCCGTTGCAATTGACAATGTTTCATCATCAACCCTATTTTGTAAAAATAGTCCATAATCTATAACTAATGATTCATCAATGTTTTCTAGTTTTTTTACATTTTTCTCTTTTGCATAGTTATAAAATTGTCCCCACCTCGTTTTTAATGTTGCCTTACTCGAAAATGAGAGACTTGATTTATTTATAATTAAAATACCAGCACTGTTCATACACCGGCTCCCGACACCATAATTTCTTGACATATCGTTATATTGTTTTTTTATATAATATATTTCATTACACATTAATAATCATGAGTAATGTAGTTAATTGGTGAGTGCTTATCTGTCTTAGTTTATTTAATCAAAATGACAAGTATATGCCCGAAGACTAAGCACTCTTCTTCTATTTATTTCACTAAGACTAAAGGCATAGCTTGTTAAGTGTTAGTGCGCGAAATACATTTCGGCAAATGTAGTGAATTTATAAGAAGACAGGTTTTTAGAGTCATCTATGATGACTATTGCATTAATAATATGTCATTAATACAATGGTATGAGGCCTGTATATACTGTTATTCAGTACTATTACAGGTTCTTTAAAATAAATATCATGCACTACGAGCAGCTAGTCAAGCACGCATCAAATCTCTAATGATTTAAGCAAGGCTCATCCTCATGCAGGTTTTATTAGATTTCACGAAAAATCACGTTAGCTTAGTAAGCTACATGTCACGAAAACAAAGGAGTTAAAAACTTTTATTAATCCGTCTCTTTTTAAAGATCAGATTCAAGAAAAATGTTGAATGTAATTACATAGAGAATGTAATTCAGATACGTTGATAAAAATTTAATCAACTCAAGAACGAGCGATTTTCATCCCAAAGCGTACTTTCTGTTTTATGTAAAACAATAATCTGTAACACTTTTCACAAAGACATACTTTGCTACTAACGCGCTAACATTAAATATAAATTGAAGGATAATGGAGTTAAATAAATAATAAAAATTATTTAACAAATAGGCACAGGGATGCCATGTTATATATCGCAGGTCGCGAAAATATACAAATAAATAATAAAATTATCTTTAAGATAGTTTTATAAAAAATACACTACAGGAAGTAGTATAAGCTAATTTTAAAAACGACTAGCTATCGCGGCTACCCAAATTTTATACATTCTGAGCAAAATGTTTAATGAAATTAAACAATATCATACTTAAAAATTAAGTCAACATTTTTTTAAAAAACGATATAATTATTAGATTGATGCGATAAAAAAATACTAATAAAAAGAAGGATGTATTAAATATGTCAGTTAACATAACCGCCAAATTGATTTGGCACGATAATTCATGGGACGGAACCATTTGTGATGAGCCAGAAAATAACACATACTGTAAAGAGTGTCGAGGTACTGATAAGAAGTCTATTAATGACAACATTGATATTGAATTTGAATTAAAAAATAAAAATAAGCATTGGTCTGATTTTGATAAAAAATCAGCACCTTGCTTCTTTTCAGTTAATGCCTTTTCTAAAAAGAGCATTATTGGCTATGAAAGTGCTCCTAAACATTTAAAATCTCGACACCCAGCAATGAAAAAGATACGAATTAACTCTTATGAAGTTAGCGTGTTTCCATCTGAAATATTTAACCACAGATATATACATAAAACTATTGATGAGACAGTTGGCGACTATTTCAAAGTACTTGAAGCCAATAAAAGTTTAATATTTTATTTCATTGATGCTAATAACCCATTATCAAAAAAACCAGTTTTAGCAGGCGTGGCAAAATACATAAAAAATAGTAGCATTATTCTCTGGGAAAACACAGACTTTACAAGTATTGTTAGTAGAGTTAATATTAAGTCTTCATATCCATATGAACCCGTTATTATTCCTTATCAAAGATTTTTAAATACTGAAATAATTGACGACTTAGTTATTGAAGCTGAGCCTGATTATAATTTTATTTTTTCTACTCAATCGATAAATAATGACTATGCACTTAAATATATTAAACAAATACTAAGTACAATACAAAAACTACCAAAAACACAAAAAGAATTTAAAGAAATAGAATGGTTACAATTTCAAATTGCAGAGCTACAAAAGAAAGGTTTTGTTATATTTTTTAGATAGGTATTCTATGTTATTTAACATATATGCTTTATCTATATTACTTAATGAATGATAAATTTGTAATATTTTTTCGTCTCTTCCCTATTTCGCGGGGTGATCTCTACATCTAGGATTAGTAGGTATTTTGGTTAATTCATAGCCCATAAAAATCCTTATTAAATCAACAAACTAAAGAAACATCCATGATTGTAAACTACATATTTATTTTACTCCGCGAAATCGGGAAGACCCATCTTTGCTAACACATCATCTTCGTAAAAATACGAGGTAGAAACGTTCAGAATCTCAGCTGATTTTTTGGATATTTCAAAATATGGCGTGTGCTTCCCTTTCTCATATTGGTTCATTCTTGCACTGGCAGAGAACTCATCAATTCCAGCTTCTACTTCCAACTTTACCCAACGAGCAATCAACACTTACGCTTAATTTGTGGGAATTATGCTCGTTACTGTAGGTTTTTTTGGGGTCACAGAATGTATCCTAAAGCCCCCGTTAAGGGCTTACATTACTCGTGCAGCATTAAATTAACGCAATGGTAAAAAAAGTAACGATAATCTTCAATTTGAGTTATTTATTGAGCATAAAGTTATAGTTTTTATGTCCGTAATACGAATAGCTTTGGTGCTTTCACCATAAACGGAAGAGCCTTTTTTACGCCCTGCCCCTAATCTTGCTCCACCGTGAGTTTGTTTATTATCTTGCATCATCACTTAATAAAATTAACTATTCTTGAAAAGTGTACAGTATTATTTAAGGGGGGAATCAAGTGGTGTTTTTATTAATGTTTTTTTAAGTCTATATTGCTACTCAAGATCATTTCTTTTTTCTCACCTTGAAATAAAGAGATACACTCGCAGAAACTGTATATGCAGCACCCGCCTCAGCAACAAGTATAGGTGCAGCAGTTACGATCATTGGCGTATACTAATGACCTCAAAGTGCTATTCCTACTGATGCAAGTCCTGAAGGCGCAATACTGTAGCTCCTACGACCGCAACACCCGCAACCACTTTAGTAATTTCGCAGCACTATCTGAATGGTCAGATATTTCTTCATGATTCTTATCAAGAAAAATAGCAGCCTTTTGTACTCCTCCTTTTACTTTCGTTTTCCCTCTATAAAGCTTGGTAGATATTTTCTCAACTTGGTTCTTTATTCTAAATTATAAGACTTAGCTCCTAAGTAATGGTATTAATTTTCAGGGGGATTACAAGAATATCTAGATTTAAAAGGCAGTTACACAGAATTATTTACAGTCTCCTATAGCCTCCTCAATATTCTTAAAGCAAGCTTGCACATTTGCATAAAGGATGATTACTTGGACGACTACAAAAACTACAAGGTTCGTAATATAGTTTCTCTAATACTTGGTGCTCAGGTGGTGACATTCGAGTATCGAAATAATCTGGCTTGTAACTATATAAAAATTCACCTGGAATCAATGAATCTTCCTTTCTCAATGTTACATTTGGCCTAAGACTAACACCATTAGTTACAGTAGCCTGAGTATCAATAGAATCAAAGTCCTCTATAACGTCCTGCTGTTCAACTGTTCCTGTTAGATCAAGACCAAACTCCAAATTATGAATTTCTAATTTATCACTATCGTTCTTTACAAGAGATTTAGCAGAGGCATGAAGTATAAGGTTTTCATCAATTTCAAGATGAAACTCTAATCGTTCAAAATATGGTTTTGCTTTTTCATCGATATGTATTGAAATGATGTCCAACATATTTCGTTCATCAGTTGGTTGAATTTTTCTGCCAGGCCGTTTAGGTGATTGTAGTTGAAACTTTGCAAAACCATCCCTTGGATCAGAACAATACAAATTAAGCCTTTCTGTACACTGCACCTCACCTTCTCTAGGCATTTTAGCTCCTGCTTTAATTACTGGAAAATATGCATGCGGTGCAACTAATAATTCTATATTCTTAGCTAAAGATAAATTAGCCTTATCATGCGCAACCCAGCCAGCACCTTCTGAAATTATCGTATTTCCTCGCTCAGATACACAAAGCCTTTGCGGTCCAAAAATTTCTCTAAGCCGAGATTTAATACACGGCATATTTACCATCCCCCCCGTGGCTAAACAAAGGGAAATAGATGATGGACTAATACGCGCATCTTCTAGCAAGCGATGAATACGCCTTACACCCTCATCAACCTTATCTTTAACCATTTCCTCCAATTCGTCTCTATGAAGAGTATATTCAATATCAACATCATATTTATCCGTAAGAAAATAATCTGGTACAAATACATGTACGCTATCTTTGTTAGATAAATCAATTTTAGAGCGCTCAGAACGTGCTAGCAGTCGTTGAGTAGCACCTACCTGTTGAGGAAGTTCCTCTGTAATTCCTTGGTTTTTCAGATGTCGGCTGACTATTTCATTTCTTACAATCTCGTCAATAACATCTCCCCCCACATTATCTGATCCATCATTACTCAACTGAACCAACATGCCATCAATCAATTGGCAAAGTGTTAAGTCAAGGGTCCCGCCTCCCCAGTCAAAAACTAGCATTAACTCCCTATTAAGTTTTTGCACCTCATCCTTAAAATTAGGTAAGCTACGAAGATGTCCATACAAAGCGGCTAAAGGTTCATGTATAAATTGAACAATATTAATTCCAGCGCCCCTGAATGCTTCGCGCAATTCTTTCCGTTGCTTCCCATTCATATCAACAGGGATAGTTACTACAGCACTATCATATTCACCAAAATGTTGTTCAACTGCATGTTTTCTAACATAACGAACAATATCTGCGACTATTGACTTAGGATCACGAGAAACACCTTCAACATAAACTTTAGACTCCCCCAGTAAGCTTTTTGGTGATTTAACAATATTACCTATAATGCCCGTAGCACTGGACTCCAACCTTTCCTTAGCTTTTCGCCCTACAATAACCTCATCTCCTTGATAACAGACAACTGAGGGATGAGGAAGTCTAGAATAATCCAAAATAGAAATGCAACGCCCGCCTTCAACAAAAGAAATCAAACTATTTGTCGTGCCAAAATCAAATCCAAAAACACCTTTCACCTCAGTTTCTCCTTAACTGCTCTAGTTCATTACTCAAATTATCCAGCGCACGACCTAAATAGTCTTTTGCCACCGCTACTTTAGCAGGCTCTCTTTCTAATGCTTTCAATGCATCCTGAAGCATAGGTAACTCTTCCTCTATTGCTCTTAATGTTCGACCTTTTTGCTTTCGTTGATCATCCTGAAGGTGAATTTTTTCTACCCTTTGCGTTTCATTTGTCTGCTTTATTTGTAATTGAAAACTCTCTACTTGATATTTAAGTACACTTATTTCTTCGTCTTTAGTTTGAACAAGACCTCTTTGCTCATTAAATAACTTTTCAAAATTACATTTGTCCTGTATTAATTGAGCATGCTTTCCAGATAAATCATCCGTTTGCTTATAAAACCAATCAAGAAAAGAAGATAGACTTTTACAGTTTTCACCCTCTGAATTAGCTGACAGATATTCCAGGATTATATTATCAGTTTTTCCTTTTTTCTCCTGAGTAGAAAAAATTGAAGAATGAAGTATCTTTATACATTTTTCCAATGAAAGTTGGCCGCCATTAAATTGCCATAATACGGCACAAAAGAATACATTTTTACGTGCTTTAACTAAGTTAGGATCTGGCTTTTCACCTTTACTATCAGAGAAATTTAAAACAAAACTGCTCCACAGCGCATCTAAATCTTCATAAGGCTGCCCATCTACTAGAGGGAAATAACCTTTTAATACCGGTTTATAAATCTCAGAATGAATGATCAAGTTTCTAACAACATTCTTCAGTAACTTTTCTAGTTTAGGTAGTGGCTTATGCTTTATTAACAAAAGTAATAGCTTCCTTGTTTTTTCAAGAGACCTATCATTACTCAAGAATTTTTTTAAAGACTCAACATCTTCAAAGCTATATTCTGATATAGAACGATTAAAAGATATTGCTAGCTTTTCTGGTAAAGCCTTTTTATTATTATTAAAAAAGAGCTCTAAAAATTCTTCAATCGATTCTGGGTCTTTTTTTTTGGATTTAGTCTTTGTTGGTTTATTTTCACTTACAGTTGTAGAAACTTTATCCTCTTTTTCCATGGAATTATTCTTATTAGGAATAGCATCAACAGTGCTATTTGGACTGGTAGCATTTTCCAAAGATTTTTTATTGACATTTTTTTTTGCCATAAGGTTTGTTCCTTGTGTCACTTCACCTGTGTTCTTATTCATGATCGGGACTTTTTTTTCTTTCATTTATCTAATTTACTCCTGTCCATAATATTTTGAGCCCAAGCTCCAAAACTGGGATCATTAACAATTGACCTAGCTTGAATTTTTGCATGATTAAAATCACCAACAGAAACGGACATTTCGGCAAATAAAACTCGAGCCTTAAACCTATCATCAGGAACCCAATCGACTGAATTTACAGCACTTTCTATTTCTTTTCTTTTTGTATACAAATCATTCCAATTCGAAGTTGCCCATCCAATTAATTGGTCAGTATGCCTATCCAGAGGAACGCGCTCATAATTTTCACATGCAGCCATAGAAGTAAGCTCTATTGTTTGCATATTAACAATACCAACAAACTTTGCCATAACTAGATTAAACTTCGGAGATAAAGCTGATAAATCTGTATGCTTAAAAATGTTTTGATTAAAATTGATAATTGCTGTGACAACAACCGCTAAAGGAGTTTCGAATAGTTTTAATATATCTAAAGCCATATTAAATCGTTGTTTATATTCATTTTGTTCTAAATTAGTACCGCCTTGCTGATCCTTTGCTAAAAGCCCATAGAGATAATTTGACAACCCATCTACATACCGGTCGGTGGTTTTATAATGTTCAGTCGCATCTAAAAAGTTATCAATTAATGAAATATCAAGTACGCTATTTCCTAAAAGTGCAAAAAATAACCTATCTACTTCTTGTAAATCAGCATTAGAAACAATATCAAACTCCAACTCGTATGCTGTTTCCACTCCATCATTTAATAGTGTTACCTCAACTATTCCCTGTTTTATTGAAGTTAATTTATCAACAAAAGATGTTTCACCAAAAAACATTTCGTTAATTTTAAATTGATCCGTATTAGCAACCGAAATTTCCACAGGAGTTAGATGTCTAGAAATAATAACACGAGGTGTCGTACTTTCTACTCCCCTTATAAATAATGCAGGTTTCAAAAATGGATGATTTTCAAAACGATGTTGAAACAGCTTGTCCCGAGTTATAAAACTTTTGGGGCAAATACTGCATTGATAAATTATATCCTTAGGATGAAAGACTGGTGGCTCAGGGATTCTAACACTTCCACCTGCATTACCTGGATCGATAAAATCTAAATATGACATATTATAATATTTATAAAGTAAAACCCTCTATCCCGATTGTTTGTATCAAAGATAGCAGGCAAGTTAGTTAATATTTCTAGCGTAGGTGATAACTAAATAGAGGTCTTTGTCTGAAAGGGAGTCATGGTTTATTTGAAATATTTAATTATCGCTATAATTATACCCAGGAAGTAATAACGTTTTCACTGCCTTACGAGCATCCATTTCTTTATGTATCAACCCAAATGCATTCTCGGTAACGTAAACAGTGTTATTGTTTTCAATCACCCTTAAGCAGTATTTAAGCTCTTCGGCAGCTTCAGTCCGGCTATCAACCCTTGTGTAATATTCTATTGCCAATGCTAAAGTACATAGATGTACTAATTTATTTTTTTGCCCGTACTTATTATCTTTTTTAAGATTAAGTTTCAGCAAATTTGATCTTTGTTGCCTTTCGCCTAATTTTTCTTCAGGTTTCGTGTAAGTGATATTTGATTTTTTAGATTGCTCGACTAATTTATAAACAAACCTAGATTTTATTTTACCACTTTCATTTTTTTCTTCAGCCCACCCTAGTTTATACCCTGTCCCCAGTGGGAATGATTTATTTATTTTAAGGTTTTCTTTTTTTTTAAGCAAACAGAAACTTTCAAGTTTTGAGGAGCTTAAAAAAGTTAATACAGAAGATTCCTGAGGTTGGTTTTTCCGCCAAAAATTACTATTCCAACAAAATGATTGAAGTATTTCTATTATATCAAACCCAACATGTAGATAGCTTCCTAAATACCCATATTGCTTCCTTCTAACTTGCCCCCAGCAAAGTCTCAAAGAGTTTAAGGAGTATTCTTTGAAAGGGGTATTTGTATTAATTTGAGCTATTAAAATATAACTTTTAGGAAATTTGACAACTATTGCTGGAAGCTCATCTATTGTGAAGGAGCTCCCTCTTTTCCTAATATTTTCTGCCGAATTTTTAGCTTCTTCTTCATTTAAAAAAGTAGACGTTGTTGAGTTGTACCGATTTGTTGTCGTTGAGTGCCAAGCAGTTCTTTGGGTAGTTAAAAAAAAGGCTTTTACCGCTAGTATGTCCGTTGCTAAATTTTCAGCTAAAGTAGCATTAATCTTTTTATCGGCCCGTGTTAAAGCATTACAGCCAATAGTATTTATGTTTATAGCTTTCATAATTTATTAGGAAAAATAGAGGCAAAGACTATTCGCATTTGAAGGAGTTATTAAAGAGGGGTAGGCACTAATCTGCCCCGCGGGTTTTGTAATCAAGTCTACCATTCACTAATTGCCCTTCTGCTTTACTCTAGGAGTCTTGGCCATTACATTACGCTCACCTTCCTCATCTAGCCTTGAACTTCCCATCATTTACTAGACAGTTTGTAATTCCGAAAAATACGCTTCTTCAAATTTAGCAGGTGAAACCCCGCCTGTATGTGAATGACGTTTTTTAGGATTGTAAAACATTTTTATAAAATTAAATATCTCTGTAATCCCCCCAAAGGTCATCTGCATTTTTCCAGATAAAATCGGATAGAGTTGTGCTGTTGTTTGTTTTTAGATTTTCAGTCATGATTAATTTTTAATCCTTTAAAATTTTATAAATTGTTTGTCTTGTTACATTAAAGTGCTTTGCAATATCGGATTTCAGTGCTCCGCCCTTCCTCATTGTGATTGCTATTTCTTTTTGTTCTTTTGTTAATGCTGCTGGTCTTCCACCAATGCGCCCATTTTTTCTTGCAACTTCTAAACTAGCATTTACTCTATCTTTTATTAAATCTCGTTCAAACTCTGCAAGTGATCCGAAAATGTTAAAAATTAATTTACCTGTACTTGTTGTGGTATCAATTGATTCAGTTAACGATCTAAAGCCTATTTTTCTTTCATCCAAATCATTTATTATTTCTAATAAATTTTGAAGCGACCTTCCGAGTCTATCTAATTTCCAGACAATTAAAACATCCCCTTTTCTCAGTGACTTTAAACATTGGTTTAATTCAACTCTGTCTTTTATTCCACCGGAA
>Ga0105358_10001838_pt1 | contig 11295 bp, 6 predicted proteins | sample GOMGulsemesocosm_5_FD_83509 | JGI IMG/M metagenome (GOLD analysis project Ga0105358, IMG submission 83509) | Methane-oxidizing microbial communities from mesocosms in the Gulf of Mexico - GOM15C Gulf of Mexico | ecosystem: Environmental > Aquatic > Marine > Cold seeps | place: Gulf of Mexico...
GTAGCCATTAGCTAGATCTACATGTCGCCACTCAAGACCAAAAACTTCTCCTCTTCTCATACCTGTATTAATAGCTAAAATAACAAGAGGCTCTAAATAACCACAATAATTAAAGTCTCTTAGTTCGGGTAATAAAGCATAGCCACGATTTTGACGGTGAAGATTACCAGAGTCTCGCTCATTTTTGATACGCAAATCACGAACTCTCAGTGTTTCCCTTAATACTTTTTCTTCTTTAGAGGATAAAAACCTAACAATATTATTTTCTGACTTTAAAGATTTTATTTTGCTCAGGTCGTGACTTTCAATAACTCCCCACTCAACCGCCCTGCTCATTGCGCCTTTTAGATAATTAATATAGCCGTTAATAGTTGATGGGCTTTTAGCTTGTTTTTTCTTTTCATTGCGCCACTTTTCAAGATCCCACGCATTAATATTTCCAAGTTGCTTCTCAAGTAAGTTCGGAAATCCGCGTTTAATGGTTTTGAGTATACGGTTGGACGTTTTGGGGTTTCTTGTTTCTAGCCAAGGTAGATATTGATTATCTAAAAAGGTTTCGAGTTTTGCATGTTTATCTTTCTCGGTTTGGCGCTTAGGTTCTTTTATTACTACTTGAACATCAACACCGTTTGCTACCGCCCCTAGCTTTGTTTTTGCTAGATCACGCGCTTGTGTAGGGGATAAGTCGGGATAGTTTCCTAACTTGAAGTTTACTTGTTTACCGTTGAAACGATAAAACAAATAATAAGTGATTTTACCTTTCGGGCTGATACGTAAATGAAAGCCAGAAATTTCTGAATCATTGACCCTGCGCTCATTGAGATCTACCCCCTTGATGCAAGAATTCGTTATTTTTCTAGCTTCGCCATTTTAGCCTCTTAAAATCATTGTGTAGCAAATATGTAGCACAATGATTGTGCTACAAAATACGACAACGAATAAGAGTGAAAATAAAACACAATTTAAGTTATTGTTTTTACTTGAATTAAACAACCATAAAAGTACATTGTTGTTCATGGTGATTCACTGGAAAACACTACTTTTTGCGCCTCCTAAGCGCTAGGTCGGAAGTTCGAATCTTCTCAAGGGCGCCATAAAAATCAATAACTTACATCCAATATTCACTCAGACAAAACACCAACAAAATAATTATGTAGTCAAGAGGTGCCAATTAATCACTGACAAAAGTGTTTTCTAAATTCACATTAAAACTTGTCTAATGACAGCTGTTACCACAAGGAACTAAAGCGCTCCGCGGTAATGGTGTGTTTGGCAAGCACCGTTCATCCCTATAACACATTCACTTTTCCTACACTAAGTTTGAGGCATGTCGCCTCACCTTAGATTGGAGAATACCCTGTGAACATCAGCCCATACTTTTCAGCACAACTACGCAAACGGTTTAACGAAGGTATGATTATGCGTAAACTCGCCACTAAAACAAAAACTGCGTATATCCGTGGTGTTAATAAACTCTGTGAATATTTACAACACTCACCTAAATCAACCATCCATTAAGCGCTACGTGAGTTTCAACTTTTCATGGTCAATCACGGTGTTTCGGGTCTCACCGTCAATGCTACGTTAACCGCAGTAAAGTTCTTTTTCCAGATAACCTTAGACAAACCTGAGATTGTTGCACGGGTTTGTCCTGTGACGCTTGCACGTAAATTACCTGTAGTATTGCTCAGATTACTCACTATCGTCGAAACTAGGCTAAAATAAAACAGTATGAGAGGGAGATACCACAGTGGAAAGTACATTAACGCAACGTAAATTAGGTTCAATAAATAATTTTACCCGTCAAGACCAAAAAACAATCAAGCAATCCCCATAGCACCGAGTTCAATTCCGCGGTTTCCTCATTGTGAGCCTTTAGACTTCAGCCTTCCTATGATGGGCTGATGATAGGTTTTGTGTACTGGCTGATATCTAAAAACCTTAACAAATCGACCTAGCTTAGACTCTAAGCACTTTAAATATTGACCTTACTAAATAGAAAAATTAGAATAAAATTACTTAACTATTGAGTAAAGTCATAATTAACATGGAGCCAACTTATGAATAAAATGCCATTAAAAAGGATTATTAATAAGTTTCTATTGTTATTTGTTCCTGTCGCTATCTTTTGTTTATATGGGGCTTATTTACTATATCAGTATGATGTGACTACTGCTATGGATAAGGTACACTCTTCCGAAAGGGCCACTGCACGTGAGACTATTGGGGTATTAGAGCATGAGTTAGAAACGGTTTTAAGTGATCTGTTTTATTTCGCATCTCAATTAGAACTTGTCGAATTAGTATCAGATGAAAACAGGTTAGGTTACAAATATTTGGAATCCGATTGGAAGATCTTTTCTCGCACGAAAAAATACTATGACCAAATTCGTTTGATAAATAGTGATGGCCAAGAACTTTTAAGAATTGATTTCAATGATGGTCAACCCATTAGCCTTTCTAAAACCGCCTTACAAAATAAATCAACTCGTTATTACTTCACTGATACGTTTAATTTAAACCGTGGTGAGGTCTTTACTTCTCCACTTGATCTCAATATGGAAAGAGGTGAAATAGAAAAGCCCCTTAAGCCTATAATTAGACTGGGAACACCTGTATTCGACCATGATGGTAAAAAGCAGGGAGTAGTTATCATTAATTACCTAGGTAACAGGCTTCTTAATAAGGTTACGCATGTAAAGAGCCATGAAGGCTCAAAGCAATGGTTACTCAATAGCGAAGGGTATTGGTTGAAAGGTTCAATCAGAGAACAAGAGTGGGGATTCATGTTGCAACAGCCTAAATTAACGCTAGCTAACCAACATCCAAAAGTGTGGAACAAAATTAAAGCTAGTTCGGATGGGCAGTTTATGGATGAAGAAGGGTTGTGGACTTTTAGTACCGCTTATCCTTTTATTAGTACTCAAAAATCTAATGAGCATCGCTTCTATTTCTGGAAAGTAGTTCTTCATACGCCTTATGATGAACACTTTGCTTATGCCTCACAGGCAAAATTAAAATTTAGTATTGTGACCCTTGTTATCTTGTGTGGATTTTTTATTGCATGTTGGTGGGTAGCTAAGTATTGGGCTGAAGTACGTAATGTTAATGAAGGACTTGAGGAAGAAATAAGACAGCGAACGAACGAACTTTTTGAGGAAAAAAAACAAGCTGAAGTATTAGCGAATACTGATGAATTAACAGGGATGAACAATCGCCGTGCATTCTTTGAGCATTGCAATAATATTTATGAACCATTAAGACGCTATGGACATACCTATTCAATTATCATGTTAGATCTTGATTTATTCAAAAATATAAATGATACCTATGGTCATCATGCGGGTGATATAACATTACAAGAAGTTAGTAAAATGATATTAAAAATCATTCGTACATCTGATATTGCAGGACGACTTGGGGGAGAAGAGTTTGCAATTTTATTACCGGAAACATCCTCTGTTAGTGCAAAAGACCTTGCTGAACGCATTCGAAGTTCAATTGCTGATACTTCTTTGCAAGTGAATAATGATACTTTTTACATTACTGCTAGTTTTGGTGTTAGTGAGAATGTTAATGGCAATGTTCTAATTGATGATGTTTTAGCACAAGCCGACAGAGCCTTATATCAAGCTAAAGAAAGTGGGCGAAATAAAGTCGAAGTTTTGCTTGAATAATTATCATTTATAAATATCTGTAAAAAAAATTTTCTCTGTCAAACATGATGTTAAAAGTAATATAGAGCGTTAACCTGAAACAATCTTAGCCATCAAATACTTTTAAGATATAATTTAAAATTCTTCATGGCTCCAATATTTATTATAGTTGTGTATCGTTTTTAAGTGTTACATCAGCTAATATCTTTATATCACTTTATTATAAGATTTAAAAAAATGAACCTAAGTGGATGCGTTTTAAAGCTTTTGAGCAGAAGCGAAATAAGATAACCGAGTTAGAAAACAAGTATTAGCCTATGGCAGTTACTAAAATGGAAACAACTTTTGCTGATTATCTAATAAGTGACTTTCGCCTATTGTAACACCCATAGTAACACTGGCAATGAACAGAAAACACAAAACCTATATTTAACAGTTGCTTACAATTCATTTCAGACGTTTCTCAAGGGCGCCATAAAAATCTGGCTCTACACGCCCGATTTTAAAACAATAAAAAAGAACAAACCTTCACAAAATCACCATTATGTCTATGATAATGCCAACAATGACTTATTTTTATCCTGATATTCACCTAGACGTGTTATATAAATCGCTATATAACTGAAAATTGTTAAAAACATAAAAAATAATACGAATTAATTTGCGCTATACCGTGTGGTAGTGGAAAATACGCGCAATTTACTCATGTACCCATACCACCTCAAGATTTGAGTTTCAGTCATTTAAGAAATCGTATGGATATAACAAACTTTATTACTACAAAATAGATCGGGAGCTAATATGTCGGCGCGTCAAGAACTAGCGAATGCAATTCGTGTTTTAAGCATGGATGCAGTACAAAAAGCAAAATCAGGACACCCTGGTGCCCCTATGGGGATGGCGGATATCGCTGAAGTTTTATGGCGTGATTTTTTAAAGCATAACCCTAGTGATCCTAAATGGGCTGATCGTGACCGATTTATACTTTCAAATGGCCATGGTTCAATGCTAATTTACTCTCTATTGCATTTATCAGGTTATGACTTGTCTATCGACGACTTGAAAAATTTTCGTCAATTGCATTCTAAAACGCCAGGTCATCCAGAATATGGTTATACCCCTGGTGTTGAAACAACAACAGGCCCACTTGGTGCTGGTATTTCAAATGCGGTAGGTATGGCAATTGCTGAAAGAACCTTAGCGGCACAATTCAACCGCGAAAACCATGACATTGTTGATCACTTTACTTATTGCTTCTTAGGTGATGGTTGTTTAATGGAGGGTATCTCTCATGAAGCCTGTTCATTAGCGGGTACATTAGGTTTAGGTAAACTAATCACTTTCTGGGATGACAATGGCATTTCTATTGATGGTAATGTTGAAGGTTGGTTTACTGATAATACCCCACAACGTTTTGCAGCATACGGTTGGCACGTAATCAGTATTGATGGCCACGACTCTGCTGCTATTGCCGCTGCTATTGTAGAAGCAAAATCAGTTACTGATAAGCCAAGCATGATTTGTTGTAAAACAATTATTGGTTTTGGCTCTCCTAATAAGTCTGGTACACATAACTGTCACGGTGCCCCCTTAGGTGAAGATGAAGTTACTGCAACACGTGAATTTTTAAACTGGCCTCATGCTCCATTTGAAATACCTGAAAATGTTTATGCTCAATGGGATCAAAAAGAAAAGGGTGCTGCGGGTCAAGTAAGTTGGAATGAAAGATTTAGTGCTTATCAAGCTGCTTACCCTGAACTTGCAAATGAATTTGAACGTCGCGTAATTAAGGGTGAATTACCGCAAGACTTTGAAGATAAAGCCAATGCATTTATTCAAGAGTGTCATGAAAACAGCGAAAATATCGCCTCGCGTAAAGCATCACAAAATACTATAGAAGCCTTCGGTAAAGTATTACCTGAAATGTTAGGTGGATCTGCAGATTTGGCTGGCTCTAACTTAACACTTTGGTCTGGCTCTAAAGGCATTGAAATTGACCCTGCTGGTAACTACATTTTTTACGGTGTTCGTGAATTTGGTATGAGCGGCATTATGAATGGTATTTCGCTTCATGGTGGTTTCATCAACTACGGTGCAACATTTATGATGTTTATGGAATATGCGCGTAATGCCGTGCGTATGTCAGCATTAATGGGTATTCAAAATATTTTTGTTTATACTCATGACTCTATTGGCCAAGGTGAAGATGGCCCTACTCATCAGCCTATTGAGCAATTAACCAACCTAAGAACAACGCCAAATTTAACAACATGGCGCCCTTGTGATGCTACCGAATCAGCCGTTGCTTGGAAAGCTGCAGTGCAAAGTCAAAAAGCACCTTCTGCGTTGATTTTCTCTCGTCAAGGTCTTCCTGCAATGAAGCGTAGCCAAACACAAGTAAGTGATATTGCTAAAGGTGGTTATATTTTACAAGATTGCGCTGGCACAGCCGATGTTATTTTAATTGCGACAGGTTCTGAAGTTGGTTTGGCGGTTGATTCAGCCAAAGCACTTACTGAACAAGGCAAAAATGTCCGTGTGGTTTCAATGCCATCTACCAATGTATTCGATACTCAAAGCAGTGATTACAAAGCATCAGTATTACCTGCAAGTATCACCAAGCGTGTTGCTATTGAAGCTGCTCACGTTGATTTTTGGGCCAAGTACGTTGGCTTAAATGGTGCTGTTGTTGGTATGACTACTTTTGGTGAATCTGCGCCGGGTAAGGTATTACTTGAGCACTTTGGTTTTACCGTTGACAATGTAGTTGCTACGGTTAACCAGTTGTAAGGTTAAAATGATAAGCAACAAGAAAAAAATGACTTGCTGCTTATCACTTAAGTGAACTAACACTATGATAAACATTGCCATTAATGGCTTCGGCCGAATTGGTCGAAGCATTGTTAGAGCCCTCTACGAAAGTGGCCAAACAGACAGTTTCAATATCGTTGCCATTAATGATCTAGCGCCTGCTACCGGCATTGCTCATCTATTAAAATATGATACCACCCATGGTCGCTTTGCCTTTAAAGTAGAACAACAAGGTGAGTTATTATCTATTTTCACTGATAACTCGACACAAAGTGATATCGCGTTATATCACATAGAACCTATTGAACAAATACCTTGGAAAAAACATCACGTTGATATAGTACTCGATTGTACGGGGAAATTTGGTAATAAAGCCGATGGCTTAGCACATATAAAACAAGGGGCTAAAAAGGTATTATTTTCACACCCGTGTACAGATGATATTGATGCTACAATTATTTATGGTGTTAATCATCAACAGCTCAACAAGGATGATCGTGTAGTTTCTAATGGTTCATGTACAACGAATTGTATTGTGCCAGTAATTAAAGTACTCGATGATGCCTTTGGTATTGAAAGTGGCACAATAACTACTATTCATTCATCAATGCATGATCAACAAGTTATTGATGCTTACCACCCCGACCTACGCCGTGCCCGTGCCGCAGGTCACTCTATTATTCCCGTTGATACTAAATTAGCCATTGGGATAGAAAGAATTATCCCTAAATTTAAAAGTCGTTTTGAAGCAATAGCCGTGCGTGTTCCTACCATCAATGTTACTGCCATGGATTTAAGTGTTACGGTTGAAAAAAATGTCACCATTGATGAAATAAACCAAGTAATCAAGCATGCTCAAGCAACAACACTCAAAAATAATGGTTTACAAGGCATTTTAGCTTACACTGAAGAGCCTCTCGTTTCTATTGATTTTAATCATGACCCACATTCTTGTATTGTTGATGGTAATCAAACGCGCGTTAGCCATAAACGTTTAATTAAAATGCTAGTATGGTGTGATAACGAGTGGGGATTTGCTAACAGAATGTTAAATACCGCTGAACAAATGACAAAGTAACTTGTCAATTTGTATTAAAAATCTTACTTCATCATTATCATTGTCGATATATTTATAGAGTTAAGATAAAAACCTGTAGGACAACACAAAACTAAGAAGCAGTTCAATAGGCTGCTTTAGATTAGATTTGAGTTTTAATGATACTTTTGTTGATGCTATTATTTATAATTAAGTAAACATTGATTTAACGTCAGCACACATAGCTTTAAAATCGTCACTTTTCATAAAATCAACATCTGGTAATAACCCTTTTTTCACATAACTCTTTAATAACACTTTTTGGGTTGATTCATCGCTAAATACATTGTGATAAATAGCCCCTGCACGAATAAAATCTAAATAATGAATTTCTTTTGGCAAAACCGATAAATCACTCCAACTTTCAGCTAGCAAAGTTAGTTCATCTGAAAAACCCCACGCTCGCGTAATATTACCGCCAATTTTTCTTGAAAGCTTTTTAATCGCTTGTTGCAAAAAGGTAGGATTAGCAAAAGTGCCGGGGTGCTGTTCAGCTTCAGTTAAAATAGGTAATACACCAATATTGTACATAAGCGAAGCTAGCGTTATAGTATCTAGTGTTAACGAAGTGTGCTTATTATCTTTAAGGTAGCAACTCATCAAACTAATCGCCACTGATGCTATATCAATTGTTTTAGCCCAATATTTTTTCATATACTGAGCAACAATATCATTTTTAGACACAAATACTTGTTCAAGTGCCATCGCTGTTGAAATACTCTTTATTTGATTTAAACCTATACGTGTAACAGCTTGAGGTATCGTTTCAACTTTGACACTACGCCCCAGCAAAGCACTGTTTGCCACTTTTATCATCCCTAGAGCTAGGGCAGGATCTTGGCTAATAACATCACTCATATGAGCCAAATTTATATCTGGATCATCAGCGGCTTGTCTAACTTTAAGCGCAACTTCTGGTAGCGTTGGTAAAACCAAAGCATCTTGTTTTATTTTTTCCTTTAAAATCGTATACAATGCATTTTCAGTCGCCATAGAATTTCCCTTAAGTTTTATTTTTCAACATTTATATCCTATATAAAAATAACATAATTTTAATGAACACCAAGCTTTTTTTTACGATTGACCAAAGATATCAATAACGAAGTGGTTGGTCACTTTAACCAGTAGAAATGATTACCTACTTAAAGAGATTGGTATAACTTAATAGTTTTGCTATCACTAGTTTAGATTGCTCAGCGTGAGGTATTTTCTTATAATGTGTGTCCTGTATTTATAGGATTCGCTCATTAAAGTTGATCCGCCGTTAACGTTGAGTTTAAGATGATAAGTTTATGTTAAAACCTGAATTACTTTCTCCTGCTGGCAGTTTAAAGAATATGCGTTATGCATTCGCATATGGCGCAGATGCTGTTTATGCCGGACAACCTCGTTATTCTCTTCGAGTTAGAAACAATGAATTCTCTTTAGAAAACATAAAAATAGGAATTACTGAAGCCCATGCTTTAGGAAAAAAATTCTATATAGTGAACAACATTGCTCCTCATAACGGTAAATTAAAGACCTTTTTAAAAGATATAGCCCCCGTTATAGCAATGCGTCCTGATGCCTTAATCATGTCAGATCCCGGCTTGATCATGATGGTTCGTGAAAACTTTCCCGACATGTCTATTCACTTATCTGTTCAAGCAAATGCTGTTAACTGGGCTACGGTTAAGTTTTGGCAACAACAAGGCGTTGAACGCGTCATTTTATCTCGAGAACTATCACTGGATGAAATTGAAGATATACGTTTTCATTGTCCTGATATGGAACTTGAAGTCTTTGTTCATGGTGCATTATGTATGGCCTATTCCGGCCGATGCTTATTATCTGGTTACATTAACAAGCGCGATCCAAACCAAGGTACGTGTACCAATTCATGCCGATGGAAATATGATACCCACGCAGCGAAAGAAACTGAAACAGGTGATATTGTTGCAGTGCGACCTGAAAGTAAATCCCCAGAAATTTATGTGCCTGAAAGTTATTTACCTGAAAGCTATCTGCCTAAAGACAGACCACAGCCTATTGATGAGGTGATTTTATTACAAGAAGCAGGCCGTCCAGGTGAATATATGCCCGCATTTGAAGACGAGCATGGCACTTACATTATGAACTCAAAAGATTTACGCGCTGTTGAACATGTTGATCGTTTAATTAAAATGGGTGTGCACTCTTTAAAAATAGAAGGAAGAACCAAATCTTTTTACTATTGTGCTCGCACAGCACAGGTTTATCGACAAGCAATGAATGATGCCATTGAAAGTAAAGCCTTTAACCCACTTTTAAATACAGATCTAGAGCATTTAGCACACCGTGGTTACACCGAAGGATTTCTAAAACGTCACCGCCCTTCTGATACACAAAATTACAATTATGGTTATTCCAAAAGTGACTCTCAACAGTTTGTTGGTGAAGTACTAGGACGAAATGAAGTGTCAGGGTTAGTTGAAATTGATGTTAAAAACAAATTCCTTGTCGGTGATTCACTGGAATTAATGACGCCAAACGGCAATATTAACTTTACCTTAAAAGACATGATCCATTGTAAAACAGGTGAAACTATCACAGATGCTAAAGGTTCGGGTCATAAAGTAGCTATTAAACTCGATACAGAGTTAGATTTAGCTTTTGGTATTATTATGCGCTATTTAACTAAAGGTGGTACCACACGCCAACCCTTTACACAAAACCAAGCAGACAAGTAGGCTTACATTCTTATGGCTTTGTTTATTGAAGACAGCTGCATTAATTGCGATATGTGCGATCCTGAATGCCCTAACGAAGCAATTACGTTAGGGGAGCACATTTACGAAATAAATGCCGACCAATGTACTGAATGTATTGGTCATTATGACAAACCAACCTGTGTAAGCGTGTGCCCTATTGACTGTGTAAAACCTGATCCAAACCATGTGGAAGATGAAGATACCTTACTCGCTAAATTTTTAAAAATGCACAGGTAATAAAATACTGAATTAATACATTGCCTATTAGCCTTTTAATTCTCGCTGAAACAAGCATTTAGAGGTAACATAAAAAGATGCATATTTTTTTTCACAAAACGCGCCTTTTATTGCTTGTTATTCCTTTACTTAGCAGCTGTAGTATTAGCTCATATAACGACTTATTCAGTAACTATAGCCAACAAATGAATGACGTAAAACAAGCACAACTACAAGGAGATTTCCAACAAGCGATTAGTTTGATACCCACACGCAGCAGTAATGACGGTACCTATAGTTTAGGACTATTAGAAAAAGCGCGTTTAGAATATTTAGCGAAAAACAATAAGCAAAGTAGACAAGATTTCGCTCAAACTTATCAGCTTGTACAACAAAGCCAACAGGAAGCAAAAATTGAGCTTAGCCGAGGAATTGAAAATGTTGCCGCAATAATGAGTAATGACAATGCTATTCGGTATGATATTCCACTGTATGAGCAAAGCATGTTACATACTTATCAGGCTTTAAATTATCTAACCCAGCAAGATTTATCTGGCGCTTTAGTCGAAGTAAGACGCGCAAACCTAGTACAAGAACACGCATTAATAGCCAATGCTAATAGTATTAATAACAACCAACAAAGTAAAATTGATCAAGGGGTTAGCTTGGATAACTTTTCTCAGCAATACCCCTCAATGAATCGTACTATTGGAAAGGTTAAAAATGGTTTTCAAAATGCCTATACCTTTTATTTATCAGCGTTACTTTATGAAGCAGTAAATCAAAA
>Ga0105358_10001839_pt1 | contig 11295 bp, 7 predicted proteins | sample GOMGulsemesocosm_5_FD_83509 | JGI IMG/M metagenome (GOLD analysis project Ga0105358, IMG submission 83509) | Methane-oxidizing microbial communities from mesocosms in the Gulf of Mexico - GOM15C Gulf of Mexico | ecosystem: Environmental > Aquatic > Marine > Cold seeps | place: Gulf of Mexico...
TCCCCAGAATATATCTTTAAATTATGGTTAGGTCATGGGATAACAACGGTACGTGAAGTTTATGACAATCAAGGAGAAGACCGTACTTTAGCTTTAAAATATTTGAGCCAACGTAATGCGATAACTGCACCAAGAATTTCAGTATTTCCCTATTTTGGCGCAGTAAAAGACCCAATAACTACGCCTAAAAAGGCGCGTGAACGTGTTAAGTCGCTGAAAAAGAAAGGCGCTGATGGCATTAAGTTTATGGGTGCAAAAGAAGACATTATGTCAGCTGCTTTAAACGAAGCCGAAAAGCTAGATTTAGACACAACCATGCATCACGCACAATTAGACGTAGTGCACGCCAATGTACTTGATACATCGGCTATGGGCTTAGATTGTATGGAGCACTGGTACGGATTACCAGAAGCATTGTTTGAAGATAGAATTGTGCAAAATTACCCTACCGATTACATTTACAATAATGAGCAAGACCGTTTTGGCCAAGCAGGGCGTTTATGGAAACAAGCAGCAAAACCTGGCAGCGAGCGATGGAATTATGTTATGGACACCTTACTTGAGCGTAACTTCTGCTTGAGCCCTACGTTTACTATTTACTTAGCCAGCCGCGATCTAATGCGCGCTTACTCAGCTGAGTGGCACTACCAATATACCATGCCAAATTTATGGAAGTTCTATCGTGCTAACCGAGCAGAGCATGGTGCCTATTTCTTCAATTGGACAACTGAAGATGAAGTCGAATGGAAAAACAATTTCAAACTTTGGATGCAATTCGTTAATGAATATAAAAACAAAGGTGGCAGGGTCGTCGCTGGTAGTGATACAGGCTATATCTATAGCCTATATGGCTTTGGTTATATTCAGGAATTAGAACTACTTCAAGAAGCTGGCTTTCACCCTTTAGAAGTTATTCGTTCAGCAACGAAAGAGGGCTCAAAAGTGTTAAAAATGGCTGATGATATTGGCACTCTACATGTAGGGAAAAAAGCCGACATTATCATCGTAGATGAAAACCCAATTCATAACTTAAAATCGTTATATGGCACAGGTGTTCCAAAATTAAATGATAAAACCAACACTGTTGAACGAGTAGGTGGTGTACGTTGGACAATTAAGGACGGTATTGTTTACGATGCTAAAAAACTGCTAGCTGACGTAAGAGCAATGGTTCTTGAACAGAAAATACAACAGGGAATAAATCCAGATATTCCGATGACAGTAGAAACACCGAAAAAATAGTAGTCAATTAAATAACGATCAATTAACGCTATTATCTATAAGAACAAAAGCAGAAACTGTCATACTGGTTTCTGCTTTTAATTCTATGTATTGCTCTTTGTTTTCTTTCAAGTAATTAGCGAGTATAAGTTCTTGGTCAATCCCAAATAACTACACATGGCGAACATAGACTTTAGTTGATTTTTAAACGCGTAATGAGCTTGAATAATTTCATATGATCACATCAATATTTGTTTCAATAAGATTGTTATTTTCTGTAAAGATCATGGAAACCTGTTGAGCTTCTTTATCAGACATTCGTCGATAAAGACCGTCATTCATATTGTTATTATCTCCAGATATATAAAATTGTGTGGTTAAAAGTTCGCGTGTACCTTCAAATACTTTGACGTGAATGTGTGGAGTGCGACCAGGGTATGCTGTTGGTTTTATCGTTCTAAAACTATAATTGCCCTGAGTATCGGTTATATCATGCCCAAATCCTTGAAAGCCATTGTCGTGAATGACACTTCGAGGATCGTTTGGGTGTAAATATTTTCCGTTCACGTCGCATTGCCAAATCTCTATGCGATGGCCTGCCAACACTTTACCATTTTTGCGCAATACTTTGCCTTTCAGCCAAATAATTTCACCGCCTGCCTCCTTGAGTAATCCCGATACTTTAACGAGATCGTTGTCTACATCGGCTAAGCGCATCGATGGGCTTGGATAAAACGGTCCCTCCGTTGCACGTGGAGTCAATATAGTTTGCATTGCATTGCGTGAAAATACATTACGTGAAAATACAGTGAAACCTGTAATGGCAATAAGGCCTTTTATTAGCCTTCTTCGAGTCAATAACGTCATCTATGTTTCCTCCTCCAATTCTTGGTGAAATACTATCAAAGAATAAATTCAAATTCATATTCTTATAAGCATAAATTTATAACAAGAGAGACATTTTAAATAAATGTAATCGAGACGAACTGGCGTTATTTTAAGTCTAAAATTGTATTGGTTTTCAGGTTTGTTATTCAGCTTTCGTTTATGGATGTATTTTACGCTCATTTAAAAGGGCAGATTAAAAGTGTTTACTTATATTAGTCGAGCAAGGCTTGTTTCATGAAACAATACAAACAACCAAATAGGTGAGGCTATTAAATAGATGTAACTAATCTGTTTTTTGTCTTAACTAATTATCAATTTTTCTAATGTCTTGATCGACTTTACGATACCTTTCTACATTTTAACTTTCTACCATGCTAGAAAAAATTATGGTATTTTCTTTATTAACTCTTTGACAGGTATTGTAAATAATTATGCTTTTAATGATGCGAAAGGCTTTATTTGGTTTTTTTTTAATGGGTGTATTGATTGCCTGTGGCCAAGAACCAAATACAGGAGAGTTAATAAAATCAAGTCAAGCCGAGTCGTCATCAACTGTAGAGCCTACAACTAAAAACATATCAAATAAATCTATTTCAAACACTAAACAATCTTGGAAACAAATAAAGCAGTCGGGTGTCATTAGAGCGTTAAAATTAGTATGGGAAGAAGAAACTAGCCTACCTCGCTCAGGTTCAAACAGTTTCTACCATATAGGATTACTTAACCAGTTCGTTGCTAAGCACAATCTGCGTATTCAGTGGGTGCCGGTTAAAGACCTAAATCAAATGTTTGATTATTTGGCTGAGCATAAAGCTGACATTATTCCGCGACATTTAACCATCACCAATAGTCGTTTAAACAGTATGGACTTTACCCAACCACTGTTAGTCGATATCGAAGTATTAGTTGCTAAAAAAGGTACCGCTAAGCCGTCCAGCGATTCGTCAATTAAAGTATCCATTCCTGAAGGTACAGCTTATATCGATAGCATTGGTGAGCACTTTCCAAATTGGCAAACTGATATTTTAGAAGGAACATTGAGTTCTGAAGAAATTGCCGATGCTTTAGTTGAAAACAAGATTAAATATAGCCTGTTAGACGGGGCATCAGTAAATACTTTGCTGAATTATCGAGATGATCTGGTCGCTTTGATGGAGTTTCCAAAAGCGAGGAAACTCGCATGGGCCGTAAGTCAAAATAACCAATCTCTCTTGGACAAGTTAAATGAATTCATATCAGTTCACCATGTGACTCAAACATTTAGATCTGAACGTAAAGTTGACCTTAAACAGATCAAAAAAAATAACTTAACACTACGCATTATTACCAGAAATAGCCCTGAGACTTACTTTTTGTGGCGCGGCGAATTAATGGGATTTGAATACGAGTTGATGCGTGAATTTGCGAAACGTCACAAAGTCAGATTAGAAGTTATTGTTGCTGAAAACTATCAACAAATGAAAACACTGCTAGAACAAGGAAAGGGAGACTTGATTGCTGCCGGTATTTCTAGAAGTGAAGAACGAAAGTCAGAGCTTAAATTTAGTATTCGATACAATAGAGTTTCTGAATTGTTAGTGTCCCATATTGAAAGTCCCTTAATAGAAGAGCTATCAGATTTAAAAGGTAGAACGATATCTATTAGAAAGAGCAGCTCATTTTGGGCTACAGCGCAACAATTAGCCAAGGATCATGAGGTTAATATTATCGCTGCAGACGAACTACTTCCCACTGAATTATTGATTGGACAAGTTGCTGATAAAACTATCGACTTAACCATAGCCGATAGTAATCTAGTCAGCATAGAAAAACGTTTTCGAGACAATATAGTTACACCTCTCACTCTGAAAGAAAATGTGCCTTATGCTTACGCTGTACGTGATAAGAATCCTCAACTGCTCAATGCCCTGAACACATTTATTAAAAAGGAATATAGAGGTACGTTCTACAACGTGGTTAAAGGAAAGTATTTTGCTAGCCAGAAACGATTGAAAAAATATCGACAAGATCGTATTACTGTAGGTTCTAGCCTCTCACCATATGATATACAGGTTAAAGCAGACGCAAGAAAATACCAATTTGATTGGCGATTGATCACTTCACAAATGTTTCAGGAAAGTCGTTTTAAACCTGATGCTCGCTCAGCTGCAGGAGCTCAAGGATTGATGCAGGTATTACCACGCACAGCAAAGGAACTAGGGTATTTAGATTTGACTCAGCCTGAACAATCTATTGCTGCAGGTATCAAGTATATGGACTGGACTCGTGCACGATTTGAAAAGAACATACCACTTGATGAAAAGGTTTACTTTGCACTTGCTGCCTATAATGCAGGGTTTGGCCATGTTAGAGATGCGCAGAAATTAGCAAGAAAAATGAATCTTCGTGACGATAAGTGGTTTGATAATGTCGAAAAAACAATGTTATTACTACAACAACCAAAATATTATAAGAAAACTCGTTTCGGTTATTGTCGAGGCAGTGAACCAGTAAATTATGTGAGAGAAATACAACAAAGGTACTTAAGTTATGTAGATATTACAGACTAAACGGGTATCAACTGACATTTATAACCTGAGTAGTTCTTGTTTAAATTTCTAGGTATAGTCTTGTGATGTTTTGAGCCGCTTTGGAAGTAAAAGCAGCCCTGATAATGAAATCGTACAGAATAGTACTGATTAGTACCTAACTCAATAGCATAAATTAAGAAGTTCTTAATGCTGATGAATAACGCTTTTATCACCAACTGTAGAAAAGTAATTTTTACCTGACGCCTTTAACCGCCGCGGTACGTTAACAGGTACATGCACACCAATATGTGCTTTAGCATTAATGCGATTATTAAGAATATCATTACCTTCGGCTGAGGAAAAAAACCAATATGGAGGAAAAGCGGTGTCGGTAATTTTTTGCTGCCAATGGGCTTTTAAAGGTCTAAAGTGACTATCATCTGGATCAGCATCACCCATGTGCATAATAGTTATGCCTTGGTCCAAACTAACACGAAACACAATATTTTCAACATTCGCTCTACCCGGCCAGCCTGCATGGGGAATACGTACAGCTTCAATGGCTAAACCATCCACTTCACCAGACCAAGGTTGGTCACCATAAGTTAGGCTGACACTATTTACTTGTGCCATCACTTTTTCGCTACCGCTAAGTTGACTTAAAGCATCGGCAGCTTGTTTAGGAGCTACCATTTTCGCATTAGGATGATTTATCAAAAACTTGAGCATATCTTTTGCGGAAAAGTGGTCTTCATGAGCATGGCTGATAAAAACAATATCAATGGCATCGTACGGCTTTTCACCATTAAAAATTGCGTTTCGAATGTCCTCTGGTACTAATTGATAAGTATTATAATCATTATGAAAAAAAGGGTCGAAAAGTATCTTATGACTACCGCTTTCAATCATTACGGCTTCATTGCCTAAGTAAGTTGCCGAGGCAGCTACTTTAACTTCTTGTTTAGCTTGCTCAGCGAAAACACTGACATTGAAAGAAATCATCAAAAAAATAAAAATACTTACTAAGATCTTATTCATATTATTTACCAAAGGGTTAGTTAATTATATTTTTCAAAAAGTAGTGCGTCTAATTGATTTTTCATTTTAGTGAAAGACTTACCAATGGTAAAGAACCCGTATAAATAGTTAAATTTTTAGTTAACTTACAACACACTTAATGGAGCGATTAACGCTAGCTACACCACAAAGCCGACCCCTTTCAATGGCAAATATAGCCTGTTCAAGGGGCAGCTTTATCAAATGAACTCAAGCTAGAAAGCTGACTATACCGACTATGTTAAGGTATTTTATGAGCTATCTGATTAGTATTATTTTGATAAACTTACTCAACTAAATTTGAACGAAAATTAAAATTTATTTTGTACGTTAGAGTTTTACAACGTTTTACTTTACCCAACCACTGTTAGTTTCGTATTTTTAACCACGCAGCTTGTCCGCCATTAGAGAATATTTTTTTTACCGAAGAACCATCCCTATTCATCTTATAGATATTTCTTATTCCATCCGTATTTGATGAAAATATTAATTGAGAAGCATCAGGAGACCAGGATGGATACCAATCACCAACATCATTATTTGTTAATCGTTGTTGATTTGAACCATCTATGTTCATTACATAAATTTCAAAATCCCCTTGGTTTTTGTCTCTATCAGACATAAAAGCGATATGCTTACCATCTGGTGAAACCTCTGGATGCCACTCTTCAGCATCATTATGTGTTAGCTGAACTATGTTATTACCATCAATATCTGCGATGCTTATTTCGCTTTTTTTATCTTTGAATTCCGAGTGAAAGACTATTTTACCATCTGGTGTAAAATAAGGACCACCACCTTTTAGTGATTTGATTTGGGTCAGTTCGCTACCATCTGAATTCATAATCCAAATTTCTTGCTGCCAAACTTTACCCGTATCTTTATATTCTCTTGAAAAAGCAATTTTTTTTCCGTCAGGTGACCATGTTGGTGAATTATCCCACTTGTTTTTTTCATGAGTTAATCTCTTCCGATTCGACCCATCAATATTCATAGTATGAATCGACCATGTTTTTCTTTCATCGTAGTAGGCATAAAAAGCGATGCGCTTTCCGTCAGGAGACCAAGCTGAGTAGCCATCATTCTCAGCATATTCGGTAATTTTAATTTTTGATTTACCGTCAATATCGCTTAGATAAATGTCTCCATTACCTGTTTCTTTTGATGAGTAAGCAATAGAATAGGGGCTTGATATTGATTTCTCATTTAGCTGACAAGATGTAGTCAAGACGAGTAACAATGTCGAAATAAACACTGTTTTTACTTGTTTCAAATTTTTAGTTTTCATAGAGTATTGGCCGTTACAAATAGTTATTGTCATGTTTAATAGGATAGCAACTAACACCACAGTTATAATTCGTTCTTTTAACTGCCTGTGCTATAGAGCTTTGCTGGAACTGAATTTACATGAATCGGAATTAAAATACTTGATGTGCTGATGACTTTTAGCTGATTTTTGACTGACGTTAATTATCATGCTGTTACAAGCAGCTTTACCAGAATCAGTTTCGGTAAAAATGTTGTAGGCGGCTTTGCGTCAGACAGTGACGAAGTTATGCCACTAGCTCAACAGCAAGCGATAGGTGGTTACTGGAAAAAGATTGAAGAAATGCTTGGTACTCAATTTAACCACGATGTTTGGCAGAAAAATATACCACGCCGATCTACTTATCCGGCTTGTCGATTTGTCATTGCTGCGGGCTGGCAATATGCAGAAGAGAAAATGAAAGTCGCCATACAAGAGGCTTATTATTTAAATGCCAAAAACCCTTCAGATATTGAAACACATATTCAATTGGCGGCTGAGTTGGGTTTTGATGCTGATAAATTTGCAGCGGATTTTAGTTCAGAAAAATTAGAAAAAATTTTTATGCAAGAGTTGCAGTTTGCTCGTAGTTTATCAATAAACGGTTTTCCGTCAATGGTGTTGCAACATCAGGATCAAGGACATGTTATACCGCTAGATTACAAAAATTATCGTACTGCTGTAGACGTAATACCCGAAATCATTGCCTAACGTTCTGTAAAGTATGCCTTGAAACATAAGTAATTAAAAACGTCCTATTGCATATACACATGTATGTATCCATATATTCGATCCCTAATCTACTGGTGAATAGCTCGGGTGGGTAGTTTCATGGTCTTTGTTTACTACAAATAAGACAATAAGCAATGAGTAAAAGTAAAAAAACCCCAAAAAGGAATGACTCACAATGGCTGCTCAATACTGGATGTTTTATGTTGCGTATAATTTATTCTAAATCGGTTTTTAGCTGCTAAATCAGTCAGGTCTTTAATGCATTTACACACCCAAAATTTGTAAGTTACTAAAATGTATTAGTAACTTACTTTCACCAGATCATTAGATTGTAATTTAGACAGAATCACTTCATTACCCAACTTACTTGTAGAAGCGCATACATCAAAGTCGAACGCCCCTTAAAAAAGAGTTGGTTGAAATTAAAAACTACATAAATACAAGCATGCCAATAATTATTGCGGTGAGCACTAAACTGCTAACAATTACACCACGAACCGTAGCCATTGGGCCTTGTTTACCGATGAGGCCATTTATTTCTAGCGCAGCGACAACTGCCAACGCAGCCCACATTGCCATAGAGCCTGTGCCCATGCCATACCCTGCAAAATGTGGCCCTGCCAACATACAAAATGCCATGGGTGCAGAAAACAAAGTGTTAGTACGTGACGCCAGTAATGCTTTGGCTCCTGAACTTGGCGCATCGCCTTCAACCATGCCCAGAGCAACTTTCTGATTTGGCCAAATAACTAACCAAACATTTAAAAACATTAGGGTGCCCATTACAGCACCAACGATAATATACTCATTCATCACGTTCATTTTTCGAACGCTTTCCAGCAATATTAAACCGGTTATAAAAGTAAACATTGCACCCCAGCGAAACCACCAAAGTGCAGCGGGTGCCAGTTTGGCTTTACCATCAGCTAAGCCTTCCGGGGTTGCCGACTTAAAATAGCCACCTTGGATGAAGTTAAAATAATACAAAAGGCCAATCCAAGTCATACCAAAGAGTAAATGACCCCAACGAGTCAACATATTCAAAATATCCATAAATTCCATAACTTACCTCATTTTTTAATTAGCTAACCTATTAATAGTTAAATACTTCTATTCTTGAAGTTCAAAACATTCCTTTAAAATAAAGTTATCTTAAAGTGCACAAATAATCAACAGGATTTAGGCTAACACGATTACAATAAGTCAAACTCAGAGAAGCCCGCTATAACCATTACGAACATTAGTTTCACATCAACTATAAGTAACCGTTAAGAGGATTTTTGCCATTCATACATACATGTATGTATCCATATGTTGGCCCCTAATCCTCCTGTGAATGGATTGGGGGGGGATGTTTGCCACATTGCAGACTTTAGAATTGATGTCGAAATGACGTTTAGGATTAGATTTAATATCGCTAATACTCTCGTTAGAAACCAATAAGATTGAAGGCAAAAAATTGTGAGATAAAACAACAAATAACTGAAATGTGTTGAAATTGAAACCCTGTACATGTGATTTTTCTTAAGTTAATTCTTTAGGCAATGATTTTTAACCACTCATGGCCTCTTATTCACTTTCCATATCACTAATATTGATTTTGTTCGGTAAAGCTTGTTTTAGTGAGTTGTACGAGTTCTTTAGAGAATTTAATCATTACTTCAATTTCGTCATTAAGGGCGATCACTCCTGCGATAAAACCGATAAACGCTATCGGTAAGTTCTTGTTGTTTTCATCTTTTTTTCTAACGACATGACTATTGAGTAAATCAAGAACCTCTTCCGTGGTGCATTGGTCACAATATTCAAAGATATTTAAATTAGAATATTAGTTTTATTTTCTCTGGGGACTTTCTGATACTTGTTTAATATGTAGGGGAGGCGGGAATCGAACATTCATGATTCATTTTAATATCAGCGAGGGATAAGATTTTCTCTCAACTTTGTATAAATGGGTTCTATAGAAAAAGCCTACAACACCGTCAGTCATCAATGTAAGGTGCTGATAAATAGCATGTATTTATAGCGCATGTAAAAATCAGGTAAAAATCAGTGGCACGTCAGGTAATCTAGTATCTATTCAGTTTATGATCTAGTTTTAAAGAATGAATGCTAATATAACCTAGGTGATATATAAATGGATAAACTGATAAACGTGAAGCAAAATTTAATTATATTTTTTATGTTTTTGTTTTCTTTTACAACTGTTTCGGCCAGTGAACATAAACCGCTTAGAATGCCGAAGATACAGGTAATACCTCTCCACGACACACACTCTGACAGAGAATATGAACTTTATATTCAACTACCGAGGAGCTACTCAAAAACTAATGATGTGAAATATCCAGTGGTTTATATTACTGATGCGAAAGCGCTCTTCAGAATGGTATCAGCTTCTACTGGGCAGCTGATGAGAAATGTTATTTTGGTTGGGATTTCCTATGAAATAGGGTTGGGAAGACATGAGAGTAGAGGCCGGGATTACACACCAGTGGAGATAAAAGACTGGACCTGGTCAGAGCAAACTGGGAAAGCCAGCAATCATCTTACTTTTATTCGTAATGATGTGATTAAGTATGTAGAAAACAACTATCGTGCAGACCCTGACAAGCGCACTTATTTTGCTTATTCTCTTAGCGGGTTATTTGGAGCATACGCATTGTTAGCACAACCAGATACATTTAAAAATTATATTCTCGGTAGTCCATCTATCAATTTCGTTGAAAAGTATATGTTTCAACTTGAATCTAATACCGCACAGAAACGAAAAGATCTAAACGCCAATGTTTTCCTTTCTGTTGGCGCATTGGAGGAAGATTATATGGGACCTGTTGAAAAATTCGCATCTAAACTGAAAAGCAGAAATTACCCGAATTTATCTTTAAAGCATGTAGTGATAAATTCTGCTGACCATAGCGAAGCGTTTCCTATGGCTGCGGTACTTGGTATAAATTGGCTAGCAGATTTAAATAAAGAGGAAAATTAAACATAGTAAGTAATAGCTCATGAAACCTGTTGTTATTTTTGTTGTTTTGTTGTTTTGCTGTTTTTTAATCTAATTATTAAGTAGCAAAACGTTTACTTAACTTTCTACATAAAACTCTTTTCAACCAACGAAATCAAGCAGGCAACAATTAACGCTAATATTAGCCGCATTAAAACAGCTTAAAATTTACATTAGAAAATATATGGCAAAAAATTTAACCCTAATGTCAACTATAATGCGCACAAAGTGATCGTCTTAGCAAAGCTCTCTTACGAGCACTTTGTGGCTTGAAATAACCGTTGTGGGCAAACTTTAAGGGAAATATCGCCTACATACGGGCGAATTTTATTGTCACTACACATGATTTCAAGAGTTTGAATGAAGAAGCTCTCAAATATGACAGAAAGCTTTACGCCCTAGCCAACGCTAAACGGTTAACCCCACCGAGTCTGTGCATTAGCAATTGATGATAACACGGTCAGACTGAGAACAATAAAGCCTGTTTTTTTGAGTGAGATTATAAGGAATGGGGTATATTACAGAACAACGCTAAAATGCCCCCAACACTGGCTTTCAGAAGAATGATTTGTTAATAA
>Ga0105358_10001841_pt1 | contig 11285 bp, 10 predicted proteins | sample GOMGulsemesocosm_5_FD_83509 | JGI IMG/M metagenome (GOLD analysis project Ga0105358, IMG submission 83509) | Methane-oxidizing microbial communities from mesocosms in the Gulf of Mexico - GOM15C Gulf of Mexico | ecosystem: Environmental > Aquatic > Marine > Cold seeps | place: Gulf of Mexico...
GATATTTAGCAGCAGTACCAGTGATACGGCTAGGAACAATTTTACCACTTTCAGTGATATAATTTTTTAACGTAGCAACATCTTTATAATCGATAGAAGTTGCACCTTCCGCTGTGAAGCGACAAAACTTACGACGTCTAAAAAAACGAGACATAATTTTCTCCGAATTTGGCTTTATTTACGCGTTAACATAAAATAAAACACTAATTAATCATTTCTATTTGTTGAGCATGTAAAACCAATAGCGGGTTTCCGTTTCTTGATTCGTGACGATTAATAAAACCGCTCACCTTTACATTTTGTCCAACAACTAATTCACGAGTTAAGTGTGATAAATCACCTGTAGCAACAACTTGTATTCTGACAAATGCATGTCGGCTCATACCAGCTTCATTTTGTATAGACTTATGATCTATTGAAAACTGACTGTGAACAATACCCGCCGGACTACTTGACTGTTTTGCAGCTTTCACTACACTACCAGTCAACATAAGGCAATTTTCTTGCAAAGAGTCTTGCGAGTTATCTTGCAAAAAAGTCACAGATTACTTATTCGCTAGCAGCTTCTTCTGACTTTTCTTCTGTAGAAACTTCAGCAGCTTTTGGCGCAACAACATCTTTCTTAACTTCGCGGCGATCGTCACGACGGTCTTCTTTAGCAGCAGCCATTGGCGATGCATCAGTTACCGCGTCTTTAGTACGCATGATCATGTTACGAATAACAACATCGTTATAACGGAAAGCTGTTTCTAATTCATCAATAACTGCCTGTGGCGCTTCAATGTTCATAAGAACATAGTGTGCTTTGTGTAGTTTATTGATTGGGTATGCTAATTGACGACGACCCCAGTCTTCAAGACGGTGGATTTTGCCTTCAGCAGCATTGATCAAGTCGGTGTAGCGCTGGATCATACCAGTCACTTGTTCACTCTGATCAGGGTGAACCATAAATACGATTTCGTAATGACGCATTACGAGCTCCTTACGGTTGTAGCCTCATAATCTGGCTCAGCCAAGCACCAGTTGAGGCAAGGAACAAAAAGTTCAGGCTGAATTAAGGACGCGTATAATAGAAGAATGAAGCAATAAAAGCAAGTAAAGTGAATTAAAAAGAGAATTTATTTCCCTACCTGCCAGTGCGGGTTACCAAGATTAAAAGTTATAATTGAATAGCATTGCCATTAATATTTAATTGGCCTTGCACAAAATTAACATTAACACTTAACTCATCGTCTTTTTGTTTGATGAAGCCTTGCTGAACATACTGTTTAACCATTGGTGCCAAGCCTAATTTATCAAAGAATGCCAATGGCGCTTTGCCCTTTGCTCTTGCGCTAATTGCTGCCATAATTGACATGAAGTTTGCAGAATCAAACAGCTTTTTATCGACACTAACTTGCATTGCCGACTCAAGTTTTCCCTCAGGAGTTTCTACACTAAAGTCTTCAATTTCAATTACCGGGTCATTTGCTAATAATTTAGTAATCAATACTGATAGTTTACCCATATTATCTGAACTAAAGACTTCTTGATCTGTGCTTGATAACTTTGTCAATAATGCATTTATTTCCTGCATCACGGTAATATTTAAGTCATTAATAACAACATCTAAATTAGCATGTTCCAATTGCTGTCCCGCTAATGCTAATTTATCAACACTGTAATTCATCTTTATTTTCAACAAGTCACTCTTCACAGATGAGACGACATTAACAAGTAAGTCATTCAATAAAAATGCCGGGTTGCCCATAGCATCTTTGGCATTTATAGCTGATATTGAAAAATCGAAATCACCTGTTGAAATTGCGTTCCCCTGATAATAGCTTCCAGTAATAAGCGTTTGATCTAATGAAAATTGAACCGCTTCAATGGTAAAAATTTCATCTGCAGTTTTAGCCGATAAACCAGCCCAATTAAAATCACCATAAAGCCTATTGTCATTTTCTAGCACAAACTTCCCAACGGCTTTAGCTGATACAATATTGTTATCTTCCACCTCTTTACTCACCTCATCAATAGTAATATGAGTAATGATATCTTTAGAAAATGTTAATAATGACGAAAGGTGAATTTTATTTTTAGTAAAATCCTCTATTTCTTCAATCACAAGCTCAGTAAAATTGATAGTCAATTTCGAAAAACTTAACGCAAACCTAAATCCCTCATCAGTGAACACTATCGGCCCAAAAGATATATCGTCTTCAATGATAATATTAATATCATCTATTTCTTCATGCTGAAGCAACACCGTCATCTCAGTCACTACTTGCCCGCTATACCAATTTCGGTTAAATGTAGTTGATTTGATAGTAATAGCGGGATTTTCATTCAACTTATTTAAAGCTAATTGATATTCTGTTTCAACAACACCACCAATAAATTTAGGTGATACCAAGACAATAGCGCTAATTAACGCGATTATAACAAAGAATTTTTTCATTTGAATTCGTCCTTGGAGTAGAGTTCATTTACTTAACTAGTTAAGCGTTAGTAAATAGCATGTTTCATAATACTATTTACTGATATTGTTATCTTAACTTAAGCGTTGTCTCACTATTTCAAATAAACAGATGCCCGTGGCAACTGAAACATTTAAGCTTGAAACACTGCCCGCCATAGGCAGTTTTACTAATTGATCACAATTTTCACGCGTTAATCTGCGCATACCCTTTCCTTCGGCTCCCATCACCAATGCCATAGGACCTGATAATTTAACGTCATAAAGACAGGTATCAGTTTCTCCTGCTGTACCAATAATCCATACACCCATTTTCTGTATATGTTTCATCGTACGTGCCAAGTTAGTTACCTGTATTAAAGGTACAAATTCTGCTGCACCAACCGCTACTTTACGCACGGTTGCGGTTAAACGAGCAGCATTATCCTTAGGAACAATAATAGCTTGCACGCCTGCAGCGTCTGCATTTCGTAAACAAGCACCTAAGTTATGAGGATCAGTAACACCATCTAAAATAAGTAAAAATGGCGGAGTATCATTTTTTTCAGCTTTGTTAATAATGTCATCTAGATCATTTTCATTAAACACCTTACCCGGCTTTACTCGGGCTACCACACCTTGATGTTGCTCACCTAAACTTTTATCATCAAGTACTTTTCGTTGCACCATTTGCGCAGCAATACCATATTTACGCGTTAGATTAATAATAGGCATTAAACGATCATCTTCACGTCCTTTTAATAACCATATTTCAATAAAACGCTCAGGAGCACTTGTTAATAAAGCATTTACTGCATGAATACCAAAGACTAACTCTTCACTTTTTGCCATGTTTTATTTACCTTTGTCGCACCTATGTGCGACCTACCTATTTCCTAACTGATTATTAATTTACATGCATATGGCTCAGGATCGTCATCCCCGTGGTGTTATAATCGAGGATCCAGTGTCTAAAGCGCAATGGATCTTCGATCAGAGACTTCGAAGGTGACGTTTACAAAGAATTCCTGAGTAAACTTCATAGGCATGTTAATTTATGATTTATTTTCTTTTTTACGTGCGTTTTTACCCGGACGTTTTTTACGTGCACTGCGCTTTTTAGCTTTGCTCTTTTCTATTTTAGGTTCTGTAACCTTACTCTTTGATGACTGCTTCGGCTTTTTATGTGACTTTTGTGGTTTATCATCCTCAGTCACTTGCATGGTAAGGTCTATTTTCTTTTCGTCTAAATTTACCGCTGCAACTTGTACTGTTACCACATCGCCAACGCTATATTTAACACCACTATTTTCGCCTTTTAAGCACATGCGTACATCATCATAATGATAATAATCACGGCCAAGGGCAGTGATATGTACCAAGCCTTCAATATGTAAGTCCTGTAAACGCACAAAAAGCCCAAAATTAGTCACGGTACTGATAACACCGGTGAAATTATCACCAACATGATCTTGCATAAATTCGCACTTTAACCAATCACTCACATCGCGAGTTGCTTCATCAGCACGACGTTCTGTCATGGAGCAATGCTCACCTAGCTCAATCACTTCTTCAAGCTTATAATCATATAACCCCGCATTTGCCGCCGTAGCTTCATCGGAGCTAAGCTGTTGCATAAGAATGCTCTTGATCACCCTATGTACCACAAGATCAGGGTAGCGACGAATAGGTGAGGTGAAGTGGCTATATGATTGCAATGCTAAACCAAAATGCCCTAGACTATCACTTTGATAAACCGCTTGGCGCATTGAACGCAATAACATAGTTTGAATAAGCTCTCGATCTGGGCGATTTGCCACTTTTGCTAAAATATCACAATAATCCTTCGGCTCAGGCACTTCTCTTTTAGGTAGTGTTATACCTAATTCAGCTAAATAACTAACAAAATTATTATACTTATCTTCGGTTGGTTTTTCATGTACGCGAAATAATCCCGGTTTATTATGCTTTTCAATAAATTTAGCAGTGGCAACATTAGCTAAAATCATACATTCTTCAATGATTTTATGGGCGTCGTTACGAATAAGCGGTACTACACTTTCTATTTTTTTCTCATCATTGAAAAGAAATAATGACTCTTCGGTTTCAAAAGCAATAGCACCTCGCTTATTTCGCGCATCACTTAACGATAAGTACATATCCTTAAGGTGTTCTAAATCAGGCACTAAGGTTTGATATTCTGCCCTTAACGCCTCATTACCATCCAATATTTCAGCGACTTTACTGTAGGTAAAGCGTGCATGTGAACGCATAACTGCCGGATAAAATTTACTCCCTGAAAGTTTACCTGCTGCACTCACCGTCATTTCACACACCATACATAGGCGGTCAACATCTGGTTTTAAAGAGCATAAGCCATTAGAAAGTTTCTCTGGCAACATTGGGATAACTTGGCTAGGAAAGTAAACAGAATTACCACGTGAAATAGCTTCATCATCCAGTGCACTACCATGACGAACATAATAACTAACATCCGCAATAGCAACCCACAGGCGCCAACCACCCGATTTTTTTGGTTGGCAGTATACCGCATCATCAAAATCTCGCGCATCTTCGCCATCAATAGTTACCAGTGGTAACGCTCTAAGATCTTTGCGTGGCAATTTTGCTGACTCTTCAACTTCATCACTAATACACGCCGCTTCTGCCTGAACTTCATGAGAAAATTGATGAGGTAAATCATGTGCACGTAAGGCTATTTCAATTTCCATACCCGGCGCCATATGGTCGCCTAAAACTTCAATCACATTACCAATAGCATGTGAACGTCTTGTGGGCCTCTGTACTAGGTCAACCACCACCATTTGGCCATGACGTGCACCTAACTTTGCTTTGGGATCAATTAAAATTTCTTGTTTTATTTTAGTGTCTTCGGGTACTACTGAGCAAACATGATGATCAACATAAAAACGCCCTACGATAGGAGCCTTCCTAGGTTCAATCACCTCTAATATTCTAACTTCTTTACGGCCTTTTCTATCGGTGCGGTCTACCAAAATGGCTTTGACGACATCGCCATGAAATACTCGCTGCATTTCATGAGAAGAAATATAAAAATCTTTACCACGTTTATCTTTTTTCGCAGGATCATCTGGTGCAAAAAAACCAAAACCATCTCTATGACCAATAACCTTGCCTGTTAATAAGCTATTTTCTTCTGGTAAGGCGTATTGTTTGAACTTATTAAAAATCAACTGACCACTATTTTCCATCGCACGTAAACGACGCTTTAAGCCAACAAGCAAATGATCTTCTTGATATTTTAATGTTTTAACTAGGGCGTTAAATGTTGGTGGTGGCGAGCTCTTTTCAATAAGAGAAAGCAACAGTTCACGTGAAGCTACTGGTTTTTCATATTTTTTTGCTTCGCGTTTAGCGTGGGGATCTTTAAAAGTCACAATAATTAGATGTTTTTAATAGTTTAATTACACAGCAGTATACCACAAACTCTTATTTCATTGCTGTTAACTCGGCAATAATTATCTGCAAACTAATTGGTATAACTTTTGCCTTTAGCTGTATTAATTACTTGCTCAGGCATTTTTGTTGCTAGCTGTGATAATAAATGGGTAATTTTTTTATGCGTAGTCTTATCGCCAGTTATTGCATGATGTAATTGAGAATAAAGTGCAGGGTAATCTAAAGGGCTACCGTAACCTTGCTGATAAATTGACGCTAGGCGCATTTGAGCGGCAAGGTTATTCATAGCCGCGGCAGCTTTAAGAAAAAGAATGGCTTGTTTCATGTCTACTTGCATAAATTTACCAACATGGTAATAGCGCCCTATTTGCTCTATTCCTTCAACCAAACCTTGATCAGCCGCCAAACGCATGTAATACAAGCCTAAGGCAATATCTTTTTTTACACATACGCCATAGGCTAACATATCCCCCCATAAAAACTGATAAGAAGGCATTTTAGCTTTAATAGCACGTGCTTCAATGTCTTGCACTAGTTGACATTCATCTATGACAACTTGACTTAAATGTTTATTTTCTTTAATTAAGTTTAATAATTGATCATCGGTATAAATTTGTACGGCAGTCAAGTTTTGCCCTTTAACTAAAGGCAAAAAAGACATAAAGATAATGAAAAATAAAATACGCATATCAATTCCAAAAATTAAGATAATAAAAATAAGCAAAAATAAAAAATAGCATTTATTCGTTATCGGCAATGAAGCATAAAACTAAATAATTAAAAACTCACGGACGTTTGATACCGAAACTAATTCTTTACTGCTAATTTTCAATGCAATTTAAAGACCATAATAATGATTTAAATCAAATTAAATTAAAGGATACCGGACAACATAAATTGTTTAATCACGAAAAAATAGCTAATATTACACAAGGGATAATAATCGTACAACATTGAAGTTAATTGGCCACAAATCAAATGATTGTAGAGAAGCAACTTACCGAATTAAATATCGGTCATTACATTACAAAAATAGCCCAACAAAGTGGCCACTTCTCATTAAGTGCTCCGGGACACATTAAAAACGACAAGGTCATTAATCACCTAAGAAATAAAAAGGTAATTTCTGTTTTTATTGATGAGAATAAGACTATTCCCAACCTATATACAACAAAAACTACCAATAAGAAAACAAAAGACAGAGCAATAATAAAAGCCGAGATTAAAGAAGCAAAAGTCATATTTAATGAATCAAAGAACATTCAAAGAAAACTTTTCGCGCAAGCATTAAGTGGTATGACAGTTGATTTAACACCTGTTATTGAAGTAACAAACAAATCTATCGATGCTATTTTTAATAACCCTGATTCCTTAGCCTGCATGATAAATATCCGAGAAAGAGATGAATATTTATTAGAACATTCAGTAGCCGTTTCTGTATATATTGCTATTTTTGCTCATCACTTAAAAATCAGTAAAGAAATTATACAACATCTTAGTGTCGGTGCTTTTTTACATGATATTGGCAAAATTAAAATACCTGATAAGATATTAAATAAACCAGGTAAGTTAACTGATGAAGAATTCACTATTATGAAAACTCATGTTAATCATTCTATTAATATCATTAAAGATACCCCTGGAATTAATAAGCTAAGTTTAGAAGTTGCCGCCTTGCATCATGAAAAACTTAATGGTGAAGGCTACCCCTTCCAAATTAAAGAAAAAGATATTTGTAAATACGGCCGTATGATAGCCATTTGCGATATATTTGATGCCTTAACAGCAAACCGCGTTTATAAAGAAGGTTTTACACATAATAAATCATTTTCAATTTTACGAACATTAGCCAAAAACAATCACTTAGATAGCACTTTAGTCGATCAATTTATTCAATGTATTGGGGTTTTTCCTATTGGCTCACTAGTACAGTTAGAATCAAAAAAATTAGCGATTGTAGAACAACGAAATGACAATGCACCTATCAAACCTAAAGTACGCTCTTTTTATAGCGTGAACCTGAATCAATATTTAGACACCCAAGACATAGACTTAACTGATAGTGATGACTTTATTGTTAAAAGTGTGAGAGCCGAGGAGTTTGATCTTGACATGAATACCATTATTGATATGTTATTGATGGAAGGATAGAATGATTTTTTAGCTAGCCAGACCTAGCAATAAGCACTATTAGCTTGTAAACGATTAACAGCTTTTTTTTCAAAGTAAGTCAACGCCTTATCAAGGCTTTCCTCTCTCCATAACAATTAGCTGCGGTGCCGCTGCCAGTGATGGAAAAAAACGATGGATGAGCGATTAAACAAGCCGATGAGCAACTTTATTTACATAAAAAAGCTGCGACGGTTTAATAAAAAGAATAGTGTTACAAAATAGACTAAATAGAAAAAGATGAACCACAACCGCATGTTGTTGACGCATTAGGGTTATTCACTACAAAACGGCTACCTTCTAAACTTTCGAGATAATCAACTTCACCGTCGACTAAGTATTGTAAGCTCATAGGATCGATAACCATTGTTACCCCCTGTTTCTCAATGGTCATATCACCATCATTCACTTTTTCATCAAAAGTAAAGCCGTACTGAAAACCAGAACAACCTCCCCCAGTAACATAAACTCTAAGTTTTAATGCTGGGTTTTCTTCTTCTGTGATCAAAGACAACACTTTGCTAGCAGCTGCATCAGTGAATTTAATTGGTAATTCTGGATTTGAGATAGGATCAGGCATGGAACTCAACTTTCTACTTAAAAAAAAATGGCAAACAAAGAGGTAAACAACATATACGGGCTAATTATCTTAAACCTGACTAATTTAATCAAGTATTATTCTAAATCCCAAGGTATATATTCATTAAGCTTCTGATATTTCTGCCATTTACTTTTTGTTAATATTGCTGACACGAGTATTTTTTCAGCAACAAAGTTATTAGGCAAGGTAAAATCACCTGAAATAACTTGAAAATACTTAAAACTAAACGATAAGTTTTTTTTAGTCACCGTAGAAATATCAGACAATGCCAATTGGCTAGGCTTATTTGCCAAACTGCCCATTACCATAATATTGACATAACCTTTAGCATAGCGTTTTTTGAGCTGTTGTTGCACTAAAGTAACTTGAAAGTGATAATGATTCGGGCTTTGACTAGCTGTAATTTTCACATTATCAATGACTAAGCCATTAGCTCCTTTTTCAGGTGCCATCACTTTTTCATAAAAGCCTAATTGCTTCTTAACTTGATAATGCTCACCAGCCATCTGTTGCAATGTGATTTGCGCATTCTGATTGGCCAATTGCTCTACCGCCAACTCTACTTCTAACGTATGAATTCGCTCAACTTTTAGCGCTTGTTCTTTATATAAATGTTCAAGTCTATTTTTTTGTTTGTCTAATGTAGTTGTTTGAAAGTGATGATAGAAATTACCTAACCGATAACCCGTAAATAAACAAAGTACCATTAGAATGAGTAAAAACAATGCAGATTTAAATGGCCCTAAACGCTCGATGACCACGGTAAGATTTATTTTTGCTAACCAATTCATGTGTAACGTATAATAACCCAATAATAATGATAATAATGTGAACTGACACTAGTTACTAATAATAATGAAAGCTCTTAACGCAATAAGAAAACATTTAGCATTACCTAAAACCTCATGGCAAATTTGTTTACTTGCCATTATTGGTGGGTTTGCATCAGCATTATTAGTTGTTTTGTTTACGTTAACTATTGAAGAAATCCAGCAACTCTACTTAGTTAAGCGCGACAACTATAACACCTTAGATAAAATAAGTCGTTTTGATTTACCTATCATTGGCTCTTTGGTTATTTTATTGTTTGCTTGGCTCACCGGCTATAAATATTTAAGAACAGGTATTCCTTTTGTATTGCATCGATTAAAAGTCGCTCATGGTGTTATTCCATTAAAAAACACCTTAAATCAATTTTTTGGTAGCGCTGTAGCGCTTGCTTCCGGATTTTCGGTTGGCAGAGAAGGACCTGCTGTACATTTAGGCGCTGCATGTAGTAGTTATTTAGGCAGCCTTTTAAAACTTCCTCATAATAGTATTCGTACGTTATGCGCTTGTGGTATTGCCGCAGGAATCGCCGCTACTTTTAATACACCTATTGCCGCTGTGCTTTTTGTTATGGAAGTTATTATGCGTGAATATAAGGTGCATATTTTTATTCCCATCATGTTGGCTTCATTGGTTGGCTCTTTAGTCACTAGCTCTGTTTTTGAAACGTCACACAACTTTGATTATTTTAATAAAATTGAATTAATCCCCCAACATTACATTCCTTTAGTGATTCTAGCCATTTTTTTAGGTGTACTTGCCGCCGCTTTCAATAAAAGTTTGGCTAGCATCATTAAGCACAGTGTAAAACTACATATAGTGCCAAGACTAATGTTAGCGGCCATGATCACAGGTAGTTTAGGTTATTTAATTCCCGGTGCAATGGGTACAGGCACAGGTGCTATTGATGTATCTTTAGCCAACAATTGGCAGGTTGGGGTATTATTTAGTTTATTGTTAGCAAAATTTTTAATGACTACATTTGCGCTAGGGTTAGGCATACCAGGGGGGATTATTGGTCCTATTATTGGCATAGGTGCGATTGCAGGCGCATTAAGCGGCGCATTAACAATGCAATTTTATCCGAGTGAGCACATTGGCAGTGATTTTATTTTGATGGGCATGGCTGGTTTTATGGCTGCTAGCTTAAATGCTCCGCTAGCAGCACTACTAGCAGTTGTTGAATTGTCTGGACAACTAGAAGTAGTAGTACCAGCGATGATAGTGATCACCATTTCAAGCATAACCTCTGGTCAATTATTTAAAAATCGTTCTGTATTTATTATGCAACTTGATGCGCAAAACCTTATTTATCGCCAACCTCCCATCGAGAAAACCTTGCAAAAAATTGGTGTTTTGGGGTTAATGGTAACAAAACTCGAACTTGTAGAAAAAGCATCACAACGCGCGCTTGCAGGCTATATTGTCAGTAGTGATATTAATGTACCCGTTATCAGCAAAACAATTAAAAAAATCACCAAGCATAAAAAGGTTATAGAGAAGGTTGATTATTATTGGGCTGAATTTAGTGAAAAGATCCCTTTAGCCAGTAAGCCATCAAATAATATAGATAACCCACCCATATTTGGCGAAACGGTTACCTACCAAATTTCAGATAAAATGCGTTTGCATAAACTCATCCCTATATCTCATCAAGCTACCTTAGCAGAGGCATATCAACTATTAATTGCCGAGCGTTGCGGAGGAGTATACATATATCAAGATAATGTAAATGATATAATGGGCATAGTTACCTTTGAACAAATCAGACAATATCTTGTTACGGGTAAATTAGTTATAGGGAAATTA
>Ga0105358_10001842_pt1 | contig 11276 bp, 10 predicted proteins | sample GOMGulsemesocosm_5_FD_83509 | JGI IMG/M metagenome (GOLD analysis project Ga0105358, IMG submission 83509) | Methane-oxidizing microbial communities from mesocosms in the Gulf of Mexico - GOM15C Gulf of Mexico | ecosystem: Environmental > Aquatic > Marine > Cold seeps | place: Gulf of Mexico...
GGCTGCAACAGCAAGGACATGGTCCAATTGTACGGTGTCGCCGGCTTCACCTGCCAGGCGCTCTACCTTGATAACATCGTCTTTGGCGACTTTATATTGTTTACCGCCAGTTTTGATCACTGCAAACATAGCTGATCCGTTTCGAACATAATGGATGGGTGCAAAGAAACGATTTCTTCGCGCACCGCAATTGAAGGCCGCAATATATCTACGACATGCTTTAAGTCAACATGATTCAATGAGCGGGATAAAGATTTATGTGTTTTTCGCTGTCAAATATGCTGTTTCTTAAAGAAGTAGCCAAAACTCGGGCGAAAAGGGCTTTAAAATAGGGTGGTTATAGTAAAATAACTTCGGTTTTTGAATCAATGTTGTTTGTGGGTTCTCATCAATTTGTGCCATTATATTCTTCTATATGACGTAGCCGATTCAAAATAATAACCAAAAATAGCTGCGAAATGGCGAAAATCGGGAATCAGAACGATAAGCCATTAACGCCTGACGGAGGATGAAATGAGCAATTCTAATGAAACCCCTAACCGCTACGATCCTTTTTCCAATCCACTGGTTGAAACCAAAGGGTTCGAGGATCTTAAAATTGGAGACAAATTCCCTATTCCGTCGCGAACCATAGGGGACGCTAATTTTGCGGCGTTTCAATTAGCCTCAGGCGATAATCATCCCATCCATTATGATGAAGAATATTGTAAGGCACTGGGATATTCTGGAATGCTCGCCCACGGTTTTCAGGTTTTGATACAAGCAACGCCCGGCGCTGGTTTGTTTCCGCATGTGCTTGGCGATTGCATGATTGGTTTTATCGAGCAATCCAGCAAATTTTTAAAACCGTTGATCGCTGGAGACACTGTTTATCCGTTACTGGAAGTCTCCGACTTGAAGAAACAAACCAAAACAGGAGTCATCACACTGAAATCTACGGTTCATAATCAACGGAATGAATTGTTGATGGAGGGGGAGCAGAAATTTCTCGTCAAACTAAAAAAGGCGGATTGATATGAGTGAAGGTTTTCTCTCTTATCGTGAACAAACCAAACACTATTTTGATCGCCCCCATCAAACCAACCCGACGGAGGCTGTGAATTGTATTGCCGCTTGGAGAGGAGATGAGCTTCGCCAGCAATCGGACTGGACCGAAATATTGTCACCGACCGATGTGGACGAGCTAAAAAATGCTGTGATTGGCGCCAAAGCATCTGGCAAAGAACAGCGGGCAATGATTGCGGAAGATTTCCCCTTGCCTGAACTTTCGGCGAAAATTGCACGTTGGCGGTCAGAAATTGAACGTGGCCGAGGATTTCAAGTCATTCGAGGCGTACCAGTGGATGAGTGGAGTAAAAGCGACGCAGAATTGTTCTTCTGGTGCTTTGGCTTACATATGGGGCGTCCTGGTGGTCAAAACCCGCAAGGAGATCTGCTTGGGCATGTGACTGATACTGGAGCGGCGGCAAGTGACGCCATGTCACGTCTTTATAAAACTGCGTCAAATATTGAGTATCACTGTGATGGTGCGGATGTTGTAGGGCTTTTGTGTTTGAAAGCTGCAAAATCAGGGGGCCAAAGTCGCATCGTGAGTTCAGTAACAGTTTTTAACGAACTGTTGAAAGCCCGACCTGAACTTGCTGCTCGCCTGTTTTCTCCGGTAAAGCTGGATATTCGAAATGAAGGCAATCGATCACGCAAGCAATATATTGATATTATACCAAGTCAGTATGCAGGTGGCGTTCTGCGAACTTTCTATCATGCGGATTACTTTAGGTCAGTAGCTCGTCATGAGGATGTAGCTCCGTTTAGCGAAGACGAACAGGCTTTCTTTGATAATTACGAGCGTATTGCCGCAGATCCTGACCTTTATCTGGATATGGAACTGCGACCCGGGGACATTCAATTGCTGTCTAACCATACTAATCTTCATGCCCGAACAGATTATGAGGATTATGAGGATCCTAGAGAAAAGCGTCACCTGTTACGTCTGTGGTTGTCTCTTACCGCTTAAGGACGAACCCCGAAACTGGGCTTGCCGGTTTTCCGCAAGGGCGCGGCTATATCGGCAAACTCACACAATAACTTACGGGTATCGCGGGGATCGATGATTTCCTCTACCATAAACCGCTCAGCTGTTCTGAACGGTGATCTCAGTTGATCAAGCCTGCCTTCGATTTCAGCAAGCTTGACTTCTGGATCTTCGGATGCTTCTAGCTCTGCCTTATAAGCAGCTTCCAGCCCGCCAGCGATAGGCAGTGATCCCCAATCTCCAGACGGCCATGCATAGCGTAAATTAAAGCGCGACCCGTTCATGTGAGCGGCACCGGCGACGCCGTATGTTTTCCGCATGATAATGGTGCACCATGGAACCGTTGCTTGAAATATGGCGGTCATGGCGCGGACACCGTGACGAATGGTAGCTTGCTCTTCAGCTTCACGTCCCACAAGAAATCCCGGGATATCCACTAAATGCACGACGGGCAAGTGAAATGTTTGTGCAAGATCCACGAACCTCAAAACCTTGTCTGCCGCATCCGAGGTCCAAGCCCCTGCATAATGATACGGATCACTGGCAAGAATAGCGACGGGCCAACCATCAAGGCGGGCAAATCCTGTAATAACCGACCGTCCCCACTTTTTACCCATTTCAAAGAAGCTGTCTTCGTCCACAACGGAATTGATGATTTTGCGTGTTTTATAGACTTGTCTTGAGTTTCGCGGAATGGCTTTTATAAGCCAGTCATCCCCGCGCTCTGTATCTTCTGCGGGCGTGCCGCGCTCTGGCAGTTGGTGAACTGACTGCGGCAAATAAGATAGAAATTGTGCTGCGCGCTCAAAAGCTTCTTCTTCCGATGCTGCTTCGTCATCGACGGCACCGTTTCGTGTGTGAATATCTGATCCACCCAATTCGTTTTTACTTAAGCTTTCGCCAACTCGGGCAACAACAGGGGGGCCCGCCACAAACATTTGAGACGTTTCTTTAATCATCACGGAATAATGAGACGCGGCGACACGTGCTGCCCCAAGGCCCGCTGTTGATCCAAGTGCCAGTCCCACGACAGGAATAGTGGAGAGATTGTCGACGACCACTTCCCAACCTCGAACCGCTGGAATGTAAGTCCGTCCTTCTGTTTCAATCGTTTTAACAGATCCGCCGCCGCCTGTGCCATCAACGAGGCGAATAAGAGGTAATTGCAGCTGATTTGCCATCATCTCGACATGGATGAGTTTTTCACGAATACCCGCGTCATTGGCGCCACCGCGTACCGTAAAATCATCCCCAGCAACCACAACCCGGCGACCGCGAATTTTTCCGCGCCCTGTAATAAGGTTCGCAGGTTGCATGCTGACCAAGTTACCATCGGCATCATATTCCACTTTACCGGTAATGGAACCGACTTCGTGAAAACTGCCAGTGTCCAATATTTTTTCGATGCGTTCCCGAACGGGGAGTTTTCCGGCGTTAATGTGACGGGCTAGTTTTTCTTCTCCGCCCATTACTTTTGCAAGCTCTTTACGCTTGCGAAGCTCTTCTACTTCCGGTTCCCAGCTCATCCCCGTCTCCTTTTCATTATTATTTTCGAAAAAGAGTAGGGGAGGAAAGTGATTTACGGAAGAGGAAAATCACTTTCCTATAATTTAGGAAGCCGTTTTATTGGCGGATACGGCTGCTTTTTGGATCGTAGAATGGAGCAAGGGAAGCCGTTGTAGAAATTTTCCGTCCTGCAACTTCCAGCTCGTATGTACTCCCAAGTAACGCGTCCCGATCCAATGGGCCTTTTTTGATGTATCCAAGGCCTATGGCGCCGCCAATAGCGTGTCCATAAGCTGCGGATGATATGTAGCCCACTCGCTCGCCGTCGCGCCAAATTGGCTCGTTGTGATAAAGCATGGCATCAGGATCATTTAGTTTGAAGACCATCAGGCGTTTTTTAACCCCTTCTTCCTTTTGAGCGAGAAGTGCTTCGCGGCCAATAAACCCGCCGGGTTTATCCCATTTCACTGTAAAGCCAAGACCAGATTCAAGGGGAGTATCTTCATCCGTGATATCATGTCCCCAATGACGGTATGCCTTTTCAATACGAAGAGAATCCATGGCGTGATACCCCGTGAGTTTAAGGCCAAACTCTTTACCGGCTTCGACAATGGTATCATAGACACTTTGTGCGAATTCTGTCGGGATATAGATCTCCCACCCTAGCTCACCTACATATGTAATGCGGGTTGCTAGCACGCGAGCGTAACCCAGATCAATTTCGCGGGACGTCGCAAATGGGAAAGCCTTATGGGACACGTCATCAGGCGTAATGGAGGCGAGCAGCTCTCGTGATTTTGGTCCCATTAAACCCAGAACCGCATAGCCGGAACTAACATCCGTTGCGATCACATGTTCATCCTCGCCAATGTGGCGTTGTAGCCAGTTCAAGTCGCGCATTTGAACGCCGCAACCGGTAACTACCAGATAGCTGTTTTTGGACAGCCGTGTGACGGTCAAATCGGCTTCAATGCCGCCGTGGTCATTGAGCCACTGCGTGTAGACAACTCTTCCGATGGCTACGGACATGTCATTTGTCGAAAGCCGGTTCAGCAGTTTCTCAGCATCCCGCCCTTCTACCCGGTATTTTGCAAACGAGCTTTGGTCAAAAAGGCCAACGCCTTCGCGTACGGCCATATGTTCAGCTGCAGCGTTTTCAAACCAGTTTTGACGACCGAAACTATATTCATATTCCGCTTTCTGACCTTCGTTTGCATACCAGTTTGGACGCTCCCACCCAGCGGTTTCACCAAAACAGGCGCCTGCGGCTTCTAGGCGGTCATGCAGTGTTGATTTTCGAACGCCGCGTGATGTTTCAGGTTGGCGATATGGCCAATGCATTTCATAGAGAAGCCCCAGACTTTCAACAGTCCGATCATAAAGATACTTTCCATTGATCTGGAACGGCATCATTCGGCGTACATCAACGTCCCATAGGTCCATTGGCGGCTGGCCTTTGTCAATCCAGTCAGCAAGTACTTTACCGGTGCCACCAGCAGATTGAATGCCGATGGAATTAAAGCCCGTTGCCACGTACAAGTTCGACATGTTCTGAGCTTCACCCAACATATAGCGGTCATCCGGGGTAAAGCTTTCGGGTCCGTTAAACCATGTGTGAATGCCGGTGGTCTCAAGAGCTGGTATCCGACGCATGGCATTTTCAAGGAACGGCATTATATGTTCTTCATCAGGGGCGAGTTCATCAAAGCAGAAATCTTCGCCGATCCCTTTATGTCCCCATGGTTTCGCAACCGGTTCAAACATGCCCACGAGTAATTTTCCGGCATCTTCTTTGATATAAATGTTATTTTCAGGATCGCGCAGAACAGGAAAACTGCTTGGCAAGCCGTCCATTGCCTCGGTTACCACATAGAAATGTTCCGCTGCGTGCAGGGGGATCGTGACGCCGCAGGCTTTTGCAATATCGCGGGACCACATGCCACCGCAAAGGACAACGATGCGGGCTTTGATATCACCATGATCCGTGGTCACGCCGGTGATTTTGCCATCTTCGTGCAGAATGTCATTTACTTTAACGCCCTCATGAATTTTTGCGCCATTTTGCCGAGCCGCGGAAGCCATCGCCCGTGTTGTATCAATGGGGTTGGTTTGACCATCACTCGGCATGAACAGGCCGCCGACCAGATCCTCCGTGTGGATCATGGGGTTAAGCTCTTTTATCTCGTCCGGGGACATGGAGATGCATTCAAGGCCAAGATTGCGAGCCATATCAGCACCGCGCAGCATTTCCTCCCAGCGGGCCTCAGTTGGCGCAACACCGATTGAGCCATTTTGGCGAAAACCAGTTGCAAATCCCGAAATACTTTCAAGATCTCGATACAGATCGCTTGTATACTGTGCGAGGCGGGTCATGTTGCTGCTAGCACGAAGCTGGCCTACAAGACCCGCGGCATGCCAAGTGGTGCCGGAAGTAAGCTCTTTGCGCTCTAACAGGTGAACGTCTTTATATCCCAGTAGAGATAAATGATACGCGGTTGAACATCCTATGACGCCGCCGCCAATGATGACAATTTCTGCATCTTTCGGTAAATCGATTTTGCGAGACATATTGTATCCTTAGTAAGTAGGAGGTGTGATAACCCAGGCGATCACCGTGGGGGCGTCACTGGAATTTTTGCAATAATGACGACCGCCTTTTGGAAGCGCGAAACTGTCCCCGGTCGTTAATGAGAAGGTTTCATCGTCAATAATCAGATCAAGAACACCGGAGATAATCAGTCCGGCCTCATCTCCCTTTCGAACTCTACCCGCTTCGCCAGTCTCAGAGCCCGGCTCATAAGTGGTCAGTAGAAATTCCAGTGTCCCGCTCAAATTGGGCGAAAGTAGTTCTTCTGTTAGTCCAACATTTTTCATTTGAAGAACGCGGCGATTGTCTTTTCGCACGATATATTGACGCTCAGACTTCGGCGCAGTTGCCTGACCTTGAAAAAACCAATTGATTTCAACGTCCAGTGCGCTGGAGATTTCTTCAAGAACTGGAATGGTGACGGCGGTTTTCCCGCGTTCAATTTCACTGATGTTACCCGTGGAGCGTCCGGCCTTCTCGGCAAGTTCAGTTAATGTCATGCGTTTAGCCTGACGAAGATCCCTGATTTGGTGGCCAAGCTCCAGTGGATCGTATGGCTTCTTCTTGTCTGTGGCGGCAATATCCGACATGAAATTGTTTTACTCAATTATTCTAAAATGAAAATTTCACAAATATTTTCATTTTTATCCACAATATTCAAGAAAATTATTATAATCGGCTAGAGATATCGCGAAATTGGCGTGATTGGCTTTCTTTCTTCTAACTCCTTTGGGTATAGTTTTGACATATGACAGAAGTAGAACTCTATAAACTCGCCGATCAAATTTGGGCCAATATCAACACTGAAATCCTAAAGATTGAATTTTTAGTTCAATGTTTGGCTGTGGTGATTGGTTATGCTCTCGCGCGAATGTTGCGGCCATATATAAAAGACGCACTCGAAAAATCGGGTAAGCGGATATCTGTCGGCGCGATCCGCCGCCTTGTTCCGGTTCTGATTTCTGTATCCCTACCGGCCCTATGGCTTGTCATTCAGTTTATGGCCCTAGCGGTTATTCGGGGCGCTGGTTATCCATCCTATATTCTGAGTGTGACCTGCTCGTTGTTGAGTGCATGGGTTGTCATTCATATCTTGACGCGCCTGATGCAAAACACTGCCTGGGCGCGGTTGGTGGCGTTTTGTATTTGGACAATCACGGCGCTTAATATCCTAGGCCTTTTGTCGCCGACACTGGCTTTCCTAGATAGCCTTGCCTTCACCTTTGGGGACGCTGACATTTCCATGCTTAAAGTGGCAAAGGGGATCGTTGCCGCCATAATCGTGTTCTGGATTTCGTTGGGCCTGTCGAAGTTTGCGGAAAGCCGAATCCATAAGACAGACGCCTTAACTCCCTCAGTTCAGGTTTTACTCACCAAATTAATCCGCGTCAGCTTGATCGCGATTGCCATTTTGATCGTGCTCTCCAACTCAGGAATTAACATCACCGCTTTTGCAGTCTTCAGTGGCGCCTTGGGTGTGGGCATTGGTTTTGGATTGCAAAAGGTTGTCTCCAACCTGATTAGTGGAATCATTCTGCTTTTGGATCGAAGTATCAAGCCGGGCGATGTGATTGAAGTTGGGCAAAGTTATGGGCGTGTGCACGCTATGGGGGCTAGATACGCATCTGTGATCACAAGGGATGCTACGGAATATCTCATTCCCAACGAAGATCTGATCACACAGCAAGTGGTGAACTGGTCGTACAGTTCCAAAGACATTCGTTTGAGATGCCCCATTGGGATCTCTTATAATGCAGATGTGCCAAAAGCCATCCAACTTATAGAACAAGCTGCGGTTAAGAGTGCACGGGTGTTAAACGACCCTGCGCCGAGCTGCCTCATGCGCGGGTTTGGCGATAGCGCAATTAATTTGGAACTGCGTTTCTGGATTGCAGATCCTGAAAAGGGATGCGGAAACATTAAGAGTGAAGTGTTGCTCGCGGTTTGGCAAACGTTGCGCGACAACAATGTCGACATCCCATTCCCGCAGCGTGACATCCGGGTTTCTATGGTTGAGCCTTCAAATACGCCTTTGCAAGATTGATTTCTATTTACCTGATTTGAGTTATGTAATAATATAACATTTCTTGGAAAATTGAAATCAGGAAATCGCTATGTATGGGTCCCATGAGCATGCGCATTGTGTCGAAGAAGCCATAAACACTGCCAGCCGCATTTGTGACGAAAGGGGTCTCCGATTTACGGGACTTCGCCGCCGAGTGTTGGAATTGATCTGGGAAAATCACGGGTCAGCCAAAGCATACGATCTGCTGGAAAATCTTGGTGGAGATTATAGTGCAAAGCCGCCTACGGTTTATCGAACTCTTGATTTTTTGCAGGAGAATGGCCTTGTTCACAAAATCAATAGTTTGAACGCCTATGTAGGGTGCAGCCATCCATTGCAGCATAAAGATTGTTTTTTTCTGATCTGTTCAGCTTGCAATGAAGTTGAAGAATGTTGCGGAACGGCTATGGCCGATGCACTTCGGGATATGACGGCAAAACAAGATTTCAAACCCGACCATACAACATTGGAAATTGAAGGGCGATGCCACGATTGCCAAGCGGGAGTTCAATAAGTTTTATGTCCCCTCTCATCTCTGCAAAGAATGTTACGGTTGTTCGTGACGGCCGATCAGTCCTGAAAGATGTCTCAGTAGACATTGGTGTTCGGGATTTTTTGACGATTATCGGCCCCAATGGCGCTGGAAAATCCATGTTGCTTAAATGCCTGATGGGGTTTTTCGCGCCAGATCAGGGAAAGGTTAGTCCAAGAAAAGATTTACGCATTGGGTATGTCCCGCAGCGCCTTGTGGCTGATCCGACCATTCCTATAACGGTACGCCGGTTTCTTCATCTGCGTAAGAAAATTACAGCTGAAGCACTCAAATCTGTCGTGGCAGAAACTGAAATTGGGAGCTCATTGGATCGCCCGCTTGCGGTTTTATCGGGCGGTGAATTGCAGCGTGTGTTGCTAGCACGGGCCCTGCTTGATGCGCCGCAATTATTGGTATTGGATGAGCCCGCTCAAAATCTGGATATTACAGGACAACTTTCCTTTTATAAGCTGTTGGAGCGCGTCTACAAAGAGCGTGAGGTGAGTATCCTAATGGTTTCTCACGATTTACATCTAGTAATGTCATCAACGAAAAACGTGTTGTGCCTCTCTGGGGAGGTTTGTTGCTATGGTGAGCCAAATTCGGTAGCCAAAAATCCTGCTTTTATTTCGCTATTTGGTGAAGATATGGCCCAGATGTTGGCAAGCTATCAACATCACGGACATAGCCATGGGCACAATCATGGGCATGGGCATTCGCACTCTCATTCCGTAGAAAACGATACAGATAAAAAGGCAATTCCACATGCTTGATGATTTTATTGTGCGTGCACTGCTCGCAGGCATGGGGATCGCGATTATTGCGGGGCCGCTGGGCTGCTTTGTTGTCTGGCGACGGATGGCGTATTTTGGAGATTCACTCGCTCACAGTGCTCTTCTCGGAATTGCACTTGGGCTGCTCACGGGCATTAGCGGCAATCTCGCAACGGTAATTGTTTGCAGTGCCTTTGCTGTTATTTTGCTGTGGTTACAGCATGCGCGTATTTTGGCGACTGATACGTTGCTGGGCATTATGGCCCATGCGGCGCTTTCTATTGGCATGGTCACGCTTAGTTTTATTGATAACCAGCGTTTCGATCTTCATTCATACCTGTTTGGAGATATCCTTACCGTTCAATCTGTAGATTTATACTGGATTTTTGGCGGGGGTATAATCGTCTTGATCTTGTTGGTACGATACTGGTCCTCACTCACTTTAATGACTTTGCATGAAGATCTGGCCCGCGCAGAAGGGGTGAAAACCTTTTGGGTAAATTTGATGTTGGTATTGTTGATGACGATTGTTGTTGCTGTCTCGATCCGCATTGTGGGGATCTTGCTGATCACAGCCTTGCTGGCGATCCCGGCGGCGACTGCCCGTCAGTGGGTGCGAAGTCCGGAAACAATGGCAATGTTGGCCGCAGTTTTAGGGCTTGCGGCGGTTGTCACTGGTATTTATGGCTCGGCCTACTTGGATACGCCAACAGGACCTTCTATCGTCACTGCAGCGACAATTTTGTTTGCGGTTCTGTTTCCCGTGTCTGCTGTTTTGAAGAAACGAAGGATACTGCATTAAAGGCTGCATTTACTTCGTATTTTTCCTCAAGTAAGGTAATTGAAAATATTCACGGGAGACGTAAATGATAGAAAAAACGCTGAGCAAATGGCATGAAGTTGTCGCCTCAAAGGACATTAAAGGTTTATCAGAGCTTATTCATGATGACGCGGTTTTCCACTCCCCTGTGGTGCATTCCCCGCAAGAGGGCAAAGCGCTTACCCAGATGTATCTGACAGCCGCTTTTTATGTGCTGGCAGGTGATGATTTTACATATGTTCGTGAAGTTGCTTCTGGAAACAATGCAATGCTGGAATTTCAGACGACAGTAGACGGTGTTGTTATTAATGGTGTGGACATGATCACCTGCAATGATGAAGGGCTTATCATTGATTTCAAAGTAATGGTGAGACCACTAAAAGCTATGAACATGCTTCATCAGAAGATGAAAGCGATGCTGGAGCAATACAACAAAGCTTCTTAACTGAATTTTTCGCTCATTAATGGGAAAAGGTGGCTGACATGCCCTCAGATCAAGTTATTTTGTTTGGCCTGTTTGCGACTGTCTTCCTTTTCCTACTTTGGGGGCGTTGGCGCTATGATCTTGTAGCCTTTGTCGCCTTGATTATTGCGCTGGTTCTGGGTGTTGTCCCAACGGCGGATGCTTTCTCCGGCTTTGGACATCCAGCAACAATTATTGTTGCGCTGGTGCTTATAGTCTCCCGCGGATTGGTGAATTCCGGTGCCATAGATATTGTCACGCGGAAGATCACCGCGATGGATCTAAAGTTATCGCGGCATATCATGGCGATGAGCGGGATTGGCGCTATTTTTTCTGCCTTCATGAATAATGTGGCGGCTCTCGCTCTGCTGATGCCGGTTGATTTACAGGCCGCGAAAAAGGCCCAGCGATCGCCCCGCATAACCTTAATGCCGCTTGCATTTGCCACTATTCTGGGCGGTATGATAACGCTCATTGGGACGCCGCCAAATATCATCA
>Ga0105358_10001844_pt1 | contig 11274 bp, 5 predicted proteins | sample GOMGulsemesocosm_5_FD_83509 | JGI IMG/M metagenome (GOLD analysis project Ga0105358, IMG submission 83509) | Methane-oxidizing microbial communities from mesocosms in the Gulf of Mexico - GOM15C Gulf of Mexico | ecosystem: Environmental > Aquatic > Marine > Cold seeps | place: Gulf of Mexico...
AGTTGCTAAACATGGCTTTAAGTTAATCAGGACAGAGTTAGCAAAACTTCCTAAGCTCGGCGATGGCAAAAAACATAGGTTAGAAGACACACAAAACCCTCGCTGTTTGGCTAATGTCGAGCTAGAGCTCAGTAATCAGTCCTACACATTATTAGAAATAGATACCTCCGATGGTGCGGTGAAACTCTCAACTATGCTGCTCAAGTCTGCTCCAGGCTGGGTAAGTGAGAATGAGAAAAAAATTCTTCAACGTATTATGAAGAAATCTCTGGGTTGGCCAACTGACTATTTTAAAGATCAGTTAGGCGACAAGGCATATACAGGAATACCCCACCCTCAATCTAAGCACTCTGGAGCTCTTCCCCCAGAGGTTATTGACCCTTGGGCGGAAAGAGTCGTTAATTGGATTAAATGCACGACATAAATCACTAGCGGGATAGGAATATAAGCGTGGAGAAGCAGCTTGTATTTTTAGTGAATTAAAAATAATAAGTAAAAGGTTATTATAATTCTTAAGCTCTGAAATAGAGTTAGCACTAGTTAATCAGGTGGCCAACGGGAACCTCTGTAAGAATAGCCACAATACAAGATTAAATTTATTAATACCTATCGCAGGCGCGATTAACAATTTTTAACCCAAAGGTAAATAATGGACCACAGCGCACACAACAAACTTATCTCATTTATCTGGTCAATTGCTGACGATTGCCTACGGGACGTATACGTACGTGGTAAATACCGCGATGTTATCCTGCCTATGGTGGTATTACGCCGTTTAGATACCTTGCTAGAGCCAACGAAAGACGCCGTGCTGGCCGAAGTAAAGTTTCAAACAGAAGACATGCAAGCAACTGAGCTGGATGATGCTCCCTTGATTGCCGAATCTTGCTATGTGTTTTACAACACATCAAAATGGACGCTAAAAAGCTTATTCAGCACCGCCACCAACAATCAGCAAATTCTACTTGCCAACGTTGAAGAATATCTAAACGGTTTCAGTGCCAACGTAAAAGAAATCATTGAGTGCTTTAACCTTAAAGCGCAAATTCGCCACATGGCCGCTAAAGATGTATTGCTGGATGTATTAGAGAAATTTGTATCCCCCTACATCAACCTAACCCCAGACGATAAAGAAGACCCAGACGGCAATAAGCAGCCCGCCTTAACCAACCTAGGCATGGGCTATGTATTTGAAGAGCTGATTCGTAAATTCAACGAAGACAATAACGAAGAAGCCGGGGAGCACTTTACCCCCCGTGAAGTAATTGAGTTGATGACACACCTCGTGTTCGACCCCATTAAAGCCGATCTCCCATTAACCCTTACCGTATACGACCCAGCTTGTGGTAGTGGCGGTATGCTGACCGAAACACAAAACTTTATTTACGAAAAATACCCAGTAGAAAACACCACTCGAGACATCAACCTCTACGGTAAAGAAATCAACGACGAAACCTACGCCATTTGTAAGTCCGACATGATGATCAAAGGCAACGACCCTAAAAACATCAAAGTGGGCTCAACTCTATCTATCGATGAATTTGCCGGTCAGCGTTTTGACTTTTGTTTATCTAACCCTCCATACGGTAAAAGCTGGGCCAGTGAGCAAAAGCACATTAAAGAAGGCGCTGACGTTATCGATTCCCGCTTTATTGTTGAGTTGGCGGATTATTGGGGCAATACCTCGCCTGTTGATGCGGCTCCACGTTCAAGCGATGGCCAGTTACTGTTCTTAATGGAAATGGTCAGCAAGATGAAACCTACAGCGAGCAGCCCACTAGGCTCGCGTACTGCCTCTGTTCATAACGGTTCAAGCTTGTTTACCGGTGATGCAGGTTCAGGCGAAAGTAATATCCGTCGTTACATCATCGAAAACGACATGCTTGATGCCATCGTACAGTTACCCAATAACCTGTTTTATAACACAGGCATCACCACCTATATTTGGTTATTAAATAATAACAAGCCAGCAGCACGCCAAGGCAAAGTACAGCTGATTGATGGCAGTTTATTGTTCCGCAAATTGCGTAAAAACCTAGGCAATAAAAACTGTGAGTTCTCACCCGAGCACATTAGTCAAATTACTCAAATCTATTTAGATGCAGCCAGTATTGATCGTAAGCTTAATGATCAAGGGGATGCACAAGGCATAGCCGCCAAAGTATTCAATAACGACGATTTTGGGTACTACAAAGTTAACATCGAACGGCCAGACCGCCGAAAAGCCCAATTTAAAACCGGCTTAATCGAACCGCTGCGCTTTGAAAAATCACTGCGTGAGCCTATGGAACATCTATACGCGCAATATGGTGATGATGTTTACAAAGCAGACTTCTTTAGTGCCAAAGAAAAGGTTAAAGAAAAAGAAATTATAAGCTGGTGCGAAGAGAGCGACATCAGCCTAAACGCCAAAGCAAAATCCAAACTGCTATCGTTTGATACGTGGGAAAATGGCCGCTTATTAGTTACGCTAGCCAATAAATTGGCTGAAACCAACAGGCAAGAATACAGCGATTTCAATACCTTTAAATCAGATGTTGAAACACAGTTCAAAACCGTCTCTGCTGATATATTGGAAACTATTAAATCTGGCAAGCGCAAAGCCTTTTATACAACCGTAGTAAATGCTGTGAGCTGGTACGATGAAAGCGCAGAAAAAGTCATTAAAAAAGTAGTGAAGTTCAAACAAGAAAAACTGGACGAACTCCTGTACCACCTAGGCTGCACAGAAGCAGGTTTAGCAGACTTTGGTTTTTATACCATAGAAGGTAAAAAACTAGAGTTTATGACATGCGAACCAAGCTCAGATTTACGAGATGCGGAATCAGTACCGTTAACCTATCTTAACGATAAAGCGTCGAACAACTCAGCCATTCACCAATACTTCCTCGATGAAGTTCGGCCCCACGTAGATGAAGCTTGGATCAATCTGGATAGCACCAAAATTGGTTATGAGATCAGCTTCAATAAATATTTTTACCAACATAAACCGTTGCGTGACATGGATGATGTGGCTAGTGATATCATTAACCTTGAGCAAAAAGCGGAAGGATTGATCGCGGATATTCTGGGTGTTGATATCGCAAAAGTACATGGAGCGTAGCTATGAATGAAGTAATGACTACACCTAAGTATGAGGCATATAAAGATACGAATAACCTTTGGTTGGGAGAGGTACCTTCACACTGGGACATAAAGAAATTTAAGTATTTGGCTAGTGTTCAAAAAGGTAAGTTACCTAAAAAACTGACATCTCTGAATAATGGCTCTTTACCTCCTTACTTAAGTATGGACTATCTACGAGGTGGTTTGGCGTCTCAATTTGTTGGGGATAGAGATGCAGTTGTAGTTAATGACGGTGAGGTACTTCTTTTATGGGATGGAAGTAATTCTGGTGAGTTTATTCGAAGTCGAAAAGGGGTGGTTTCATCAACTGTAGCCAGTATTCAATTTAAAGGCATAGACAGTTCCTTTGCATGGTATACATCGGCTGTAGTTGAAAAGTTACTGAGAAGTTCAACTATCGGAATGGGTATACCTCACGTAGATGGTAGTGAATTAAAAAACTCTATGCTTGCAGTTCCCCCGAAGAAAGAACAAATCACCATCGCCAATTTCCTCGACAAAAAAACAGCACAAATCGACGAAGCTATTGCCATCAAAGAAAAACAAATTGAGCTGTTAAAAGAGCGCAAGCAAATCATCATCCAGCAAGCCGTTACTCAAGGTTTGAATCCTGATGTACCCATGAAAAATTCAGGTGTGGAATGGACTGGTGAGATTCCTGAGCATTGGGAGTATGCAAAATTAAAGTACTATATTGAAATCCTACCTGGATATGCATTTAAAAGTGAGCAGTATTCTACAGAGCCTGATGATATCAGGTTGCTTAGGGGAGTTAATGTCTCTCCTAGTTATACAAAATGGAATGAGGTTGTTTATTGGCCGAAAAACAAAGTAATAGGGCTAGAGAAGTACTTCCTTAAGGAGGGAGATCTAGTGATAGGAATGGATAGGCCTTGGGTGTCATCAGGGATAAGAGTGACTGAAATTAAAAAGGATGATTTACCTTGTTTGCTTTTACAGCGAGTTGGTAGGATCCGAGGTAATAGGGAAGCGTTAACTGCTTATATCAAACTCTTACTTTCAACTAATCTTTTCCTAAATTATTTTGGCCCGATGCTCACAGGGATCGGTGTTCCTCATATTAGTTCAGATCAAATTGAAGGTTTTTGTGCACCAATGCCTCCGGTGGGCGAGCAGAAAAAAATATTGGAGTTCCTGCAGCTTGAAATGGCGAAGTATGATGAAAGTATTTTATCTACAGATCAGCAAATCGAAAAACTAAAAGAATATAAAACCACGCTGATTAACAGTGCAGTTACAGGTAAAATTAAAGTGCCAGTGTTGGCGTAGTACAAGGATGTCAAATGATGCAGAAGTTAAGTAATCACAACGGGCAAAACAATTCAGATATTATTGTCGCCAGTGTTTCTGCTGAACAATTATTCGCTGCACAGGGCGTTACCACCGCCAATAATGAAGTGATAACAGGGCAGTTAAACTTACCTGAATATCAGCGACCTTATCGTTGGTTAACGGATGATGTTAAAGCTCTGTTGAATGATATTTCTGCTTATTTTGAAAACAGTGTTAATACAGAACCAACTGACAAACCATTGCTTTATATGGGGAGCGTTGTTTTACACCGAGTATTCGACCCGGTAAGTAAAAGCTATGTGTTGAATGTTATTGACGGTCAACAACGTATTACCACCTTATCACTCATTTGTATGGCAATTGACGCTAAGCGGTCAAGTAACAGTTTTGACTTGCCAGATATGGAATATGCCTCCCCTGTAAGCCACGAGCGTATTGCCAAGAATTACCAATGGTTACTTAGGCAGATAGAGGTGCAGGATTATTCAAAAAGCGTCCTAAAGCTTGATTTAAGTCTTATTAATTTTACTTTAGTAGTCACTTGCTCTGAAGATGAAGCCTACCGTTTTTTTGAAACACAAAACACCGGTGGGGTGAGGTTGTCTGGCCCTCAAGTGATTAAGGCGCATCACCTAAGGGCTATCCCTAATGAGCGACAAAGTGATTTAGCGAGAAAGTGGGAGTCGTTCAATCAATTAGACAATGTCGTAGGTAGGTTATTAAAAGCGAGACGTTGGCAAGCGTTTAATTTTAAACATGTACCGTCACACCGAGCACCTGAAGGGGTTAAAAAAGTCATTGTTACTGAATTTGCGGAGCAATCTGGTAAAGCATCTGATGATATGGCCTTTAGCCGAGGAGCTCAAAATATAAGCATTACTGGCTATATTTCTCAGCAAATAATAGAAGGATATTTGGTAAAGCAACCGCTTAATGCGGGTGTTAACACGGTAAACTACTTTGATTACTTTAGTCAGTTATACCAAAACATATTAGTTGAACAAAGCTCACCGTATTTAGCTGAATTTTATCGCTTCTATAATGAAGTAGTTAAAAAATCGAATAACAGTGATTTTCTAACGGAGCTGTACGATATTGCTATATTGCTTTATGTTAGTGAGTTCGGCACTGAACACTTGTTAGAAGCAGCTTTCTGGTTTGCTCGTTGTGTGTTTTCAATCCGTTTATATAACAAAAAAACAGTTCGCGAAGACTCTATTCCTGCCTTGGTAGAAAAACAACCCTTGCTAGATTGGATCAGTACGGCCTATCAGCATCAACAGCTCATTAATCAGCTAAGTGCTTACCGTTACGAAATATCACCAGATAATATTGGCATAGATGCGACGAACACGGTTAAAAATAAATTTATTAAAGGATTAGCGGGTTATTTTGGAATAAACATTTCAACTCATAAAGGCACACAGCTGGCTGAAAATTTTGATAAGCAGCTGCAAAATGCTATTTCAACAACACTGACTAATTTAAAAGAGAATTACAAGGACGCGTTGGTATGAGCATAGCATTGTTAAATCAAAGAGCAGTAACTACCCTTGTTCAAACACCAAAAACTATTCTAACCGAGAAAATTGCGTTTGAAGTTCCCGCTTATCAACGGGCTTATGTTTGGGGTGGCGAAGGTGTATTAAAGTTATTACAAGATATTGAACAAGCGTATATCGCTAAAGAACACCAGTATTATATTGGCACTGTGTTGACTGCAAAGTTAAGCGAACAAAAGAATAATAATGCGGATAGTAGTTTTGAGCTAATTGATGGTCAGCAACGAATGACAACACTAATGCTAATTGCAATTGCTTTTAAAAAGGCCGACATAGATTGCGACTTAGCAAAGGTGGCAACACTTTGTCATTTACCTAGGGTTACGTTTTCAATTCGAGAAACGGTACAAGGCTTATTGTGTTCATGGAGCGACCTTGAATTTACCCATAAACCTTCAGATGAACAAATACATAAAAACGAATATACCAAGCATTTAGCTGAAGCGTTACATACCATTTTAAGCTTTTTAAAGGAACTAACAGCGGATGCTAAAAAAGGTGAGGGGCACATACTGGAGCTAGCTAACTATATTTTTAATAAAGTACGTTGGGTGAATAATATTATTCCTGATGGTACCGACTTGAATAAGTTATTCGCCACAATGAATACCAGTGGTGTGCAATTAGAGCAGTCAGATATCTTGAAGTCTAAGTTACTTAGCAAGCTTACTCAGAATTTAAAAGAATATGATGGGCTATGGCAAGTTTGTGAAAATCTGAATAACTACATTGAACGTAATGCCCGTAAGGTCTTTACAGCCTCTAGTTGGGCAAGTATCAAAGATTCTCAACTAGCTAATTTTGACCTTTCGTCATTAAAATTAGTTGATGAAGGTTCGGTAAAGGCGAAAGGGTTATCGCTAAAAAAAATTATCAATTCACCTGAATTTCTGAAAAAGAGCAATGCCGAGGAGCCGTCCTCTAGCAAAAAGAATGATGTGAGGGAGGATGAAATATACTGCCGCTCAATTATTGGCTTCCCATTATTATTGATACACGCCTTTAGAATCTATCGCGTTATTTATGGGAACAATAAAGACATTGATAACCGAGTTAACGGTGAAAAGCTAAATACTGTGTTTGACGCCTTTATAAAAAATTCAGACGAACAAGAGGTTAAAGACTTTTTACATTGCTTATGGTCGGTAAGATACCAGTTTGATAAATGGGTTGTTAAGTGGGTTGAAAAGACAGAGGAATCCTCAGCTGTATTACGCTTAAGTACCGTTCGGTTTAATAAAAGTCAGGGTCGGTTAAATAGATCTCCGGATGAAATATCTGCAATAAGCCAATTACAAAGTGTGAGAAACTTCACTGGTGAGCGAAGTGCACAATATTGGATTACGCCTTTTATCGCAGAATTGATTCAAAAAGAAGTGGGCGCTCAAGAAGAAAATAAAGCACTGAGGTTACTTGAACGAATAGATAATAGAATGTCATTGGCTTTATGCTCTCAAAAAGATGCCAGCTTCAAGCAAGCTAAGTCTAAAAAGCCTACCAGAATTGAATGGGATGAGCAGGCAAGATACTTTGCTGAAGCTAACGGTACTGGCTTTGAACATTATTGGTTTCAAAAACTCGAATATTTACTTTGGAAGCAAGTTAATGATTCAAAGTCGGTTTTGAATGCCTCAGATTTAGATAAATTTAAGAAATATCGCATAACTTCAAAAAATTCGGTAGAGCATGTCCACCCTCAAAATGATGAATATAAAAGTAAGTTACCTTCTGAAACGTTAAACGCTTTTGGTAATTTAGTTTTACTTAGCCCTGGTGAAAATTCTTCATATAGCAATCAGGATGTTGATAAAAAACAAATCGATTTTGAAAGAAAGTCGCATTTTGATTCATTAAAGCTAAGAGAGATTTTTCTTCAAAAAGGAATTGGGGCCTGGAATAAGAAAGAAATTGAGTTGCATCAAGAGAAAATGTTAAATATTTTAGCTGGGCATTACGGTGACAAGGAATAATTATGGTTAGTCAAACCAATGAGCAAGCTTTAGAAGCGGCAATCGAGAAACATTTAACGGGCACTAGCCTAGAAGACTTTAAAGCTGGCGTAAAAGAAGCTCAGCCTGATTACAGTAATAAACTATATCAACTTGGTCACCCCTCTGACTTTGACATGCACTATGCCTTAGATAAAAAGTGCTTTTGGCAGTTTCTTACAGGTACTCAAGAAGAAGAGTTAGATAAACTCAAGAAAAACAGCCCAAATGACTGGGAGCGTAAAGTACTTGAGCGCTTCGACCGACTCATCAAAAAGCATGGTGTGTTGCATTTACTGAAAAAGGGTTTAAGCGTAGACGATGCTCACTTAAATCTTATGTACCCAGCGTCTCTTGCTAGTAGCAGTGATTCAGTTAAGCAAAATTTTGCTTCAAATATATTCAGTTCAACACGGCAACTTAGGTATTCCCAAGCCAATCCATTACAAGAAATAGATATTGTTCTATTTATTAATGGTATTCCACTAGTAACTTTGGAACTCAAGAACCATTGGACTGGGCAAAATGCCCGTTATCATGGCCAGAAGCAGTATCGTAATGATCGAGATACCTCTCAGCCATTATTGCAGTTTGGCCGCTGCTTGGTTCATATGGCGGTAGATACTGATGAAGTATATATGACCACTAAACTGGCAGGTAAAAGCACCTTCTTCTTACCTTTCAATAAGGGTAATAACCACGGGCAAGGCAACCCTCCAAATCAACATGGTCATAAGACAAGTTACTTATGGGAAGAGGTGTTTAGCAAAGCTAGTCTTGCCAATATCATTCAGCATTTTGTTCGTTTAGATGGCAGTAGCAAGGATGATTTGAAAAAACGTACGCTGTTCTTTCCTCGCTATCATCAATTGAATGTTGTGCGTAAATTAGTTAATCATGCTGCAACCAATGGTGTTGGCCATACTTATTTGATTCAGCATTCAGCGGGATCTGGTAAATCTAATTCAATTACTTGGGCAGCTTATCAATTAATTGAAACATACCCTGTTAGCGCCGATTTACCCGGTAGTAAAGGTATTGAACAGCCACTATTTGATTCAGTGATTGTAGTAACAGATAGACGCTTACTTGATAAACAGCTTAGAGAGAACATAAAAGAGTTTTCAGAAGTGAAGAATATTGTTGCGCCTGCATTTAAATCGTCTGATCTTAAGTCTGCACTTCAAAGTGGTAAGAAAATCATCATTACTACCATTCAAAAATTCCCATTTATCATTGATGGTATTAGTGATTTAAGTGATAAACGTTTTGTTGTGATTATTGATGAGGCTCACAGTTCTCAGTCGGGGTCAGCTCACGACAATATGAATAGAGCAATGGGCAAGGCTGAAATTGAAGAAGTAGAAGATGCGCAAGATAAAGTATTACAGGCAATGCGCTCTCGCAAGATGCGAGGAAATGCTTCGTATTTGGCGTTTACTGCTACACCTAAAAACAGTACGTTTGAGAAATTTGGCCAAAAACAAGATGACGGCAGCTTCAAGCCATTTCACCTTTATTCAATGAAACAAGCGATTGAAGAAGGTTTTATTCTGGATGTTATTGCTAATTACACAACCTATAAAAGCTATTACGAGATAGAAAAGTCGATTCAAGGTAACCCTGAGTTTGATACTAAAAAGGCTCAAAAGCGTTTACGTGCCTATGTAGAAGCCAGCCAGCATACAATAGATACCAAAGCTGAAATTATGCTTGAACATTTTATTCCACACGTGGTGAATGCTAAGAAGCTGCGTGGCAAAGCTAAAGGCATGGTCGTAACGCAGAACATAGTTCCTGCGATTCGTTATTACAAAGCGATTAAACGAGTATTAGAAGCGCAAGGCAACCCGTTCAAAATTGCGATAGCATTTTCTGGCACAAAAAAAGTGGATGGCATTGAATATACGGAAGCCGAAATGAACGGCTTTGCTGAAAGTGAAACCAAAGATAAATTTGATACCGATGAGTATCGTTTGTTAGTAGTTGCTAATAAATACCTTACCGGTTTTGACCAGCCAAAGCTGTGCACTATGTATGTTGATAAGAAGCTAGCGAGTGTATTGTGTGTTCAAGCGCTATCTCGTTTAAATCGTTCATCACCTAAACTGGGCAAGAAGACGGAAGATTTGTTCGTGCTTGATTTCTTCAACAGTGTTGATGAAATTAAAACTGCATTTGATCCATTTTATACCTCCACCACATTGTCTGAAGAGACAGATGTTAATGTCTTGCACGAACTTAAAGATGCAATGGACGATGTAGGTGTTTATGAATGGTACGAAGTTGAAGATTTTATTACACGATATTTTAACAATGAAGATGCGCAAACCTTAAGTCCAATCATTGATGCTGCAGCGAATCGTTTTAATGTTGAGCTAGAGCTTGAAAATGACGATAAAATTGATTTTAAGATTAAAGCCAAACAGTTTGTAAAAATTTACGGACAAATGGCGTCGATCATGCCGTATGAAATTGTTGCCTGGGAAAAGTTATTTTGGTTTCTTAAATTTTTAGTCCCAAAACTAATTGTTAAAGACCCTGATTCAGAAGCGTTAGATGCATTATTGAGCTCTGTAGATTTGAGTTCATATGGTTTGCAGCGTGTGAAGCTCAATCATAGTATTGGTTTGGAGGACGGTGAAACTGAACTAGACCCACAAAACCCTAATCCTCGTGGAGCACATGGTGGTGATGACGAGCGTGATCCACTAGACGATATTATCAGGAACTTTAACGAGCGCTGGTTCCAAGGTTGGAGCGCGACACCAGAAGAACAGAAAGTTAAGTTCATTAATATAGCGGAAAGTGTGAAAAGTCATCCAGACTTCGAAGTGAAATATCAGAATAACCCGGACCCACATAACCGCGAATTAGCCTTTGAAAAAATGCTTAAAGAGGTGATGCTAGCAAGGCGTAAAGATGAGTTAGAGCTTTATAAGCTGTTTGCTGGAGATAGTGCTTTTAAAGCTTCTTGGACACATAGTATGCAGCGGACGGTAGGACTATAATATTTGTTAACAACTTTATTGTTTTGCTTTTTAAAGGTTTTATGCCGAACTTCTTTAAAGTTAACAACTTTATTTATTTTCAGGAAATACCGTCTAGGTAAAATCAATCACTTAGAAAGACTTTTGTTAACAACTTTATTGTTCAACAACAATTTCGTAATTATAAACTCGTATATTTTAACGATAGAAAGGGATTAGTAAATCAGGGGCTATTCACAGCGTGAATTTTAGAGTAGTAATCGCCACCTTCAAGTAATTTATATCGGCAGCTAG
>Ga0105358_10001847_pt1 | contig 11270 bp, 8 predicted proteins | sample GOMGulsemesocosm_5_FD_83509 | JGI IMG/M metagenome (GOLD analysis project Ga0105358, IMG submission 83509) | Methane-oxidizing microbial communities from mesocosms in the Gulf of Mexico - GOM15C Gulf of Mexico | ecosystem: Environmental > Aquatic > Marine > Cold seeps | place: Gulf of Mexico...
GATGCGCAGGCCAGCCAGTGGACGCCGGTAGCCAGCGCAGAATGCATGAGCACACTGAGCTATGACGCAAGCTACCTGACCGACCTGCCAAATGATGTGGCCGCCAGTTGCACTACTGCCGTGGGTGTTGTCACCGTAGGGGTACAGCATGTGTGGGCCAGACTAGACCAGGACGGCACCTACGCCCTGATCAACCGATAAAGGCGTACTGCCCTTCGATGTACCGCTACACCCGCATCTGCTTCACCAGGTGCGGTCTGCCGGATTCGCTTGAACTTCTCCAGCTGGATATGTCGAGGTCATCGACACGACAGCTCGTCATGTCGAAATAGTGCTAGAAAATCGACATGATTCAGCTTCAAGCCGAATCTAGAAATACTGGTTCGAAACTGTTTTTGTAGAAGTGAAAACTTAACCACCAGATCCAGCATCAAGATCCAGATAGCCTGGCACCACAAATGGGTTCATGCATGCAGTCTGAGCCTTGGCGGCGGCTGCAGCTCTTTCACTGTAGGGAAGCGAGCGATCCAGGGCCTTTGAAAGAGGCTCCCGGATGTAATCACCGACCGCAATAAGTCCCTGAAGGGAAGACTTCCCACCAATACCCAGTTCATTCGCGCTGCTTACAATGGCAACCGAGGCACCACTCACTCCACTGAAGGCGGAAATCCAGGGGGCATTGGCAGCAGCATTCGCAGTCGTAAGCGCAGGGGCGACTATGGAGCCCGCGACGATACCCAACATCGTCCATTTCCAAGTCTGTTTCGCGGCTTTTTTGGCCTCTTCACCTTCCAGGCCAAAAAAAGCGTTGCAGACATCGATTTGGGACTGAATTTGCTGTTCTTCCTGAGCAGTCGCATACCGGACCATTCCTTCAGGAGGGTACGCTGCCGCGATTGCACCGCCTGCGCTATCGCCCCCCTTGCTGCTTGCGCATCCAACCAACAAAACCACCGTACTCACCACACACATTTCTTTAAGCATCAGGCGTTCCCTCGCTAGTTATCTCGTCACGGCGTTAGTGACAATTAATAGCTTTAGCACACTGACGGAGTATGTCACCTCGGAAAACGAGAATACTGATTCATTCGATTTTCTGCGGGGCGTATTTGGCTGACGGGTAGGCATAAGATGATCCCATCGACATGTGAACCAAATTACTCTGACGCTTAAGTATTAATTTCATCTGACCCCGTTTACTCCCAAATTTTCGAGGGCGGTAAGCGACCTGCGACAGCCGGCTACTTGAACGCTTACTTGATCGCTACTTGTACGCCTGCGATTGCTTGCGCCCTCTCGATTGACACCCCCTACCCAACCGATACACTCGCTTGAGACGGAGATGTCATTACATGGATTACTACATCGAACGTGCGGACGAGCTCTTTGCTGCCTACCAGGCCGTAGACCCGGAGGTCGTTCATTCTGCCTGGCGTCACCTTTTGCCGGCCCAACCTGGCCTGGCGTGTGATATCGGTGCAGGTTCGGGACGTGATGCGCGCTGGCTCGCCAAGCTGGGCTGGACCGTCACAGCCGTAGAGCCCAGCGAGAAACTCCGACAGCTGGGCCAGGCCCACACCACAGCGCAACACTGCAAACCCGGTTCGGTAACCTGGCTGGATGATGCCCTTCCCGATCTCAAACGCCTGCGCTCGCTGGACCAACGCTTTCAACTGATCCTGATCAGCGCCGTATGGATGCACCTGCGGCCTGACCAACACGAGCGCGCCATGCGCATCGTCAGCGACCTATTGGCACCGGGCGGCATTCTGGTGATCTCATTGCGTATTGGCGAAGACAAGGAAGAGCGGTTCCACCCAGTCACAGCCCAGCAGATCCAGATACTTGCCCAGGGTCGCGCCCTAGCCACGAAAGTGATCAACCGGCAACCCGACGTCACCCGCCCAGGCATTGAGTGGGACTGCATGGCATTTGCGTTACCCGACGATGGCAGCGGCAGCCTGCCTCTGCTCCGGCACATCATCGTCAATGACAATAAATCCGCATCCTACAAGCTAGGCCTGTTGCGCTCCCTTATCCGTATAGCCGAGGGTGCACCCGGCATGGTCACCAAGCGGGATGAAGCCTGGGTTGAGATCCCTTTTGGCCTGGTCGCGCTCTACTGGCTAAAGATGTACATGCCCTTGGTGCTGAAGCACAACCTGATCCAGACCCCGACAGCCGTCCATGAAAACCAGAAAGGTTACGGCTGGGCCAGCAGTGGTCACTTTTACAAGCTGAACACCCTCTCCCCTTACGACCTGCGTGTAGGCGCCACATTCGATCCGGAGACCTCGCTGAACCTGATCGCGACCTTAAAGAACATCTGCACCAACATCGAAGCTATGCCTGCCAAATACATCACCTATCCAGGCCAGGACAAACCGGTATTCGAGTGCAACCGGGTCTCCAAGCGCTTTCCAAGAGGCAGTTGGCAATGCAACAAACAGACGCTGAGCGACTTCGGCACGTTCAGAGTGCCAACCTACCTGTGGCAAACCTTCTCGCAACATGCCTGCTGGCTGGAGCCCGCCATACTGAGCGAATGGACCCGGCTGATGCGTTCATGGAGCATGCAGTACGATCCAAGCGTCTACGAACGTGCCCTGCAATGGAATGAAGACAGACGCGACACGGCAGAGGTCAGAAGCCGTATTGCTGCAATGCAGCTGGGCGGCCGAGACATTTCGTGCGTCTGGAGTCAAAAGCAGTTGCGCCCCGACAGCTACGCCGTTGACCACTGTTTCCCCTGGGCCCGTTGGTTCAATAACGACCTGTGGAATCTGATGCCAGCGGCAGATGCCATCAACAGCAGAAAAGGCGACAAGCTTCCCTCCGCCCTGCTCCTGGAGAACTCGAAAGATCTGATCCTCGACTGGTGGAGCGAAGCCTATGTATTAGAGCAGAAATTCTCAGAACGTTTTTTGATCGAGGCAGAAGCGGCATTACCGCTGGTTACGCAACAATGCGGCGTGGACGATATATTTGCTGCGATGCAGCATCAGCGGGCGAAGTTGAAGGCCAGTCAGCAACTGGCGGAATGGTCGCTTAGCTGAATCTCTTTTGCCTGTTGAAATAGGCAACTGGGTGCTAGCAGGCCAATGAGCGCGATTGACTTAAAATCTAGAATCTCATTGACGCCCTTACGGGGCTATAAGGAATAGTAAACATGGCGAACGGACCCTGGACCCAGGAAGAAGTCCGCTTAGCGGTCGCTGATTACAAGCGAATGCTTGTGCAGGAGCTCAATGGGCAGAAATACAGTAAAACCCACCACCGGCGAGCCTTGCAGGCACTCTTGCAAGATCGGTCAGAAGGCTCCATTGAGCGAAAGCACCAAAATATCAGCGCCATCTTGCATGAGCTCGAGTGCCCATGGATCGTCGGTTACAAGCCGCTTGGTAATTACCAAGCGCTGCTCGTAGAAGCCGTCGTAGAGACGCTGGTAAACGACCCAATATTCGACCAGGCCGCGCGCCATGCAAGCGAGCAACCTGCGATTGTTCCAATGGGTGTGGACTTTGACTACTGGATCGAACCAAAGCCGCAGCCAATAGAAATCAACGAATCCGCCTATCAACCGAGATTCCTGGCCGCAAAGCGCGACTACGTGGCGCGTGAAGCACGAAACCGCGCGCTCGGCCTCGCTGGGGAAGAGTTAGTGCTTAGCTACGAGCAACAGCGGTTAGAACGCAGCGGTTTCGGATCGCTTGCTGGCAAGGTGGAACACACTTCGGTTAAGCGAGGAGATGGTGTCGGCTATGACATCCTCTCGTTTGAAACCGACGGCAGGGAAAGGTTTATCGAGGTGAAGACCACTGCGTTTGCGAAAGCTACGCCCTTCTACATCAGTCGTAACGAGGTTGAGTTTTCCAAGGCGACGTCCGAGCGGTACCACCTTTACCGGCTTTTTGAATTCCGGACAAAGCCACGGATGTTCGCTTTAGCTGGAGACATGCGCCAACGGCTCCGACTCGATCCGGTCACCTATCTTGCGTCATTGGGTTAGGGAGAAGCTTCGGCACACAAGGAAGCTGTGAAGGCTCTAAAATTCCTGAGACGAATTGGTCCTGGTCGCTGATCCGCCCTGGCAGACAACCATTTTCTACAGATATCGACAAATCACAAATTTCCACTGACGGCCAGGATCAACCACTTCACTAGTCTTTCTGGCCCCCAATCATCATTGTTATCTTCGAATTAATCGCGAGGCCATCGGACACCTATATGGGTTCCGGAGCAATTTGCACCTGCAAACAATGCTGTGCGCCGCTAACACGCTGATCTCGAACCAAAGCGTACCTCAGGGACCTTAGCACCCGCCCTTCGACGACCATCAGAACCTCTTGCGTTTCCGCTTTTTTTGCCTCAACATGAGGTCACATTTCCGGAAAGTACAGGGTGTAGCCATGAGCGAGTTCAAATTATCTGCGTCTAACGACACCGTACGATTAGCAACGATCGTTGATGAGCCCGCTCAAGCAGAAGCGCGGATGCGGATGCTGCATCCAGACCTCAGTCCCGACCTCTTCCGGGATGCTATTCTGGGAGGGCTGAGCAGACGCAACGAAGTCACGCGAGCGTCAGCTCCTACCGCAGCAGGCGTGCAGCAATGGTTTGGCACAGTTGAAGGGCTGCGGACGTTGCTTGCATCCGCTAGATGGCATATCCACGAACAGCAGAACTGCCCATTCATTAGCTCTCCAGATCGCCTCACCTCCATTGTGGTAATGACCGGTAGCAGCGAAACTGGTAAGAAAGGCTTTGAAGACCCCACAAACCAAGCTGAGAAAGGGGCTGTCGCGGAGAGTTTCGTACAGAAGAACCACCAACTTGAATTGTTTAATCGGGCCTCGTTCAGGTTAGCCAAGAATCATCAGCAAGAGACTCAGGTTTGGGCGTTGCTCTATCACTACGATAAAGGGCTGAACGAGGTTCGTTTTGAATTATCGTTGCCCACCGGATTCAGCAATAAGAAAATCACTCATTGGGGCGAGCGCGTTCTTCTCGGAAGTATTCCTAACAACCCAAATGACTTCGCAATACACAAAGACGAGCCCAACACTTCTCCCTCGGTGGAAGTGGAGCTGAAACCAGGTTTTTTAGAGTAAGAGATTATGTCTGAAATAAACCCCAAGCAAATCGCATTTGCCAGGGTTAGAAGGCGCGTAACAAAAGCGCAACTGGCAAAGGAGCTGGGAGTTACCAGCCGTACTATTCAGAACTACGAGACGGGAGCTTCCCCCCCCGACCCAGTAACCTTGTCAAAGATTGCTCAACTGCTGAACTTTCCTCAGCAGTTTTTTTTTATTGATGAGGACATGCCCGAGATTAGGGAGCATGCTGTTAGCTTTCGCAAGCTCTCAAAGATGACAGACGCGATGAAAGCCTGCACCTTTGCTGCTGGCGCAATTGCATTCAAAGTCAATCAATGGATAGAAGAGCGCTTTAACCTACCATCCGCAGAGCTGCCGGATTTAAGCGATCTCAGTCCTGAGGAAGCTGCTTCCACACTTCGCCGTATGTGGGGCTTAGGGAATGCGCCGATACCCAACATGGTCCACTTGTTGGAGTCAAAAGGCATTCGAGTTTTCTCATTAACAGAGGAAACGCGTGATGTGGACGCTTTTTGCACTTGGTATGAGGAAAAACCGTTTATTTTCCTTAATACCGTAAAGTCTGCTGAGAGGAGCCGTTTCGATGCGGCACACGAACTCGGTCATTTAGTACGTGATATCTACACGATGCAGCATGGTAAAGCGCACGGTCCTGAAATGGAACGTCAGGCGGACGCATTCGCTTCTGCCTTTCTTATGCCAAAGGACAGCATTACAGCCAACCAACCACCTGCATATACAATCAAATATCTTATGAAGCTCAAGCATTACTGGGGGGTATCTCTGGCCGCTATAGCGTATAGATACAATTCACTAGGGCTAGTGAGCGAGTGGAACTACCGCAACCTTTGCATAGAGATTGCCAAGAGCGGGTACAGGACTAAGGAGCCGGAAGCAATGGAACGAGAGACATCACAGCTGCTTAATAAGGTTATGGAAATTCTACACAGCCGAAATCAAGGGCGGCGAGAGATTGCTGAAAGCTTAAAAATTAGTATTGATGAAATCAATGCTCTGACTTTCCAGCTAACAGCGCTGTCGGTAATTTCTGGAAAATTGTCGACTAATCTCCAACCTCAGACAGTTCGACCAAAATTACGATTGGTATAATAGATCGACCAAATGTTAGTTCCAATGTCGATGGACATTGGACCCAGGCAGTATGGTCGGGCCCGGACAGAATGGATGGTGGCTTTGGTGTAATCGTTAATTTAAGGAGTGGTTGTGACGCATACCAAACGGCGTTCTACCGGAGATTTCAAAGGCGAGGCGGCATATAATGCACTTATTGATATGTCGCTTTGTCATTAGCCCCAGACACTGGGTAGCGCAGAAAGCCCAAGGGTTGAGCGGAAGGGCCAGTACAAACAGCCAGGTGAGATGTTTCCAGGCAATGGCAAGCGTCGTGGCGTCAATGACGAGCTACGCAGACCGTGCTAAAACCTGTAGGAAATCTCAACTAGCCGCTTGTGATCGCCAGCGCTCGCGGCTATAGCGGTTCATTTTGTCCTTCGTAAACTGGAGGATAACCCGCCACCTATCAACCTTGGAATAAAGCTATGCTGTCGGGCAAGCGTTAAAAAAACAATCCACACGTTCAACCAAGCAACCAAGCAACCAAGCAACCACGGGTTATGGCGATTTCATTTCACTTAACTTTTCCATATCTTCCTTAATGTAGCTATGGAAATCTTTCGGTAATCCTGCTGCCGTGTAAATATAGCTGGAGGCGGCAATAATAAACTGAGTTATTCTGTTCGAGGACTTTAGACTTAAAGCGAGCTGAATATCTTTATGTGCGTCAATGGTTGATAGATATCTAAGGGAGAGATCCCTACAAGGTATCAGCGTCCTGCCGATTTCAGAAGGTGCCTCAAGCAATCCTCGTGACAATTCCACAAATCGATCCCATCCAGGTAGTTCAAGTTCGCTTTTTTTTGCTCCGGACGCTTCTTGGACAGAGTTTTTGAGATCTCGCCGTTGAATATAACTGTCGCGGCCTCCCCAGACGTAGTAACGCAATATCTTCTCATATTCGTCTTGCTCCATGGTGGGATCGAAGACATCTGCGATTTGCGCAGAAATTGGGGCCATAACCAATAGAAAGCTTAAAACTAACGAGCAATATACAGCCATATGCTCTTTCTTTTCTGGATTTAACTCTCCTTTACTAAGACGAATTACTCCAAGTAGCTCTCTCAACGATTTAGCAAAATCATTCTCAATTGGGACCCGTGTATTGATGTACTCGCCTAATGGACGTAAAGCTTCATTCCGCTCGAAAACCTTATAGTAATCATGCCAAGCTGATATATAGGCGGAGTAGTACTTTTTATCAAGATAGTTGATGTTGGCAGACTCCGCGTACGAGTCAAAATCATACTCTTGAAACAAATGCACATTCAGAGTTTTAGCACTTACTCGGTGTGCTTCCGACGCTTTTTTGGTCAAAATTACATACGACTCTTCACAACCTGTATAAGCCATGACACCTGATGCCCAGAACGCCCTATTTATCGCGCTCATTTTGCCTACAGTTTTGCAGTCGAACAGTGTCCGTCTTATGTTGCCGCGACGTGATATTTCCAAACCGAGCACATCAAGATCCGTGATCACCGTTCGGACGTCCGTTATTTCACGCACATTATTTACAACAACCTCAAGGTACGGCAGCACTCCGTTGGAAACGCAATAGCGGATTGCCTTTTCTTTTTGAGAGGTATCTTTATCTAACGCGGCCATTATCGCCCCTTATATATCTAAGTTCAAAAGCAATTGGTCCATCTCATGCTGGGCTTGCGCTGCAATCTGTACTTGCTTTCGTTTTCTCATATCAGAAGATGAGATGATCGATTGGATATAAGACTCGTCCCGCGAAAATGATATCCGTGCTTCAGCGTTGACCTCAAGATTTGCAAGCTCTCCTGTAGAAAGAAGTTTTATCGCGATATCTAAAGCTTCGGAGTTTTCCTCACACTTAATCAATACCAGTTCACATCGAGAACTAGTAACTGGTCTTAAATACGCCACCTTCATAAATACCAAGTTTTTGTATTGGTCGCTAGCTTCTGAATTGCTATTTAAAAAACCTTTGTCACGAAGACTTCTCAAAATAGCAAGCGGAGATCGGATTCTATATTCAGCCGGCATTAACTGCCCTTTACGAACACACGAAACTAAAGCCATTGCCCTCTCATAAACTTCTCTTTTTGCGGAGTTCAGCCTCATCGCACCAGGGTTAGGTGTAAACACGAACTGTTCTAGCGAACCATTCCCGAAGCGTATAGATGGTGGCTTCAATATCCCTTCAGATGCCATTGCTTGAACCAAAGAAAGCTCTACAGCATCTAACGCTGTACCTCCTATTTCCTTGTTGTTTAAAACCATTGACAATGGCCAGCCTTGGTTAGCTTTTAGCTTCTGCAAAACCCCGCCAATGCTCTTCGATCCTGACTTTGCCGTCAAGTCGGCCAGTCCATCTAGGTTGTCAGCGAAGTAGTATGGACTCAGTATTATTTCTTTGCCTCTAGCTTTATGAGTGCGTAGCAAGCCACCCTCCTCGCTATACCTCATGCACGTGTCGAACACTCCGATGTCAGCTCCAAGACTGTTTATTAGCTTCTGTTTATTTTCAGGCTTGTTATAAACCTCAGTTAAGATTGCCAGCATGACGCTCTCAGCTTCACTAAGATCTTCACTTTCAGTGTACCCTCCGATCGTATCGTAAATACTTTTAAAATGAGGGATTTTTGGAGTGATGGTTGAAATTTTAGAGCGGGCCCCTGCGAGCTCAACAAATTCTAAATCGTCAAGAATTGTTAGAACTTGATCTAAGGCATATGAAGGTATCTTAAAATAATGGTAGGACACTTGCCGTAGCACGTCATATGGAATCGTACCTAAGCCTCGTATATGCACCGCTAGGGTCGCCGCCATCCCTAACTTTTTTAAATAGTCAAATTCCGGTGTTTCATACTCTCCAAGCGCACTATGAAGATCGTAAGAAAATTCGGCTATTTTTGTCTTATCCATTGTATGATTCCTGAAATAATGAGGGCGGTCTATATTTTATGCAGAACCTAGCACCTCGTGATAACTAAAGCCGTCCGACGGGGCTAAGCTTCTGGAGCGTTTGGAAGTGGGGCGGCTTTCGTAGTAGCTTGAGCTCCGGATTTCAGCTAGAAACCACCTAATCGAACTTCCGCTTTTGGCCCAGAGTGTGTAAAAACACTTTTCGCATGTTGGATGACTAAGCCCAGTGCTCTTGGGCGAGGCGATTTTCCGGACATTTGCCAAGATCAGTGTCGATAGCGCGTCGGAACGTGTATGAAGCTCTTTGGCATCTCCTGGAGCAGTAAAAGCTGAGGCTTTTACGCCGCCATCGCCTTCAGCAAGCCTTCTGTACCGATGATTTTCATAACCCGCTTCATGTTATAGGCGAGCACATTCAAGCTCATCTCCGCACTCACCCCGTTCAGTTTTCGAGTCAGGAAGTGTGTTGCCCCCATCCATTGCTTGAGCGTCCCGAAGGGATGCTCAACAGTCCGTTTTCGAACCTTCATCATCTCTGGTGTTCTGGTCAGCCGTCGCTGCATTTCCTCAAGCACAGCTTCATGCTCCCAACGCTTTACTCGACGATTTGTGCTTGGCGTGCACTGGCTTTTCAGCGTGCAACTCTGACACTTTGAACTCCAGTAGCAATGCATATTCATGCCTTTCTCAACGCTGGAAAATCGCCAGATCAGGGCCTCTCCCGCCGGGCACGTGTATTCGTTTTTGGTCGCGTCATACACGAAGGCATCTTTGTTGAATCGGCCATCAGCTTTGGCGCTTGAAGTCATCGGCTTCGGTACGTAGGCGGTGACGTTTGCGTCGTAACAAGCCAGGATTTCTTCGCCTTTGAAATAGCCTCGGTCGGCAACTACCGACAGCGTTTCTACGCCGATGGCTTCACGAGCCTGCTTCGCCATTGAACTGAGTTGGTCACGGTCAGAACCTCGGTTGGTGACCTCGTGAGCAACGATCAAATGGTGCTGCGTGTCGACAGCCGTCTGTACGTTGTAGCCAACGATCCCGCTGCCGCGCGTCATCATCGAACGGGCATCCGGGTCGGTCAGCGAAACCTGTTTATCTGGCGATTCGTTGAGCTGAGACTCAATCCCCTGAAGCTCTTTCATCTGTCCTTTGAGCTTGGCGATTTTATCTTCCAAGCTCACCGCATCTGGTTTAGAGGCGCTAGGTATCTGGCGATCAGCCGCATCGAGTGAGGCCAAATAACGGCTGATGCTCGCCTCGATTTCTTCCATGCGCCGCTTCAGCTTCGCACTAGTGAAGTTCCGGTCGCGGTTGTTAACCGCCTTGAATTTACTGCCGTCGATGGCAACCAGGTTTTCGCTAAACAGCCCCAACTGCTGGCAGAGCAAAACGAACTGACGGCAGACGCCGCGAATAGCTTTGCTGTTGTCTTTTCGGAAGTTGGCGATGGTCTTGAAGTCGGGCATCAAGCGACCTGTTAACCACATCAGCTCGACGTTGCGCTGGGCTTCACGCTCCAGACGACGGCTGGATTGAATGCGGTTCAGGTAGCCGTAGATATAGATCTTCAGCAGGATCGCAGGGTGATAAGCAGGCCTGCCGGTTTCGGCTGGAATCACGCCATCGAAACCCAGTTTGGATAGGTCGAGTTCATCGACGAAGACATCGACCACGCGCACTGGGTTGGTATCGCTGACGTAGTCGTCGAGGCTTTCGGGAAGCAAGGTGCTTTGACCTCGGTGTTCACCCTGGATAAACCGTTTCATTGATTTCCCTTGCAATGAGATTCTCAGAAATTATAGCAAGGGTCTGAGATAGCGTTTTTACACACTCTGGGCCGATAGCGGCCGTTCCTCACTTACTTTAGAACCCAAGCGGCCCCCAAGATGATCTGGTCTTTCCCCCTATCGTCAAACAGCCACTCGACTATCCTAAGCCAGCATGAACGCAATAGCCGTGGGTTGTCGACAAGCCACCTTCGGGCCGGTCCAGCCCGGCGCTGGCGCTGCCGAGTTTGGGGTGGAGGCGCATGGGAGCTCACCCGTTTCCATGGTTTGGCAGGCATTAACGCCGACATCCCTTGAGGTTGGGCGGATCCTCCCCCTAACACTGAAACGA
>Ga0105358_10001849_pt1 | contig 11266 bp, 17 predicted proteins | sample GOMGulsemesocosm_5_FD_83509 | JGI IMG/M metagenome (GOLD analysis project Ga0105358, IMG submission 83509) | Methane-oxidizing microbial communities from mesocosms in the Gulf of Mexico - GOM15C Gulf of Mexico | ecosystem: Environmental > Aquatic > Marine > Cold seeps | place: Gulf of Mexico...
AAAGAAATTTCGCACGAAGTTTGTCGTGAGCGTAAAGCAGACCTTATTGAAATAGAGTGCGAAGGAGATCATGTTCACATACTTCTCGAGGTCGACCCTCAATATGGTATTCACAGGCTCGTTAAACAAATAAAAGGTCGCACAAGTAAATTGCTTAGAGCTGAGTTTCCAAGTATAAAATCAAGACTTCCAACTCTTTGGACAAACAGTTATTTTGTATCAACCGTTGGTGGTGCACCCATTGAAGCCATTAAAAAATACATCCAGTCTCAAAAAATGGGCGACATCAGGTGAGCACTTACAATAAAATGCTGAGAGTTCGGCTGAAAGACAAGCACAGCAAAGGTTTGGTTGGAAAATCAAATTCGGTTAATTATGTCTGGAATTACATCAACGAGCTATCAACAAAATCCATTAGAGATCGTGGGATTTTCCTTTCAGGTTACGACCTTCAAAAATACACCGTTGGCGTAGCAAAAGAACTCGGCATAACCTCTCAAACTGTTCAGATGATTGGCCATGAGTACGCCACTAGAAGAAAGCAGTTTAAAAAGTCCAAGTTAAAATGGCGAGTTAGTCGTGGATCAAGAAGGTCTTTAGGCTGGATCCCTTTTAGTGGGCAGGCTATTCAGCTTATAAATGGCCAGGTCAGATTTAACAAGACTTTTTACTCTATTATCGACACTTACGGACTGAGCAAATATAAAATAAAATCGGGCTCATTCAGTGAAGACAGTCGTGGCCGATGGTACCTTAATGTCTGTGTTGAGGTTGAAGCTGTCAAAGGAATGGGAACCGGGTCTGTCGGTATCGATCTTGGCTGTAAAGAGGCAGCGACCGATTCAAATGGCGATGTTGTTGTAGGCCGTGAATACCGAAAATTAGAAAAGAAGTTGGCAACCGCTCAACGAGCACGCAATAAACGTCAGGTTAAGACGATTCATGCAAAGATCAAAAACCGAAGGGCTGATACTCTTCATAAATACAGTCGCAAATTAGTCAATGAAAATGCGGCCATCTTCGTTGGTAACGTATCGAGTTCAAAACTGGTAAAAACTAACATGGCAAAGTCCGTTTTAGATGCCGGTTGGTCCTCACTCAAAGTGATGCTGAAGTACAAAAGCGATAACGCTTGCACTCACTTTGAAGAAATCAACGAATCTTACACAACCCAGATCTGTTCGTGCTGTGGGGAAAACCCCGACAGCAGTCCGAAAGGTAGAAAAGATCTGAATAAGCGAGATTGGGTCTGTTCCTTGTGCGGAGCAGAGCATGACAGAGATGTTAATGCAGCAATCAATATTCGCGGACGCGGGCTAGCGTCTCTCTGTGGAGAATCCCCTGGTTTTAACCATGGGGAGTAGTCAAATCACTAAACGCTACAATATTGCCTAAAACAGCATCTCTAGTCTTTAAGGCCTTTTGCTCAAGAACTTTTGATTTTTCAGCGCATAACTCTATTATCTTTTCTCTAAAGTCCTTCATGTTTTTGTAATCCTTTTTTGACTGATTTTTTTCAAGCTTAAATGTCTTGAAATATTAAAATCATCTTAACAGTATTCGCTATTTTTGACAAACCGTTAAACTAATTTAAACACACTTTATTAATCTATTTATTAATCTATTTATTAATTGCTATTTAATACGTGTGTTAATATTGACAAAATACCTTATTTCAGGTATAATTAATTCATTAAGCATAAGTGAGGTAACCTAAATTGAGTGATTTAAAAAACAGACTTCGAGGTATTTACAAGCTAGGTGACGGCACCGAATTTGAAGACCGCTCTTTTGCTGAGTTTATACCGCCAATCTCACTCGAAGCGGCCAATGAAATTGAGCGACTTGAAGGTATTCTTAGTAAGTCAGAAAAATTAATAGCTCACGTTGCTGCCGGAAATTTCCTTGGTTTTGAAGGCGATAAGCTGCTTCTGGAGTATGAAAAATCTATTAAAGATGTTGAGCCTGATGTAAATTTAAAAACTGGAAATAAATCATGAAAATTCAAAGCGAAGAACATATCAAAATAGACATGCTAAAAAGCGAGGCTGAAAAATTATTACTGCTTTTTGAGGCTGCTGAAAACTCTGCTAGCTTACCTCAATGGGCAAGAAAGAGTTCTGAAGAGTGGATTAAAAAACTTAATTCAGCGGGCGTGAAATAGCCATATTTTGATAGGTTTCGACTGATCTTTTCGAACTAATCCCTAACTCTTTTTGAACCTGGGCGAAACTTGCTCCTCTCTCAAACAGGTGCACCGCAAACGAATTTCTCAATGACTGGCAGTTAACCGGCTTGTCGAGATTCATTTTTCTGGCCTCGGCCCGCACTGATCGCTGAATAATCTGCTGATCCAAGTGGTGTCGATAGAGCTTGCCTTGAATCGACTGATCTTTGAGCTTACTGGCAGGAAATAAGTACTGCCAAGCAAACCTTAAAGGTGTCGTGGGTGACCCTTCTTTTGCGACGCCCAATGAAAGAATGTCCGCCCCCAGGCTCATTGCCTGATCTTTTTCAAATAAGGCTTTTACATGGTTCATGTGAATTCCTAGCTTACTGACTAAAGATTCCGGCAAGGTAACAGTCCTATCTATCCTCCCTCTGGTGTCACGTACAACCAGCTGTAGCGCGTCGAAATCGACGTCTCTGATTTGAATGCGCATCGTTTCCATCAGCCTAAGTCCCGCCCCATACATCAGCGCGGCGCATAATAAGTGATCACCTTTTAAGTGCGAAAACAGTTCGGCCACCTCATGGTGGGTTAATGTAATTATTCGATCTGCTTTCCTGATAATCTCAGAGATTGCCTTTTTTTCGTTCTTTATTTGCTTTTCTTTTTTCATTTAATTGCCTTAACCGAGTTCATTTAAAGGCCTTTTTAAGGGCTCAAATCCATGGTTTTTCCTATACTCTTATTGACTTATTCTCTTGCTTATGGTATAATACCTCATGAAAAATATTATTAACAGCCTTAATGGCCCTCTTCTTCATGAGAAAGGTGTTCGCTGGTTTTTGACCTACGGGGGGTGTTATTGATTTCACCGTTGGATTTAGGTCAAAATCAGACGCCTCTCAATACATCATGAGGAGGCAGAATTTGAGTGGCGTGCCGGATTTGTCTATCGTTGTTACAGCGATAAGGCGGACAGATCCGTTGTTGACAGAAAATTAAGTCTTGCAAGGGTCTAGTTGTTGCCTAAAAACGTAATATTGTGCATAATATTAATAATTAATAAATTAAGGGGTTAGTATGTTTATTGCTAAATCAAAATACATAGAAGTTTTGGGGATGGCTAGATTTTATGCTGATGCCTTCTTCGAGCTTCAAGAAAAATGGAACAATCTGGCCGACCGAATTAATCGTAAAGGCGGTGAAGATTTTTTAAGTTCTGAAATCCCCAGTGAAATGCGTCTGACCGAAGACGAAGTTACCACCCTTATTTCTTTGTGTCACCCAGATAAGCATCAGGGTAAAGAGTCCGCGAACAAGCTTACTCGACGATTACTCGAGGTAAGAGACCATTTAAGGGAAAACTCTTCAAAGCCCTAAACAATAGACTAATAACACTAGGCACTTGAGGTAAACGCCTTAAATAGCTAATCAGAAAGGGAATTTATGCACAGCGATTCAGAAAAAGAAGAATACCAACGATGGATTGAAACGGTCAATACCGCTTGGAAGAAAGGCTGGGTGTGCAAGGTAGGTTGGGTGTTTTCATCACCTAAAGGCATTTGCCATGACTTGTCGGCTGCCGACTTAAACCAACTAGATAAAATTGAAAAAGAAGGGTTATTTATTTTATGATGAATGCATTAACGGCCTTAAAAAACGAATGTCGCCACTCCTACAAGTATTGTTATTCTAGCTATCGAGAAAGCGATAAAAGTATGTTGATGGTTGGCCCGCTCACCTACGAGATTGCAGAAGAAATGTCACCTGATGGCGAGCTTGTTGAGTCTAGTGTTTGTTTTAAGCAGCTTGAAGCACTCAGCAGGCAAGGACTAGTAAGCTGCCTCAAAAGTATTGGCAAACCAACCCGGTGGTGGCCGGTCGGTTTTTTATCTGAGTTACAAGCAGAGCCAAAACTTCCTCATTAAATGATAGTCATTAATAGTTGATTAATTATTGACTTTTACCTCTGATTCGCGTATAGTACAGGCTATTAAACACACAAAGTGGGGTTAAAATGAAAGGCATTATCACTAAAATAAAAGCTTTTAAGGTCACTCTTTTTTTTCTTTTTTTGCTTAGCTCTTTTTTGTTAGTGGTGAGCTCTTTAGCTGTGATTTATGGCTTTATTTTTGCTGCTGATTTTAAGTGGGGATTTTCAGTATCTCTACTGGCTATTCAGGCCGTTTTTTACTCTTTTATTTGTGTAATTATGTTACTCAAAAGAAGAGAAGAAAATCATCAGGGAATTGAGCTATGAGCGATAAATTAGTTAAAAAAGTAAGGTTTCAATATCGAATGTCGATTGCTGTTGTTGTTGTTAGCGTTTTAGTTATGGTTTTTGCTCCCTTGTTTGTTGAGGATTTTTTATGGCCGGCGATGCTTATCCCATTTTGTCTTCACTTGCCACTGGCTATTAATGGGTTCAGGGCTCTTAGGAGAAATAAATCGCTAAACGAAACTTCTGATCAAGCCTCTAATATCAGCTTAAAAAGAGAGGTAAGGTAATGGCTAAGCTAGTGCCTTATGCTCAGTCTTTTTTACTTGGATTTTTACTTAACGCTCTTCTTTGGCGAATAGATAAGGGCGAACTCACAGGCATTTCTTTTTCAGTTATTATTGTATTAATGGCACTGACTATAGCGGGTTTTTACTTTAATTTTTCAAAACATAAAAAATCAAGCGGGTAAACATAATCAAGGAGTTTGTATGGACACTGAAAACACTTTAAAACCCTCTAATCTTGGGGAAGAGGTTTTATCGGCTCTTAAGGCGGCCTGCGTATTATCTTCAAAAGACTGTTATTACGGCTATCGAAAAAAAGATGAAAACATGGTGCATATAGGCGCATTCACCAACAGTGTGGCTGAAAAAATTAGCTCACCCCCTCTCCCTCTTAATAAGTGCCGGCACCAGCTTAAGAAACTTGAGCGTGAAGGTGTTGTGGTTAGTAAGCCCACCCCTGGTGGTTGTACTCGGTGGTGGCCGGTCGGCTTCTTAAAGGAGATTATTTTTGATGATGAGTAAGGAAAATAAAAAAGCGCACATAAAGATACTTTTAAAGACCTTTTTTGAGTCGGCTTTAGTCATTGTCTTAAGTGTTTTATTTATGGCTTTTAACCCCTTTGATATTGGCGACAATTTTTTAATAATGATGCTTTTACCGATCATTGTTTGCTCGCTTATTGTACTTATAACGCTGGTCAAGATAATCACTATCTCGCTTCAAGAAAGTCCTCACAAAAGAAATGTTAACCGGTTTGACGTCGAATCTGACCCTGATAAGTATTGATTTTTTACACTATAATAGCCTAATAATTAAGGAGGGGTTATGCTGAAAAGAGCTAAGACTTCAAAAAACAGAATTGTGCTTTTCTGGGTTTTTATCGGATTTATTTCAAGCGGTTTCTTGGTCACATTTTTTGGCGAGTATTTCCTAACTGTCTTACAGTGGAAGCTAAACTTCTTTTAAGGGTTTATTTATTGACTTATTACCTCCTCAGCTGTATAATATTCTAATTATTAACTGCGCATTATTGATACTTGTGGCTTTTTACAAATCAATCAACAGAGGTGCTTATGGATGCTTACGGAAAATTATCATGTAATTCTCACGAGGATTGGATAACTCAGTAATTTTAAAGATCAAGAGAAGGAATAATTTATGGCTATAGAAGTTTATTTAGTGGGTGGCGCTGTCCGGGACGAACTCTTAAGTGTTGAGCATGATGACCGTGATTTTGTCGTGGTCGGCTCAAACCATCAAGAAATGCTGGATAACGGCTTTAAACCTATCGAAGCTAAGAGTTTTCCTGTTTACGTAAAATCAGGTGAAGAGTATGCCTTAGCTAGAAAAGAGATGTCGACCGGCGATGGCTATAACGACTTTGTTGTTGATTCTGATTGGAGCGTAACCCTCGAAGAAGATTTAAGCCGTCGAGACCTAACCATTAACGCGATTGCCAAATATTCGCATGGTGTTTACTGCGACCCTTTTAATGGCCGCGAAGATATTGACAATAGAGTATTGAAGCACGTGTCATCAGCCTTTGTTGAAGATCCTGTACGAATTTTGCGAGTAGCCAGATTTATGTCTCAACTAGGGGACCTCAATTTCACCGTGCACAAATCCACCATGGACTTGATGAAAAAAATGGTTGCTGATGGTATGGTCAATAACCTTACTCCGGATAGGGTATGGAAAGAAACAGAAAAAGCCCTTAACGGCCCTCATCCTGAGAAGTACTTCAGAACCTTGCAAAGCATTGGTGCCTTAAAAGTTATTATACCTGAGCTAAGTGCATTAGAGGGTGTTCCTCAAACGGCTAAGTGGCATCCAGAGATCGACACCTTTATTCATACTCTGAAGTCAGTTAGGCAAGCTAAAATCCTTTACAGCAATCCTGCGATTACCTTTGCAACTGCACTACACGATTTAGGCAAGGGCATTACGCCAGAAGATGAGTGGCCATCACATAAAGGTCATGAAAAAGCAGGTGAACCCCTTGTCATGAATGTTTGTAAAAGACTGAAGGTTCCGAATAAATATAAGTCCTTAGCTTTAAGGGTTGCTAAATACCATTTAAAATCCCATAAAGCTTTTGAAATGACCCCTAAAAAAGTTATCAGTTTGCTAAATGATGTAGGCGCTTTTAAATCCGGTCAAGAAGGTAACTTGGAAATGTTTTTAGCCGCTTGCCATGCTGATGCGACAGGTCGCCTGGGGATGGAGAACGATCCTTACCCTGAGAAAGACTACCTGATGAAAGTGATGGAAGCCATCAAGCAGCTTGATCACAGTGACATTGTGGAAAAATTTAAGGGTGATGGCCCTCAGATCGGCATGCAAATTCATGCGGCTAGAGTAAAAGCGGTCAAGGATGTTAGATCTGATTATTTCGAAATACCTATTGAGCATGTATTTAACCCATGAGAATTATTTCAAAATTCAGGGATTATTATGACTCAGTCCAGGGTGTTGCGTATGACGAGAACCTAACCTACATTAGAAAAACAACGTCCATCAAGGATCCTGAGATTAATAAATTCTTTTCAGATTATGAGAAGATGTTTTTAATGAGGGTTAAGTACTCGAAGGTTTGTTTTATTGGTTTTTGCGAGAAGATTATCCCTGTTATTTTACTTAATAGCAGTGAAGGCTTTGTTTCGAAAGATAGAAAGAAGGTCTTACAAACCTTAAAGCACACCGAGGTTGAGGGTTATTACGTTTTTTACGAGATCAATGAGGCCTTAATCAAGGAGATTTGCTCCAGCATGTTTTTTTGGGAAGAGAATGTAAAAACCTTTAAGTCAAAATTAGATCAGGTGGTGAAAGACCTTGAAAGCCTTAAACTCTTCGAGAAGTATCAGTCACCGATCTTTACCATCACCCCTGACGGGCATCAAAGGGAGCATACGATTAGTTTGTCGCCCTGTCTTAAGGACATGTCGTTTCAGAATATTGTAGACCCTTATACGGCCTTACAAGAGCTTGCGATGTGGATTGCTAATAAGGCGGTTAACGAGTGGCCTCCACAAATAACGGACAATATCGTGATGCGTGACTCAAAAGGTTTTGACAAGTGGAGCTTCAAGAAAAAACCTCAAAAAAGATTTAAAAAAAGAAAACAACCTATTTAATATTTGATTATTTATTGACCTTTAGAGCCTTTTTATTTATTATTGCTTATTAAGCAGATAATTAATAATCTGCTCTCAATATTTAATAAGGCAGTCTTTTTATGACAAAATACAAACCCCTCCTCGCCGGCTTGCTGGCCAGCGCTTCATTTTCCGCTTCCGCTGACTTTGTTTTTCAGCAGCGGATTGCACCGATAACTGAATCAGAGCCGGTTACCGCTTCGGTCGGCAGTTATTGTCAGGGTTATGGTAGTGCCTTTCTACTGACCTCAGACGGTGTTCTAATGGCATCAGGTGAAAATGGTACTGGTCAAACAGGTCTTGGTACCGAATCTTCTCGAAATACGTTTGCAGAAACGCTAACCGGGGTTAAGTCTGTTCATTGTTCCTATAGTGCGACAGCTGCAATAAAAACAGACGGGACTGTGTGGCTCACCGGCTACAACGGCTTCGGCGCTTTCGGCGCTGGAAATACTACCGACTCTAACACCTGGGTGCAGTCCCCTATAACCGACGTCAAAAATATGGGTGGCGGTTTTTACAACTTTTTTGCACTAAAGAATGACGGAACACTTTGGGTTTCTGGGTACGATATAGCAGGCATGTTTGGCATCGGAAATATTGGCTCAACAAGCACCTGGACGCAGTCAGCCTCGAATGTTGACTTAATATCTATTGGTGCTACCTCGGCAGCCTACGTTTCAGGTGGCAACTTGTATATGGCCGGGGAAAATAATTATGGCCAGTTAGGCCTGGCTGATACAGCCGAAAGATCAAGCTGGACCCAATCTTTAATCAATGATGTTAAATCTGTTGCATTACCGGTGAGCGCAGCCTTGGTGTTAAAAAATGACGGCACTGTTTGGGCAACCGGACATAATGCTGATGGAAGGTTCGGTACCGGTGACAACTTAAACAGAAGTACATGGGTTCAAACAGCTGGTGGCGCTGATTCAATTGGCTCTAGTGGTTACTCCTCTTTTTACCTGTCTGGCTCAGAGCTTTATGCGACAGGAAGAAACACCTCTGGCGAGCTCGGCTTGGATCATCTCACTAATAAGAATGAATGGACCTTGGTTAATTCAGATACCTCCCGTATTTTTAGCGGATTCATTGGTGACTTTAATTTTATTAGGTCAACATCAGGCCAGCTCAAGTCGACTGGAGACAACCAGTACGGTCAACTCGGCCTGGGCGACACAACTAGTAGGCAGGCCTTTACCGACGTTAACTACTGATATTTACTAACAATAAAAAAGCCTCACAAAATCTGTGAGGCTTTTTGCCATTCGTCAACAATGGTTAGTGCGGCGCTTGGCCTGTATCGCCTTCAACATAGTTTAGATTAATAACATCCAGGTTTTTCTTCGCCTCAATAATGCCTTTACTGGCAGCCAATGAAAACAACGCTTTTGCCTTATTGACGTCTTGCTCAACGCCGTCACCATTTAGGTAAAGCAAGCCTAGATTATTTTCAGCGCTTGGATGGAGGCCGTGAACGGCTTTTTGATACCATTTTGCCGCTTGCTCAATGTCTTTTTTTAAGTCGATTCCGATTTCATACATGGTGCCTAGATTGTATTCTGCCTCGGTGATGCCGGCTTCTGCTGCTAACTTCAGTAAACTTATCGCCTTTAGCCTCTCTTCGGGTGACTCATCTCTCTCAAATATGATAAGCGCCAAATTGTATTGCGCTGGCGCATAACCCTGGTTGGCTGCCCGCTCATAAAGCTTTTCGGCTTCGGCCGTATTATCGCCCGCTTCATGAGAAGACACCCTTATTTTAATAAATGGATGTCCTTTTTCAGCGCTCTTAAGAAGAGCTTCAAAATCAATTTCGCTATTTTTAGCTTTTTCCGATTGATCCTTTAAGAGATCTTTAACACCCTCTGTAAAAAGTCTCGCCAAACACCTCAAAATTATTTTCTTAGCAAAATTATACCATTATATAATTAAATTGTCAACCTACAAAGCCCTTCAAAGCCTTTAAGCCCGGGCGACGGCTACATACCCCGGTCCATTGTTTTTTCTTCATTCGGCTTTTTTTCAAGCTGTTTTTTGGCGTAATCTTCGTAAGAAATGTTCATGCCGGCCTCAAGTACGCAGCAGGTAATTGCTTGCCAGCTTTTGATCAGATTTCTATTGTGCACAAAGGCCTCATCGATCACCATCTTTCTGTGACTTAGTAGCGCCGGATGCTTCTCTTCTAGTCGGCTAATTGAGGGGCCCCATCTCTCTGACATAGTGTGCAACGAGGCATTAATATCATAATTAGACGCTTCGTTAATGCCTATTCTTTGGCTTAGAATTTTTTGGTACCCGGCAAGCTCCTGCATTTGCCAAGGCCGGTCTTTAAATTCCTCTATTTTTTTCGCAACTTCCAGATAATCTAAGTCTTCAAACAAGCTGTCATACTTCATCGCAATCAGTAAGCCGGCATACGTCTCTTTATCCTGACTGAATTGACGACACTTGAGTAACACGTTAAAGTTTTCCACCAACGGCTTACCTTTCGAATCGATGGCGAACAGCTTTTCTCGAAGATCACTGTCATTGGCTGACATCTTGGTTGAGTAAAGACGGTCTTCAGGATTTTTATTTTCTTCGTAATCTTTCTTGCCGTGGAAGGCCGCTCGACACACCTTTTCAAAATCACTCGAGCGAAGGATATCCATCGAGGCGGCGCATTTTGGCGCTTTTTTCTCGTCGACAAACTCCATCTCACTAATAAGGATCGGCGATGAACTGAGCTTAAGTTTTATCAGTGGAATGCCTGATCCTGTTTTTGCTCTAAAGCCCATTGGTCGATCAGCTGGGTTGGCCGCCATCATGCCTTGAACACCTTCTGGCCCCAAGTCGAGTATTTTTTGCAGTTTTTTAGGGTCGTCAAGTTTAAAGCCGATCACTTCATTTTGATTGCCTGGATTAACTCCGACCGGTAAGAAAGGCGTCTTGTAGATGCCAACCGAGTTTTTGCCAATCCTGAGTAACGGCTCTTTTTTATTGATTTTTTCATTTTTCTTTTCGAAATCTGTTGAGTCAATAAATTCTTGCCATAGCGCTGGGTCATTGTCCCGAATCATTTGAGCCAGCTTGAGCGTCACCTTGACGTCGACCAAGGCATCATGCATCTCGCCGAAGTCTAGGCCGTTAGCGGTTGCTAGGTCGGACAATTTCATTGCAGGTCGGCCCTTATCGCACTCGCTGAATTTAATCGCGTCAGTGCCTCTTATGTTGGCCAGCTGAATTAACTTAAAAATATCTAAGCTAACCCCCTTATTGTTGCTGATCTCAAAAGGATTTAAGCCCTTCGAGAAGAAAAGGTGCCTAGCCACATTCTCATCAAACATATGACTGTTGAAGCCGGCGATATAATCAGCTTTAGACCGGTTCATTACCTTATTAACTTGATGAGCCATTTGAGTTTGGCTAATACCGCTCTCGTCTGACGGGGAA
>Ga0105358_10001851_pt1 | contig 11265 bp, 9 predicted proteins | sample GOMGulsemesocosm_5_FD_83509 | JGI IMG/M metagenome (GOLD analysis project Ga0105358, IMG submission 83509) | Methane-oxidizing microbial communities from mesocosms in the Gulf of Mexico - GOM15C Gulf of Mexico | ecosystem: Environmental > Aquatic > Marine > Cold seeps | place: Gulf of Mexico...
CATCCGCATGCAGGTTTACTTCTTGATGGGGGTGTTTGCCGTAATAGTGTGTCGGGATATCTCCCGCGATGACGACCATGGGAATGCAATCAAGCGCGGCATTCGCTACACCGGTGGCGCAGTTCGTCAAACCGGGAGACAAGTGCGACAACACCACCGATGTCTTGCCTTGCACGCGGGCGTAGGCGTCCGCCGCGTGGCTGGCAATCTGTTCATGACGCACAGTGATAAAGTCGATCGGGCTTTCGGCCATAGCGGCCAGCACGGCTATATTTGTGTGCCCGCAGAGGCCAAACACGTGTTCGATATCGCGACGCATCAGAAAATCAATAATGTGCTCGGCTACTGTCTTTTCGTCTAATTTCGTGCTGTCCATCACGCAACCTCCTGGCCAAAAAACTCACCAAACAGCTCCTGCTCGGAGGGGCGATCTTCAGCGATAGGGCGACTGACCCACGTGTAATTCATCATGTGTTTCATCGTGACGTTTTCGTTGGTTATGTTGCCGCCCCAGATACCGCAGCCAAGACTTGAGGTCATCGGCATCCCATTTGTCCATGCGCCTGCATTGGCCTTGGATTGGGGTTGGCGCACCATCATCCGACTGACCGGTGCAACACGTGCCAGTGCATCGATGTGGTCATTATTGTGGCTGTAGATGCCACAAGAATGCCCTATGCCACCGGTTTTGTAGATTGAGCGCACGGTGTCGAGCGCATCATCGAACGTTTCAAAATGGTAGAGCGCCATAAGCGTCGTCAGCTTTTCCTTGCTGAATTTGTGCTCTGGCCCAATCTGCCCCTGGTTTTCAACCATCAGAAATTTTCGATCTTCAGGGATTGAGAAGCCAGCAACCTCCGCCGTTTGCTGTGGCTTACAAGCAATTGTCGGGAAGGTCCGGTTGCCATTCTCATCCCACATTGCCGCCTCAAGCTTGGCCTTCTCTTCGGTATTGCAAAGGTACCCGCCTTCGGCTTCCAGCGCCTTTACCATCTGATCATAAACCGACTTTTGAATGATAATATTCCCGTCCGCCGAGCAGCCGGAGCCGAAATCCGACGTCTTAGAAACGCGTGTATTTTGGGCTGCAATATCGATATCAGCGGTCTCATCAATAACAATGGAGGAGTTTCCGGCTCCGACACCATAGGCAGGTTTGCCCGAGGAATAGGCAGCTTTCACCATCGGTTTGCCACCGGTAGCCAATGTCAGATCGGCGATTTCCATCAGGTGTTGGGTCAGTGGTATTGATGGATTGCGAATGGACTGAAATAGATCTTCAGGGGCTCCGACTGCGCGGCAAGCGGCCCGCATGACTTTGACCATCTCAAAGGTTGTGCCGGCGGTGCGTGGATGCGGCGAGAAGATTACGGCGTTGCGCGCATTGGCTGATGACACTCCGGTCACCGGTGGCGTCATAGCTGGGTTGGTCATCGGGATCAGCGATACGATGACTCCTGCAGGTTTAGCATACTTCACCAATCCCTTGTTGGTATCGATTTCGACAGCCCCAGTGGAAGGCGTACGCAAAACATCTCGGAGAACCATATGGATCTTAAACCGTTTGCCTGGACGGCCTTCGCGGTCACCGACAGCGCTTTCATCCACGCCTTGCTGAGCCAATCGGGTGAACGTCTTTTCGTTACCGGCATACCAGGCTATCGCCTGTGAAAGACGATCCAATTGCGCCTGGCTCCAATCTTCGATACCAGCCATGGCGACGCGGGCACGTGCCATCATGTTAGTTGCAAGTTGGCGTTCGTCTTCTGTCAATTCTCTGGCCATAAGGTCCTCGTTTGTAGATGTTTCAGGCCGCAATCATCAAGGCTTCGCGACGTCTTGAGCGGACAGCCCCAAAGGTCTTTTTTGCGTGGGATAAACAGCGGCGGGCGTGCTCTTCGTACCCGAGCTCAGCCACACGGCTCTGATTGGGCAACTCGACGGAATAATTCATTGGCGGGCAGCGCTCGATGATACCGGTGAAGTCGATCCACCCCTCTCCGGGATAGAGACGAGCATCGCGGGCGAGCTGAATCATGCCTTCTCGAGTATCAGCAATGCCTGGCAGGCAGTCTGAGATATGCAAAAAATGCAGCAGTTCTGGCGGCACATGGAGCAACTCGCCCAGATCGACGCGGCTGAGATGCAAGTAAAGCGTATCAATGAGTACCCCGCCATTGGCCCGGTCCGCCGCACGCACAATGTCGAGGGTCTCATCTAAGGTGCGAAGCCGCGAAAATGAGGGGAATTCAAGATCAACCGTCAACCCGAACTTAGCGGCAAGATCACAGGTCTCGGCGTAGGTTTCGATCAGGAAATTTCGATCATCACGCGTCTGGGTCCAGGCGCTCATGATCATATGTTTTGCGCCCAGCTCTCCACCGAGCTCTAGGGCCCTTTCGAAATCGCGTGGGTTACAATCTTCGGTGACACGCGCAAGTTCGACGTCCAAAACTTTAAGCCCGGTTGTCTCAAGTGCCGTCTTTGTCGCCTGAACTTGGGCGCTGTCGATAGGGGATTGGGTGAATTCACCCGGCACATGCATCTGAATAAAACGTGGGCTAACCGCGTCATAACCAGCCCGCGCAGCGATATAGACTAGTTCTGCGGGTGTGCACCCGATCAATGTCAGATGAGCCAGCGAATAGAGCGGGTCTGATGTGCTCACTTCAGAGGATGGTGACATCTTATGCGCGCTCCCTGCAGTTACGTAGACTCAGTATCAACCTATGTTTATCAAAATATCTGATATTACGCCAAACATCAACAAGAAAGAAACGACACACCAAATTTGGGTTCAAGCGTCTCGATTTTCGGTGGAATGCTCAATATCCTCAGGATGCCAATGACTGGGCAGTTTGCGGCGGCTTTCCTTAATGTTGAAGCCGCCGCAAACTGCCAGATCAACGAAACTGTATATTGCACGCGTTTTGGGGTGGATGTCGCTTATACGGCCTGTTCCGGTCAGGCCAACCCGGAAGGAATTCGATGTGTCACTCCAGTTCACCCATCGGTTCGTGAAGTGGTAGAAATTTCGGCGGCATCGGCCCCTTGTTGCGCCCTCCCTGCTGCATTTGTTCCCACCCATGCGCCAAAATTCCAACAGAGCGCGACAAGCAAAACAATCCACGTGACAAGGGCGGTGGGAAGCCCAGCTCGCAGAAAATAACCGCTGTGGCCCCATCAATATTCATTGCAATGGGAGTACCGCGCTGCGCGCCAATTTCGGCCTGAACCGCTTCGCCAATATCAGCGAATCTCCCGTTTACCGTTCCAGCGACAGCTGCGTCGCGCACCAAGCCCATCAGGCGGGGCGCGCGCGGATCAACTGGTTTGTGAAACCGATGTCCGAAACCAGAAACGATCTTACCATGGATCTTTCGCCAGGCAGCAATCCCTTCCCGCACGGCCTGTTCCATCGCGTTGCCGGCATCTAACCGCAGTGCAATATCAAGATAGAGTTCTGCACACTGCTCACCTGCGCCGCCATGTACATCGCCCAACATATTGACACCTGTGGCCATCACATTGTTCAAGCCGACGCCGCAGGTCGCGGCCATTCGGGCGGCTGCGATCGACGGGGCTTGCGGACCATGGTCCACACCCGCCACCAGTGCACATTCAAGCAGCTTTGCTTCTGCGTCAGATGGCAAATTGCCTTGGGTCATCAACCAGATCATCTGGGCAAAACTGACATTTCCGATCAAATCCTCAATCGGATGCCCCCGAAACGCAATGCGACCGGGTTCCATGTCGATGATCGATGTGCGCCACCATGTGCAGATCGCTTGTGCGTCTTCGTTATTGCTCACGTTTTCTGCCTTTGCTGTTGGTAGTGCATCTGTGCGGCCAGCCTGATCGGTGCATTCCGCGCGCCATAGCCCTGATAACCGTGCCGCCGCTCTATAATTTCGAAGAAGAAACCATCGAAAATCGGAGCCGAATAGATCTGAAAATATTCACCAGCGCCGTCGCGGTCATATAGAATATTGCCAGCTTGCAGCTTAGCCAGCATCTCTGCGCCCAGCTCGAAATTAGCGCGCAAATTTGCATAATAGTTCTGTGATATCGTCAAACGCTCAAACCCGGCTGCCTCAAGATGTGCGGAGGTTTCGAAAATATCGTCGGACAGAAAGGCCAAATGCTGAACTCCTGCGCCAAATCGATCCGCCAGAAAAGCGCCCGCAAAGGTTCTGCGCTCACCCGCACCGTTGAGGTTCAGGCGCACCTCGCCTTCCGGACTGGAGATTGCTTGGCTCAACACAACGCCTGACGGGTCGGCGACATCCACCACTGGACTTTTTTCCATTTCGAATGTTGTGGTGTAATAGGTCAGCCAGCTTTGCATGTCCTGGTACTTCATCGTCTGGGCAATGTGATCTATCCGGCGAAGTCCGGCAGGCTGGGTGGCGGCGGCTTTGGTCACCGCGTCAAACTCTATGTCCCACACCCGATGCAAGTCAGACTTCTCGTCAATGAAATGCACGACATTGCCGCCCACCCCTTTGATCGCCGGAATATCCAACTCTCCACTGCCCACCGGCTGTGCAAACGCGGGCGCACCAAGGAGTGTAGCGCGCGTCACAGTCTGCTCAGCGTCACGCACACGCAACCCCATGTCACAAACCGACGGGCCATGTTGCGCGAAGGCTTCGGCGGCAAAACCCTTGGTTTCGGTATTAACAACGATATTGATTGCACCTTGTCGCCAAAGCTCAACCGATTTGGACACATGCCGTCGTTCGCGCCTGAAGCACAACATTTCAAGCATTTGTGTCAGGGTTTTTCCCGATGCTTCATCGGCTGCAAACTCGATGAATTCGATCCCAGTCGGGTACACGCGGGGCGGCACATCGGCCTTCGGCGCAATCAGGTTTGGCTCGGTCCGGGCGACCTCATCAAGCAACGACACCAGTGCGCGATATCCGTCCTTTGCAAAGCTGTCGCGGCTACCTTGGGCGGTATTGCTGACCCGAGCCAGAGACCAAGGGCCCTGATAACCAGCGCGGGCCAGGACCCGCACAAAGCTTGCTAAATTCAATCCTCCTTGCCCAGGTAGTAGGCCAAAATGGTTTTTGAAATTGCGGATGTCGAAATCCAGTGCTGGCGCATCTGACAGCTGTACGTGGAAGATCTTTTCGCCTGCGATGCCACGCAATCGCGCAGGTTTGGAACCGTCTGCCAGCGCTAAAAAACTATTTAATGCTAAGCCCAGATGTGGACTTGAAATCCGTTCGACAATGTCAAACGCCTGGAACTCTGTTTGAGTATGTCGCGCCCAGGGCAAAGCTATCAATGCCGCTCGAAGGCCACGTTTGCCCACTTGTTCGGCCAATTCAGTAAAGTCTCGATCAATCATGATTTGATCGCCAGATGTATCTTCATGCGTAGAGCTACCAACCAGTAGCGTCTTCGCTCCAAGTTCCAGCATTAGATCCAACTTGTGATCCAATCGAACTAACGAACGCTCTCGTGCGGGCCCCAAAAGCCCTTCAAAATCGTGGAAGGATTGGAACACCTCAATGCTGAGGCCCATAGATTTTGCCAGTTGCCCGACCTCTTTCGGGGTACCCGCAAATCCAGTGAGATCGGGTTCATGTAACTCCACACTGGTGAAGCCAGCGGACGCAATTGTTTCAAACTTGGCGAAGAGATCACCAGACACCGAAGTTGTGGCGACGCACAGCTCCATTAGCCTTGGTACCCAAAGACACGTGGCAGCCAAAGTACTAAGTCAGGAAATAGTAGCAGCAGCATCAAGGCCGCGACTAGAACCGCAAGGAAAGTCCAGATCTCTGCGATAATTTCCCGCAATGGTATGTCCGATACGGCGTTGATCACAAAAAGAAGGATGCCGTATGGCGGCGTTATCAGACCAATCATCGAATTCACGACAACCAGAACACCGAAGTGGACAAGATCAATCCCCAACGCCTCGCAGGTCGGAATGAATAAGGGAACAATGACAAGAATGATTGTCGTTGCATCTAACACGCAGCCCAGCAAAAGGATCAAAACGTTGACAGCTATCAGAAACATGATTGGGTTGACGTCTGCGCCTTCAAGAAGAGCAGAGATCGATTGGGGAATCTGCTCGGAGATCACGATGAAATTCAAGATGAACGCACCACCGATTACGATACCAACTGCGGCCGATGACCGGGCACTGTCGACAAAGACCTGATACAGACCCCGAAACGTGATTGCCCGGTAGAAGATCGCAGCCAGCATCAGTGCATAGAATGCAGCGACGGCGGCAGCTTCGGTTGGCGTTGTGACGCCACCATAGATACCATAAAGGAGGATTGCGGGCATCAAGAGTGCGGGGAACGCATTTGCAGTTTTTGCTGGCAGTTCACGCAAGGGGACCGGTTCCTCAATAGCAAAGCCGCGCTTGCCTGCGAGGTAGTAGTTCATTGCCATCAAGACGACGCCCATGATCAGACCTGGCAGGATACCTGCGAGGAACAATGATCCAATGGACGCTTTTGACACCAGAGCATAGAGCACCATGGGGATGGACGGCGGAATGATCGGGCCAATTGTTGCCGATGCAGCTGTGATGGCAGCTGCGTATCCTCGGCTGTAGCGCCCGTCTTTCGTCATCATTTCAATGATGATTTTACCAATACCGGCGGCATCTGCGACGGCAGAACCAGACATGCCCGAGAAAATGAGCGAGGCCACGACATTCACATGGCCTAGCCCACCCTTAAATCGCCCGACAGCCGCGACGCAGAAGTTCAGCAAGCGATCTGTGATGGACCCGGCATTCATAATGTTGGCGGCAACAATGAACAACGGCACGGCAAGCAAAATGGTGCTCTTATAAAATCCTTGTAAAATTTTCTCACCAGCAAGGGCGACGTCAAGCCCCGCCACACCCAGATAAACGACTGAGGCGAGAAGGATTGAATACCCAATTGGCGTGCCCACGCCGGCGAGAAAAAACAAGGTGACGAGGCAAGATGCGAGTTCGAAGCTCATGATGCATCTCCTTCATTGATGTCGTCCGCGTGGACGGCTGCTACAACCAACTCCAACTCGGTCTTAGGGGGACCTTTGCGTAGCACTTCGATAAACAACCAGGCGTAGCGGGCCGCCACAGCAAGCATGAAGACGGCGTAGATTGAGAAGACGTCACGTAGTGGTATTTTATTGCCGCTAAAAGGGTTCCGAACAGTCGAAGTTTTTCGAATTTTCATCCACTCGATGTAATCCCAAGTTGGTAGAAAGGTCCAAAGCATGCCAATGATGATCGATGCTGCAGCAATGAGCGAAAATATTTGACGGGTGCGGCGCGGGACCGACAGATAGATGATGTCGAACTTCACATGATCCTGTTCGCGCACCACAAAGGCGCAGCTAAAGAAAATCACCCACACCCAAAGGATGCCGATCAACTCAAGTGTCCAACCTGCTGGTGTAAAGAAATACCGCAACACTATCTGTAGCAGAAATGTTAGAAAAATTGCCGCCAGCAAGCCGCCGGCAATCGCTTCAGCAAGCCGGGAGAACCCCTTGAATACTGTCTTCATGGTCGTTCTCCCCCCTGAGTTTTATTGCTTAGTTTCCGAGCGCGTTGATCTTGTCGAGCACGCCGTCTGGCCATGTCGATGCAAACTCGCTTTCGAGGTACATCGACTGAACCTGAGTGCGGAACGCTGCTAGATCTGGCTCATAAACTGCCATGCCTTGCTCTTCCAAGAAGGAGACCAGCTCAGCTTCTTTCTGAAGTTGACCCTGACGGCCAGATTCAGCGGCTGCATCGGCCGCGGCTTGAAGCTTGGCTTGTTGATCAGAGGTCATGGAATCCCAAACGCCCTTGCCAATTGCGATGTAGTTGAGATCAACCAGATGCGACGTCAGGACGATCTGGTTGGTCACTTCGTAGAATTTTGCATCTACGACTGTTGGCAACGGGTTATCCTGACCATCAACAGCGCCAGTCGACAGGGCGGTATAGACTTCGGAGAAAGACATCGGCGTTGGGGCCGCACCCAAGGCTTTGCCAAGGAATTGCCATGCATCAGTTCCTGGCATCCGCAAGTTCACACCCGAAAGATCGGCTGGCGTAGTGACGGTCAGCTCATCTTTGGTTTGGCGCAGGTTGACCTGACGACGACCCAGATACATGACGCTGAGCAGCTTCACACCCAGATCATTTTCGGCAGTCGCCTTGAACGCGTCCATCAGATCGTCGTTGAATACCGCGACTTGGTGCGCTGCGTCCTGATGAACGTAGCCTGCGGTGAAGATCGAGAATTCAGGGAAAAACTGTGCGAGCTCTTGGGCAGACGTAATCGCCATTTCCAAGTTGCCACGGCTGATTGCGTCAAGTTCTGTGCCCTGAGCGAAAATCGTTCCATTGTAGCTTGGCTGGTAGTCCACGAAATCCGCTACCATCGGCCCGAATATTTCAGCCATAGCTACGGAACGTTGGTCAGTTTCAGACCCAGATGTTGCCAGACGCAATTGGATTTTGTCCCCATCAGAAAATGCCGGAGCGGCGATCGCAGCCGTCAGGCCGAGAGCAGTAAGCGACGCAAGTGCTGCACGACGAGTGAGTTGAGTGATCATTTGGTTCCTCCCTTGGATCAGACCAACGAGATGCGGTCTTTGTTGTTTATTGCGGATTTTTACAGTATTGCAAGATGTTTTGCGTAATATCAGATACTTTGTGTAATGGCAGATCACAAAACGTCATCGGACTGCTGAGCTGCCACCATATCTAACTGATTGTAATCTAGCATTTTTATGGCATTCCCAGATGTTGCGGAAGTTGCTATCGCCTCGACAACTTCGAGTGACCGCAGACCTTCGATCCCGGACACCAAGGGCGTTGCTTGCCCACGGATGACATCCGCGAAGTGCCTCATTTGGACAGAAAGAGGATCATCAGACTGGCATGTCAGCGATGTCGCGCAAATCGGGGTCCACCAATCAGGTTCTTCTTGGTGCCGCCACACACGCAAGTCGGGCAGTGACAATCCGCCTTTTGAGCCCCCTATTAGGTAGCAACTTTCGTTCGTCGCAGGATAGGCGGGGTTTTCTCTTGCTGTAAGCTCCCAACTCCATGGGCCGACAATACTGTCGGACACAGAAATTGAGGCGACTGTACCTGAGGCGAAGGTCAGAATCGCGCAGGCAAGATCTTCGTTTTCGAAACCCCGCGCGGATGGGACAGATACGGCCTGCACCTGAGAGACTTCGCCACAGAAATGTCGTAAGAGATCCACGTCATGTACAAGGTTGACCGATATCGGCCCCGCCCCTTTTTTGGTCCGCCAGGGGGCATCGTCAAAATAGTAGTCAGGCTTGTAAAACCAACATGTCGCTTGAATGGATCTCACGTTACCGATGGCGCCATCAAGAATGGCCTGTTTGGCAGCACGCACCATCCCGTTATATCTACGATGGTGCCCTATGAGCAGTGGAACGTCTGCGGCATCTGCAGCGTCGGTCAGTATTTTGGCCTCTCGTGCAGAGACAGCGATCGGTTTTTCTATGAGAACAGGGCATCCATGTTCGATGCACGCGAGCCCTTGGTCAAGATGTAGCGGAGTAGGTGTCGCGAGAACGATTCCATCGATCTCGCGTCGTTCAAACATCTCATCCATCGTAGTGAAGACAGGGGTGTCAAACTTTCCTGCGTCTATCCGGCCCTGTTCGCTCGGCTCAACAATTGCCGCGAGGTGCAGGCTTGGGTCCTGCCGAATGGCTGCTGCGTGCCGTTTGCCAATTAGGCCAAAGCCCACCACTGCTATTCTTGTGGTTTCCAACATCCACTTTTTCCTCTCTCAGCAAATCTGTCTAACTTGGGAACCAGCTGTAGCAGAGAGTGGTTGGCATTATCAAGAACGTCTGATATTTCTAGTTATATCACATTTTTTCTTATGTTGCAGGAAAACGTCGATCTCTCTAAGTTGTATGACACCTCCAATAGTGTCTGATCGGTCAAAATGGCAAAATCTCTAAATCTGGTTGGCTCAACAACTTACCAACGCATCAAACGTGACATCATTTTCGGAGACTTGGCGCCGGCCTCCAAGCTCAAGCTAGACAACCTGAAAGAGCGGTATAAGGCCAGCATGTCCACACTCAGAGAAACGCTGAACCGTTTGGCCAGTGAAGGATTTGTCGAAGCGCTTGACCAACGGGGCTTTTATGTGACCCCCGTATCAAAAGATGATCTGGTAGAAATCGCTAATCTGAGAATATTGCTTGAATGTCATGCTCTTGGTCTATCAATCCAAAATGGCGACAGAGATTGGGAAGGCAATCTTGTATCCGCTCACTACAAACTGCACCTGATGGAACAGAAGATGATGGACGGGGATGATAGTGGCAAGGAAGACTGGAAGCGCTACGATTGGGAATTCCATAATGCGCTGATCGAAGCTTGCGGCTCCAAGAACCTTCTCTCACTGCACGGCGTACTCTTTGACAAATACCTGAGGTACCAAATGCTGGTCCTGACATATCGCGGTGAAGAAGCCGTGGCCGAGCATCGGGATATGTTCGAGGCCGCGCTCAAGCGCGATGCAGACCTCGCTTCAAAAGTTCTACGCCAGCACATTGAGCGTGGATTAACTCATGCGCTGAAAGCATTTTCTTCAGGGTAACTACTTTCTGTACGACTAAACATACCCCAAGCCGTAAACGCCTTTGTGCGCTCCCCATTCACCATCAACCGAACCATCATCCTGTAGTTGGGCATGGCGATCAGATCACGCGGCTCGACCCCATCAAAGTGCCGGGTGAGGCGTGGCGCATCCATTGGGCTGGTACGAAACGCAATCACCGTGCCGACGTTACCGAGGATCGAGTTCAGAACGTCGCCCTCGATCTGCCCGAAGTACTGGTTGGCCAGGGTGAGCGAGAGGCCGTATTTGCGCAGCTCAGACAGCATTTCCACCATCGCGTCGGTAGTGAAAGAATGAAACTCATCCACATAGAGGAAAAACGGACGGCGTTCAGGCTCTGCGATATTGTGTCGGCTGTAGGCGGCATGCGCCAGACCGGATGTTATCATTCCCCCCAGCACATTGGAGGTGTCACTGCCAAGCTGGCCCTTGGCGAGATTAACGATCAAAATCTGGCCCTCATCCATAATTTTACGCAGACGTAGTGGGGTTTCTGGCTCACATAAGGCGCGCCTCACCACAGGATGGGCCAGAAATGCACCTAGTTTGTTGGCGATCGGCGCCACACCATCTGCCGCATTCTTGTAATTCATTGCTGGAAATTCTTTTTGCCAGAACA
>Ga0105358_10001852_pt1 | contig 11264 bp, 8 predicted proteins | sample GOMGulsemesocosm_5_FD_83509 | JGI IMG/M metagenome (GOLD analysis project Ga0105358, IMG submission 83509) | Methane-oxidizing microbial communities from mesocosms in the Gulf of Mexico - GOM15C Gulf of Mexico | ecosystem: Environmental > Aquatic > Marine > Cold seeps | place: Gulf of Mexico...
GAATCTTGCATCACCGACCACTTTTTCTTTTTGAAAAAGTAATGCACTTGTAGGTAATGTGCGCCCTTAGCTCAGCTGGATAGAGCATCGCCCTTCTAAGGCGAGGGTCGTAGGTTCTTATATGGAGCATGTTCTTAGTGTACAATAAAAGACACTTTATTTAGTGTGAAAACAGATTATATCCAGTCACCTATTAGCTCAACTGGATAGAGCACCTCCCTTCTAAGGAGGTGGTTCGGGGTTCGAGTCCCTGATAGGTGGCCATCTCCCTTCTTTATTTTTTCTTTATTTTTCATTGTTTTATATTGACTTTTACCTTCTCTATTTAACTTTTTTAATTTAATTCCTAAATTTCTTTATTATGCACCCTTATGCACTATAATATGTTTTATTGTAGCTAAATGTGGAAGTGCATAATAAAATGGAAAAAATTAAATATTTATTATCTTCAGGTAAAAATTGTTATTCACTAATGCATTCGGAATTAGGGTTAATTAATGAGTATTCAATATACCTTGAAACGATGGCTCAATCCCCTCAAAATACTATTGATAATATTGCTCAAGACTTAAAAAAGTTTTTTGAATTTATCTACGCTTTTTCTGATGTACCTGAATTTCAAAATGTCTGTCTCAACTCTACTGCTTTATCATCTCTCATATTAGCATTTCCTGATTATCTTGCTTTAGGGAGAGATGCACCAGGCTTAGCAGGTGAAATAGCTAAAATTACCAATATTAATGCGACAGCATACATCACCAATAGTCGTATCCTCAGTAGTGTTAGAAACTTTTTGAGAGAATCAGCTCGCGTTCATGCGAATTTACTTGCGTTAAAGAAAGAAGGTCTGATTGATATCGATGTTGAATCATCAACATTATTTAAAGAGTTAAATACCAAAAGAAAGCTTAATAAAACAGAGCAAAAAGCGATTCTAAGTAAATCAATGCTTGCAGGTGTAATATCGGGTGGGCCAAAATATATTGAAAGTCCATTGTTTAAGCCGCGAGGTAAGTCCACGGATACTGATAACTATAAAAAAGCATTCCCATTTTCATCAGTCATTGATATCTCTGGTCATGCAAATACTCGACGTGACTTATGCTTATATGCATTACTAGCAGGAACAGGAATACGTCAATCCGAAGGATTGCAGATTTTATTAAGAGATATTGATGCCATAAACAGAACTGTTTTTACAATCAACCCCAAAAGAAGACCTGCTGTATATGCGAGATACCCTATAGAATGGCGTAATAAGCTTGATTGGAAAGGACGTGAAATAGATACCACCTTTTTTCTTGAGCCATTTAAAACCATATTTTTTGATAACCTTCCTTTATTATTAAGAGAAAGAAAACATAAAATATGTCAGCATGATTTTCTTTTTATCTCTATGGATAATGCTCACCCCAGCAGGCCACATTTTTTATCAAGTAATAAAACATTAAACGATGTATTCAGAGGTGCTCAAGAAAGGATGGGGATGGAGTCGGACCACACATTGCATAGCTTACGTCATTTTTACGGTGCTTGGTGTAAAAATCATATTAAGTTGGGTGAAAAAAAGTATGGAATGTCTACCTCAACGGTGCAGACCCTGATGGGACATGTAAGTGAAGAAAGCACCAAAACCTATTCTGTTAAAAACCCACTAATTTTAGAAGCAACCATAAACATCGCGAATGTATTAATTGAAAAAAGTAAAACTTGCCTTGAGGACATCGTTACAGAAGCTATTGATTATCATTTAAGCAAAGTAAAGGAGAAGTACCTTGGTATCGAAGCAGGACTTTAATCTTTCGGACATTACCAAGTCCTTCAAAGAAGACTTGGCAAGAGTATCTAATCCTCAAGCAGCAAGAGGTCAAGACTCTTATGGCTTATTTTCTTATCAATTAGAACCTGCGCTATCAACTGTATCAAAAGACGATGTTAATGAAATCATTGAAGCAACTAGTAATAAAACTAGCTGGCTGGTTAGCTGTGATAATATTTTAAAAAAACTAAACTTGGTAACAAATTTTTCTAAGGGAGAGAAGGGAACAATTTATAAAATATTGATCTCTTTATTGGTTAGTGCTGCGGCTAAAAAAATTATTATTTTAAATGGTAGTTATTGTTCCAATCATGTATTTAGTAACCAATCTCCGGATTTCCTTCTTAAAGAATTTCCATTTTCATTTTGTTATTCCCTATTTGCATTAGAATTGGTGAATGTCGGTTCTGCATCTCGATACGATAAAGTTAAAAAATTGTTAAAAATAGATTGGTTAGGGGTAGAACATCAGCATTTAACGCATAAAACATGGCTTAAAACTACTTCAGATGTTTTTTGTTATATGTGTGCCTATGGGATTGATGGGTACTCCGATATTACCCCTGAAACCTTAAATGAGTTCAGGATCAGTCGTAATGAACAGGGGCTTGGATTTATAAGCTATTCACCTGCTTTTAAATTTATTGATGGTAAATATAATACCACTTTAGATATCGATACTAAAAAAATCTGTAGTTCTAATAACGTAACTAATACTAGAAAAAAGAAATCATTCAACAAAGGATACGGACACTACAAGCCTCTATCTCCAAAAGAAAAAATAGACTTTGTAGGAATAAACATTAGCAAAGAATCAATAGTGCTACAGCCTTATGCAAGAAAAGCCACTGTTCATATTGACGACTATTCTTTAGATCTAAGTTTATTAAGTGATTATTTAACATCTAGAAAGGATGATGGCTCTAAATGGGGTAGATCCCAGCGAGATTATATTCACTCGGATAGTCCAGAAGCTGGCACAGTAAAAACTAGAGAAAACGCCTTAAAATATCTTAATGCTTACCTTTTTAACTATTTACCTTATTTTTTCAACAATACAGTTACTGTCTTTGAATATCCAGATACCCCTGAAAAATTCTTAACTCATGTGTTTGTAAAAAAGAGCATGGTAATAGATGAATTTATTTTAGGAGCGAGTGAAGAAAAAATTTATCCCCTATCACTGATAGATTTTATTGTGTTGTGTACTGAAAATACGAAATCCGAGTCCACTAAAGGTAATAATTTACTACGAGATTCATTGGCGATCATAACCCGCTACTTTCAACATGTTGTTACTTTTTATGGTCACTTAGATGGATACAAACTAAGCGCTAACCCATTGAATTTCAAGAAAGGAAAACACGGTACAAAGTACAACAAAAGTATAAAAACAAAGTTTAATTTTCATTATTGGATCTACTTTCGCCATTTCATCAAAGTGGTTGCCAAGCATGCGGTGTTGCACGCAAGTCAAGAAATAAACAAGCAGGCTATAAAATTTCATCTTCCAGATGTCGTGACAACAACAGATAATATTTCATCAGAAATATTATCTCGCATAGAAAACAATGCTGTAACACTCACCTCAATTAACAATGATAAAATTGCGAATAACATCATTAATGTCAATGAAAAAATTAAATTCACTGATGATTTGATCCCTCTGGTTATTGGTAGTGTCGATGTTTCAAGTTTAAAAAGGAAAACAATTCAATTAACTGATTTAGGGGGGAATACCAAGCATATCAATTATCAAGCGTTTGCTGAACTCTGTATTAAGTGTTATGCAGGACAACGCGCTTCGAATGCTGCATGGCTATGTGCAGACACCTTTGATGCCGATTATGATCCTAACAATACTTCATCTGATGAAAGTCTTGTTGATATCAGGATTTTTACTGACAAAGTTTCCCCGACAGGTCTAGAGTCAAAAATCCCTAAGGAAATTATGGAATTATTGATCACTATTCGTAAATTACGAAACCTCAATAAAGATAAAGCATATTCTTCCCCTATTTATTATCAAAACAATCCAAAGACTAATAAAGGTAAGCTAAAGCCATTACTTCAAATCAGTAAAAATCATTATGCTGAACATTATAATTTAACACCCTTTATTGAAATGTTTGAAAAATGCTTGATAGATTCAGGTATACAGTTTCAATCAACGCTAAGTTATTGCTTGAGAAACATGAAATCTTCCGATTTTAATTATTTGAAGAATATTGACCAAGTGCCTTATTCACAAGCCTATAAAATTAAATATTTGCCTGATGATAGCTTTGTGCCATTTTTTAGCATTATGAAAAAGAGTGAACTGACAGGTCATTCATTGAGGTTGCAGTTAGTTAGCGTCCTAGATGTGCTTGTTGATGATAGAGAAGTTATCAGGATGTTTACGGGGCAATCAAACGCGACCATTGGCTATTATGCTAAAAACACACCAGCAGAAGAAAATGAGATTATCAACTCTGCTAAAGACTTATTGCCAGAACTAGTAACGCCTATTCAAACAAAAATAGATGAAAAAGAAGCAAATGACTCTTTGTTTGCTGGCACATTTGTTCAAGACTACCATCCTATTAGCACCCATATAACAATGGATATCAGCTCTGGTATTGATGATCTTGAAACGTGTGATGAACTGGCTTTTAATTGGACACATCTTTGCCCTCATGCTAACAATTGCCCCAATGAAGTTCTACGTACCATAGGAGCCATGCAGTGCCATATATGCCCTAAAGCTCTTTCATTGAAACACCATAAGGGAGCGTTACTTATAAAAATTAAAGCTTTACTTGATGATGTAAAAGATATGCGTGAGCGGTTAAAAGAAAGTGGTGTTTCAAAGGCTGATGAAGAACTTTTAACTTTTGAAATTAGAGAAAAAGTTCGTGAGGCAAGCTGTTGGAAAGTTCGCCATGATATATTAAAAAGCCAAGATTTGGTTGTTTTAGACAGCAAAGGTGTGTTGGATAATATGACTTATGTTGAAAAAGGCTCATTTAAGCATCACTTGTATATTCGTTTGAAGGAAGTCGCTGATACACCAGCATTGCAAAGTGACAAGATAAGGAGAATAGCAGATCGCATTTCTCGCAAGTTATATAAAGTCATTGATGATCTACCTGCTTTAATCGATTTTGAAAATGAAAGGCTACATGAAAATCCTGTCGCTCATGCCATTAGAACATTAGAAATCGTTGCTGATTATCAAGGAACAACAGTTGAGAAACTGTTGGAAGCTCCTACTGAGAAGAATAATGACAATGACAATGAATTGTTAGGAGTGTTCGAATGATAGATAAAGAAGAAAAAGTCGATGGCAGGGGAGTTTCTTTAAAAACTAGAAAGGCTAGAGAACAAGCTGTAAGAATTTCAAGATTGAAAGTTATCCTGCCTAAAATGAAAGGTACGACATTTGAACATATCACGGCTTTGTCAGAGCATGTTGCTAAAGAATTTCTATTCGAGCATGACGAAGTTATAGATCCAACCACATTGAGACGCAATAAAAATTATCGTCGATTGTTAAACCGTTTTTTCGACAAAAAGCAAACATCTGACAATGAAATATTCGCATTAACAGAAGATCTCTTGCTAGCAGATAGTGAAAATTATCTAATCAATAAAGAGTTAAAAACAGCAAACAAAACTATTTCAAGCCTTCTATCTGAACGGTCTGCGACAAAGGTGAAGTCACTTGAAGACAGAACACATGGACAGATAGTTGAATTTGATGAAGCACCTTGTGTTGCTTTGATGAAGTTTATTGATCATGTTAATGATTTTGAAATCAGGCGTTCTGGTGTGTTTGATTTAGGAGCAGGGATAAATGAAGTTCTAGTCATATCGCCAGAAGATTATCCAGAGTTTTTTACTTGGTACTTTAAGGATGGCAAATAATGGCTTCTAAAAAGGAAAACCTTAATGGAACTCAGCAGAGAGATGAAAATGCTAAGAAATATGTCATCTGGGAAGCGAATGTTACTGATGAAGAATTGGTTAGTATAATTCGAGGAAAACAGCTCGACAGATCAGCTATAGGTACGCTAATTGATTTTGATAGAACTCAGTTAACTAAAAATAAAATTATTAAACCTTTATTTATAAAATTTGAAAACAATTTGAGAACAAGAGGAATCCTACCAAAGCTTACCGACCAAGGAAAAGCAGAGCAAAAAAAGCCTACATTGGATAAGAATTCGATTAACGCTGCTAAACAAGAATCTAGAGTGCCTTATCTTGAACAGCAGGTAATTGAGCTAAAAGCAGAGAATGCAGCCTTAAAGGGTAAGCTAGGGCGCTTCAGTGAGCTAAATGATGTATATGATGACCTAGGTGAATTATGATGTTCAATACAGCGTATGAAGCAGATCTGACGGTTCGTATCACTGGAGTTTTAAAAAACTTTAAAAAAAGCGATACTTCAATTCGTTTTACCGCTGTACCTGTTTATAAATCTAGTCATTTGGTGAGTAGCAAAATTGACCATTATACAATCAATGCTGCTGACTCTATTTCTCCAGATCCAAATGAAGGCGAAATATGGGAAATCAAAGGAGAAGCTAGCTGGGAGCAAACAAAAAGTTATGATGGTAATTATTTCATCAAAAAGCATCATGTAAATGTTGATACAGCAAAAATTATTCTGTCACAAAATCCTGTTGGATTTAAATATTTTATCGCTGACACGCCACATTTCAAAGGCGTAGGCCCTAAAGTAGCTGAAAACCTTTGGAAAAAATTTAAAGGTGAAACATATAACATATTAAAGAATGCAGAACTATCTAAGCTATTAACTGTTGACGGGATAGGTAAGGCATCGGCTGAAAGTTTGATCACTGGTTATAAGAAATTCTCTTATTTAAAATACTCAACGTTCTTCACTAAACATGAAATCCCGGTAGAAATTCAAAAGCGTATTTTCAAATTTAAAGGCGTAGCTGATGGTTCATTAATTCAAAGCGAAAATGGTGGTATTAAGTTTGATCCTAATCCAGTTAATTTGATTAATGAAAATCCTTATTCTTTAAGTACATTTGGTATGCCATTTCATAAAAACGATAGAATTGCAAAAAAGCATTTTGATGTAAAAGATGATGACCCTAGACGTTTGACCGCTGCTGTTACCGAATGTCTCACTAAGCATGCAAAAAAAGGGCATACAATAACGCACCACAAGCAACTAGCTTCTCCACTAAGAGAATTGTTACGCTACAATGAACCTTTAGTCGTGAAAGCACTATCACAGGCTTATGATAAAAGGGCATTTATTATTTACCCTGATAGTGGGGTTTATCAATTTACCCCAACGTACATCATGGAGAACGTTGTAGCCAAACGCCTTTTGAAGCTTAACTCACAAGGTGAGATATACAATGAAGCTGAAGATACTGCTTGCGTGAGTGCTTTTCAAACAGCTAAATATCCATTAGGAACCCAGCAAAAAGAGGCAGTAATGACTTCAATTAGTTATGCTGTTTCATGTATTACTGGTGGTGCAGGTACTGGTAAGACTACGGTGCTCAATAGTGTTTTACATGCGTATTCATCATTGAATTATCAAATAAAAGCTGTAGCCCTTAGTGGTAGAGCTGCACAGCGAATGCATCAAAGCATCAAGCGAGAAACATCAACAATTGCTAAATTTTTAAGAGAAGATCCGATAGATGAAGTATGTGAACAAAAGTATTTATTGGTGATTGATGAAAGCTCGATGCTTGATTTACCGACTTTTTATAGAATTGTTATCCATATCGATCCTAACGTTAGAATCCTTTTTGTTGGTGATCCAAATCAACTGCCCCCAATCGGTGCTGGGAATATTCTTAGCGATATAGTCAAATCAAAAGTAATTCCTAATACCGAGCTAGATATAGTAAAAAGGCAAGGGGCTAGCACTGGCATTCCAGAATATTCTAAGTTGATAAACGAGGGAGTCGTGCCTCCAAAACTCACTACAGGCAGTATAACATTTCATGAAGCAGAATTTGATTATGTTGAAGACGTTTGTGTTGAGCTATATAAGCAAGACCCAGAGAATAGTCGTGTTGTTGCTGCCACTAATAAACTTGTCCAAAAAATTAATGTCTTATGTCAAAAAGAGTTAAATCCTAAAGGCAAACAACTTATATATGATAAAGACGGTGAAAAGCTATACGATCAAATTTATGAAAATGATCCTGTCTTATTTACTCAAAATAATTACGATGCACACGTACAAAATGGATCATTAGGTAAATTAATATCTGCTGACAAAAAAGATGGTCATTTCGGTGTTGTGAAAATGGATGATTTCGAAAAAACAGAAGATGAATTTGTATCATTAACTAGCTCACTACTGCTTTCGTTAAATCCTGGTTATTGCATTACGCTTCACAAAGCACAAGGTAGCCAGTTTCCAAAGGTCATTGTTGCATTATCGTCTGGTGATAATTTAGATCGAGCATGGCTGTATACTGCTGTAACTCGTGCCGAAATTGAATTGCATATTGTCGGTCCAAAGGCCAAGATAATTAGTGCAATTCGAAATGTTAGTAATGCGAGCAAGAGGCAAACTAATTTAGTCAATTTACTGCAAGAGAAGTAAACTCACAAAAGAGTTACAATGTAACTAAGAAATAATAGGGATGCAAAAAAGAACATAGAATTTTAACGCTTCAGCGTGGGAATAAAGAGTTAAATAGTTGTTTGATTCATGAAAAACTCAAGCGTTGACGTTAAGCTGAGACTAAATGCACGAAGTGCATATAAGAGATGGAGCCTGCGACTGAACGGAACACTAGCCGCACTCAAGCTTTAATGGAATCAGCAAAAATATTTCGGCACGTAGATACACAAATGTCTGAAAACGCCACCCATCATCCCACTGCTAAACATCTCTTTCTTTTGTCGGCTGCAAACGGTACAAAAGCTATTTCTATGAATGTCGCAGACAACCAAACCTCGCCACGTGTTTAAATCGCCCCTACTGCAAGTAGGAAGTGGCGATACATTTATCTTTTGAACTTTTCACTAATCTTATTTGTGTGTATTCATTTTTTCTGTGTGCTTCCCAGCACATGCTTTTTCTTTCAAGTTTTATCCATTGTGACAACTGTAAATAAAACGAACATTAACTAAACACTTTTTGTTTATTAAAATTTGGGTTCATATTTCTTGATTGACTGTAAATAAACTTGTAAAGTTATCTATGTAAGGAAAAGGTATGTTATATTTACACTGTTGCTATGTCATTAGTTGTGAGCATTAAATTAAACTTCTAAACTGTAACTACTGACATTTTTTCTTGGGATTCATAGCGTTAGAAAGTTAGGTATTAATTATGAAAATAGGTTACGCCCGTGTTAGTACAAATCAACAAGATACAGATTTACAGATCACAGCCTTAAAGGAAGCTGGCTGTGAGCGAATATATAAAGAAGTATTCACTGGTAAAACAAAGGACAGACCTGAGCTAACAAGAATGCTTGATGCATTGCGTGAAGAAGATGTTGTCGTTGTCTGGAAACTTGATAGATTAGGGCGCAGCTTAAAAGACCTCATAGAACTACTAGATATGTTCAAGGCAAAAAACATTCAATTTATTAGCCTTACTGAAAGCATTGATACAACTTCTGCCGTTGGTGAATTGATATTTAATGTAATAGGATCAATTGCTCAGTTTGAGCGTAGCCTTATGTCAGAAAGAACAAAAGCAGGACTTGAGGCTGCAAGAGCACGTGGTAAGAAAGGTGGACGTAAGCCAAAGCTTTCATCTAATGATATTAAAAAAGCAATGGCAATGTTAGAAGATAAAACTATTGCAGTATCTGATGTAGCAGATCACTTTAAAGTATCAAGAACAACTTTATACAAATATATAAATGCACACAATGAAAGATCAAAAGTGCTTAGTTACTATGATACAGAAAAATAGATTTTGTCATTTACGTTTTCGTTAATAATAACTAGATATTTTTTCTACTAATTGAAATTCCCCCCAGAACATAGGGTGTTTAAGGCAATGAAGATGACAGTAATGCGAGCAAGCGACAAACAAATTTAGTCAACTTATTGCAAATGTGTAAGGATTAATTGAAATGACTATTAATAAAGAAACTGAGTTAAAGCTTCAAAAATTAAGAGAAGAGTCACGTAAATTTCCCAATTCAGATAAACAAATAATGCAAAATTTAGTTGATGAACTGTTTGAAGAAGGTACTTATTATATTACTCCTGATATGCAGGAATCAGGAAAAACCCCTATGTATATGGTTAATCATTACGGTGTTTACTGGTTCAATTGGGATAATATCGCTGATTGCGAATGGTGTGGTAAAGACATCAGAGACATAGAAAAAGGTCCACCAAATACTAAGTCTATTTATGTTAAGAGATTAGGTGTTGATGGAGGGCAATTAATCTGCTTTGACTGTGAATCTGAAATGAAAAAAAGAAGTTAGAAAGATCAAGTAAAGGTTACATTGTAACCATTCTCTGGAGTGGCTTAATTTTCTTTGTTTTTTATTAAATCAGGAAAGTCAGTAGCGACTTTCTCTTCAAACCATTCTTTTAAAGTCTTTCCTTGCATCTTCACGGCCTTGTGTAATTGCTCCTTCAGTTGCGCATCAATTTCAATGACAACTCTACCTGATTTACCTATAGCCATAATATTTATCCATTATTATTAATATTTTTAATTTAATCACTATATGTTACATAACATCACTTGACATAACAAGGTTTTTTTTGTAATGTCACTATCAGCGAAATAGAATTTAAGTTACTGTGACTAAATAAGATTAAAGCGGATTTAATGTCATAGCACAAACAAAAGGTATTAGTTTCTTATGGTAAAAAATATTGGCGACAAAAGTTTATTTGAAATGTTATGGCAATCAGCAGTAAAACTGCGTGGTGCGCTAGAGCCAGGTGAGTATAAGCATCCAGTTCTTGGTTTATTGTTCCTTAAATATGTCTCAGATTCATTTGTTGAAATGCAGACAAAATTAGAAGGATGGACCGCAGATCCAAATAATGAAGATTATTACGAAGAAAATGAAGCTGACCGTTTAGCTATTATCAATGATCGTGATGAATATAATGCAGAAAACGTATTTTGGGTTCCTGAAAATGCTCGTTGGGAATATGTCGCTAAGAAAGCTAAAGATACCAATATTGCTAAAATTCTCGATGAAGCAATGGGCGAAATTGAAAAAGCTAATCCTAAAGTAAAAAACCTTCTATACCGTGGTTTCAGTTTATTGAAATTACCACCTGCTAAATTCGGTGAATTAATCGAATTATTCTCAAAAATTGGGTTCAATAGTCAAGATCACAAATCAGCAGATGTACTTGGTCAAGCATACGAATACTTCTTAGGTAAGTTCGCATTAGCTGAAGGTAAAGGCGCAGGTGCTTTCTATACTGTTGATAGCATCGTAAAAGTGCTTGTTGA